>Ga0118677_10007006_pt1 | contig 18828 bp, 16 predicted proteins | sample AliMusrvi5mmetaG_FD_86154 | JGI IMG/M metagenome (GOLD analysis project Ga0118677, IMG submission 86154) | reverse complement strand
GTCTTCTCTTCCGCGCTCCAGTTACGTCGTTCTTTCTTCACTCGTCTCGCTCCAAGATTCCTCTTCGGCGAGATTCCCATTGGCTTGAACCAATTCCTCATCTTTCAGCTGAACCGGCACATGTCCTCTACTGGCTTCGAAGTTGTAGATAATAGGACCATGACATCCAGGCACGTCGTAATCTTCGCCGCGATGCTGCCACTCGTGACTCGCTGCGTCGACGCGCAGACGCATCCGGATACTGCCGTAATCAATCGGGCGGTGATCTCGAAACTGTCGGCACAGTTTGGAATCACGTCCAAAGTCATCGTGCATCTGGAACTGACACAGAAGTTTCAAACGAAATTGCAGTGGAGCCTGGTCGTCGCCAAACAGCCGGATGAGGAGAGTAACGTCGAAGACGGAGGCGATAATCCAATGGGAGCAGTCTCCTTTTGCTTTGTCGAGAACAACAAGCCGGACTGTTCAGCAGAGTTGTTGCTGGCAAAATACCGCGAAGAGAAAGTCAGCTTCGATTCCGGCGTACCGGTATTCCACGAACTCATTGCGAGTGACGTTGTGTTTTCAGGCCCGGAGAAAACGCTTCCGCTGCTGAAGATAAAGGCCTGTATGAATCGCGGGGCGAATGGGAATTGCGGAGTTTCGACGTTCCTGTTCGCCTACGATCGAAAAGCAGAGAAGTTTCGTGTCGTTTTCTTCAATATCAGTGGCAGGAATAACAACGAGGAAACCCGGGTGGTGGAGAACGGCCCGCTGCTTGGGAGTGTCATTGTCGCCTATCCGACAGACGATGCACCGTTTTCCTACTTCGTGGAAGTCTACAAGCGAACCTCCGGCAGTGACTATTCGCTTGCGATGAAATATCGAGGTCATACCGGTTACGGCGACCGCAATCCTCTCGCTGTTATCGATTCAGAGATGCCAGAGACCCTTCGGCGGATGGGTCTCTGGAAAACAGGCGATGCGCTGCCCGTTCCGCCACGTATGCCTGGAGGATGTACACGGCTCGTGATGCGAAAAGGTGTCGAGTGGTGTGAACAGTAAAGTGGTACGATAACAATCTCAATCCACCCCGAGAAGGCGAACCATGCTATCCGTCAATCCATACATCGCATTCCAAGGAAACTGCCGTCAGGCGATCGAGTTCTACAAGTCCGCGCTCAACGCGGAGCTCCTGTTCACCCAGACCGTCGGCGAATCGCCGTTGGCAAACATGGGACCGGCGGAGAACATCATGCACTGCACCCTGAAGGTAGGAGATGCAACCATCATGATGTGCGACGATCCGGGACCCGCCAAAGCAACCGGCATCGGCAAGATCAGTCTCGCGATCGGCCTCAGCGATCCGGGCCAAGCCGCGCAGCTGTTTGGAAACCTCGCCGATGGCGGCTCCGTGGGCATGCCCCTGCAAAAGACCTACTGGGCCGAAGCGTTCGGCGTGGTTACCGATCCGTTCGGTGTCACATGGATGATCAACTGCGAAGCGTCCAAATGACGCCTCGCATTTAAGCCAGGGCGAGATTCAGGTTCTCAATGGCTTCGTCGACTTCGGCCATATTCTTATAGCCAACGGTCACCGAATCCACGCCTGCATTCTTGAACGCATAGCGCATAGCGGCCTTGCGGTCGTCGCGATTGGTGAACGCGCCTTCGCCCACCAGCTTCATGCTGATGATGCCCATCTTTTCCGAGCGTACCTGTTTCACCGTGCTGGTCACTTCACTCACGTTGCCTAAGCCGCTGGTGCGGTAGTCTTCGGCGTCCATCTTGGTGCCATTGTGGTTGACGCGGATCATGGCCACTTCCAGCCACTTGTTGCCGGGGAACTGGCGCAGCGCGGGCAGGCCGTGGACTGACGCGCCGTGGCCGACGATCGCCTTCTTCTGCTTGGCTTCGAGAATGCCATCCTGCCAGCGGGCCGTATCGGTGGGCCAGGTGGCGACGTGCTGATAGTGGAGCAGGGCGATATCGAAGTATTCGGTCTGCGCCAGGCGGCGAAGCTCGTCGATCTTCTCCTGCGGGTTCACGCCTTCGCGCGTGGTGACCTTCGTCATCAGGCGGTAGGAATCGCGCGGGATGCCCTTCAAGGCGATGCCCAGCATGCGGTGCATGTCACCATAGGATTCGGCGGTCTCAAAGAAGCGGATGCCGGAATCGTAGGCGTGGCGAACGAGCTGGGTGAATTTTTCCTGCCCGAGTTCGCGCTGCACGCGGCCGCTGGCCGTGCCTGTGCCGAAGGCGAGCCGCGTTACCTTCACGCCGGACTTGCCGAGGGTGACCCAATCGGTAGCGGAGCCTTTGGCTTGGGCGAGATTCCCAAGAGCACCCAGCGCCAGGCTGGACTTTAAGAAATTACGTCTGGAGCAAATGGCCATTGAAGGACCTCCAATGGCCATTATGTTATCAGATTTGAGGACCGCTCCCTCGCGGTCGCGGCTCGGCTAACCGCCAACCGACCCGCGACCGTAAGGGAGCGGCGTAAACAAGCTAAAACAGCAGCCGCAAACTGAACTGCATGTTACGAGCCGCTGCACCATTGGTATACGTGTACAGCAGGCCCTGCGTGTTTACCGCCTGCGGTTCCTGAGGAGCGTTGAACGGGTTGAAAACATCCCACTGGAAGCGCATCTTCACACGCTCCTTGATGTTGAACGACTTAAACAGTGACGAGCTGAGCGTATACAGGCCAGGGGTCTCGCGATACTGATTCTGCATCGGGAACAGCCCGCCATAAGCGCCGCGGAACGTTGTGCCGTCCTTGAGCGGAATGGTCTGCGTGTTTGTGCCGTAGAACGGAGCGTTCGGATCTCCGGGGATAGGCGTCGTGGGGAACGGGATGAAGTTCTGGTAGGCCGGCTTGTAGTCAGACGGGACTCCCATGATGCCATTCGGATTGCCCTTGGAATCCACACTGTTGATCTGCGCCGGATTGATGTATCCGTTGAAATAGAGGAACGCCGACAGGCAGCGGCCGCTGCGGCAATCCTGCACCGGATACTTCTTACCGTAGATCTGCAAACCATTGCCGGTGGGGAACTGATCGGAAGGCAGCGTGAACCAGGTGGTGTTCCATGATCCGTAGCCAGCGAGCTGCCAGCCACCGACCGCCATATCGAGCCAGCGGTTCATGCCACCACCAAGGCGCTTGCCTTTACCCACGGGGATATCCGCCACCCAGTTGAAGCTGAGGCGGCGCTTGGGGATGGTGATGTCGCGCTTGTAGTTGGTGAGCCGGTCGAGCTGCTCCTGGTCAAGCCCCGCAACCTGGGACTTGACGTAAGAGCTTGCAGGCAACAAGGTGGTGGTGGTGCTCTGGTTGGAACCATCGGTCAGCGTGAAAGCGTTGCTAATCACATAGAACACCTGATAGCTGAAGCCCTTGTGGAAGCGGCGGTTCAATTCCAGTTGCAGGCCGGAGAAGTTGGCGTAGCCGTACTTGCCGGTCATGATGATATCGCCGTAGGTCTGGTCGTACGGGCGGCTGCCGCCGGCCGTGTTGGGAAGCGCGGTGCCGTTGTTGACGGCCCACACATACGAACTGGTCTGCGGATTGAGGCTGCGGTAGCCGTCGAGATAGGAGGTGTGATTGCCGATCAAGGCCACGCGGGCCAGGGTGCGGGTCATCACTTCCTTTTCGAGCGAGAGGTTCCAGTCGTGAACGCGGGTATCGGGGTTCTTCGGATCCATCAGCGATCCGGTGAGTGAACCGGCGGTCAGGCCGGAGGAGCCGACGGTGTTGGTGAGCGCGCCGGTGGAATTCAAGCCGGCGACGAACGTGGGTTTGTTGCGCAGGCTGTAGCCGGCGAGGCCATCGGGTGAGTAGCCGCTGCTATCGGGCGAGTAGATGGGATTGCTGACGAACGGGATCGCAGCGCGCATCTTTTCGAGCTGGCTCTGCATCACCACCGGGAAGTAAGTGAGCGCATAGCCGCCGCGAATCACCAGCGGTTTTGCGCCGCCGATGGAGCGATACGCGAAACCGACACGCGGCGCAAAGTCGCGCCAGTTGCTGTTCTGCAGATTCTGCGAAAGGCCGGCCTGCTTGTAATCCTCGAACTTCACGCCGAGGGCCTGGAGCTTCGCGATACCGACCGACATGGACGGATTCAGCTTGTAGTATTCGTCAAAGGACTGCGTGAGGACGATGGCCTTGGTCGCGATGTCGAAACCGGAGATGTTGTTGTACTTCTCATGCATGGCGGGCCATGCCGACCAGCGCAAACCGAGGTTCAGCGTCAGCCGCGAGGTGATCTTATAGTTGTCCTGGAAGTACAGCGCGTATTGATTCTCGCGCTCGTAGAAGTAGCCGTGCGTCGTCTTGTAACCGTACATCATCTGGCCGAGGAACGCGCTGCCTAGAGTGCTGCCGGTTTGCGGCGTCACGCGCGGCGAGGCGACAGTGCCGGTGGGATCCCACAGTGCGGTCCAGTTAGCGACCGGGTTGGTGAGGCCTGCGCTCTGTTCCTGCTGTGGCTGGTAGTTGATCAGATCGCGGCGGAAGTGCGCGCCGAACTGAAGTTGATGCTTGCCGGCGATCTTGGTGATGTTGTCGTCCACCTGATAGAACGTGGACTTATCGGCATTCGGATAAACCGTCCGGTACAGCGTGCCATTCAGGCCGAAGGTGAGGATGTCAGGCCACTGCTTGGCGCCGAGCGGGTTGGGGAGGCCGAGTTGGGAATCCCAATTGACGTCTGAGGAAGGGTCGGAGTTCTGATAGAACGCCTGGCGGTAAACCGTGGCCAGCAGTTCGTTGAACAGCGTGGGCGAAATGGTGTGCACGTAGCTGAGTGCGAACGATTGCGCGGGCGCGGTGTAGGCGCTGCGGTTGGCCGCGTTCGTGGTCAGCGGGATGGCGCCGGAGAAGGGCGTGTCGCTGAGGATGTAGCTCTTCGAGTAGCGGCCGTAGACGATGTCGCGGTCGGAGAAGCGGTGATCGATGCGCGTGGCGCTGGTCCAATCGTGCTGAATGGTGGGCGCGTTGCCAAACCAGTTGGAGGCGAGCAGTGGATTCACATTCGGCAGCGTCGGCTGCGGCGTCAGGTTCATCACGTACTTCCACAGCGGGGACATGCGGGCGGGATCGATATTGTTGACCTTGCCTCCATAGTTAAAGGGCTGGCGGGTATAGGTTGCGGTGGTGGTGGTGGGATCGTACAGCGTGCTGAGGCGGCCGTTGGAATCGAGCAGGCCGCTGAAGTCGCCGTTGCGCATGGCCTGGGTCGGGATGGAGTAGTTGACCAGGGCGTTGGCGAGGCGGTTCGTGCCCTCCCACGCAAAGAAGAAAAAGGTGCGGTTCTTGCCGTTATAGACCTTGGGGATCAGCACCGGTCCGCCGACGCTGCCGCCGTAGAGGCCGCGGTTGGCATAGGGCGCCAGGGCGTTCGATGCATCGCGCGAGCGTGCGCCGCCCACGCGGCTGTTGGTATGGGTTTCAAAGAGCGAACCGTGCAGATCGTTGGTGCCGCTCTTGGTGCTGGCGTTGACGGCGACGGGCGAATTGTATTTCGCCGAGACATTGTTGCTATCGACCGAGACTTCCTGGATGGCATCCAGGCCGGGCTGCCGGTATTGCAGGTAGCCGCGCGAGCGGGAGACCATCGGAGTGCCATCGAGCTGAAATTCGGTGGAACCGTAGCGTAGGCCGGAGGAGCGCAAGCCGCCGCCTTCAAAGCCGGGCACGGTGACGAGCAGGTTAAGCAGCGTGCGGTCACTGCGCGGCAGCTGTTCCACCTGGTCTTTGTTGATGACGTTGCTGATGGTGGAATCGCTGACGTTCACCATCGGCGTGGCATCGTTAACCACGATCGTGGTCGAAGTAGAGCCAGGCTTGAGCACAGGGTCAATGGTGACGCGCTGGCCGGCGAAGATTTCGAGTGAGACCTGGTACTTGTCCATACCGGCGACTGTGGTTTCAAGCTTATACGGGCCGGCGATGATGCCAGGCAGGATGTAGAAGCCTGTGTCGGTAGTGGTGGTCTCCGATTTGACGTTGGTTTCGGTATTAACGAGGCTCAACCTGGCGCCTGCGACGACTGCATTCGACTGGTCGCGGACGGTTCCGCTGACCGTGGATGTACTGGCCTGGGGAAAGGCGGTTCCCGCGGCTATGATGAGGGCCGCAAAGAAAGATACTGCAATTCGCATACTACACTACTCCTTGATAAAGACCTGATTCAGTATCCTCACCTTCTCATACACCCGGAAACATTGCACTGATGAAATTCCGCCCACTTGACAATTTCATCTGGTGAAACTCATATCGCTCCCTTACGGTCGCGGCTCCGCTAGCAGTCGCGTACTTTTAGCCGGGCCGCGACCGTAAGGGAGCGATATTGTTAAGCCAATCGTTATATGATGTTCCTGCAACATTCAGGAGGTATGCATGAGTGAACTAACACGACGAAGTTTCGCCCTGGCCGGTGCGGCAGCGGCGCTGATGCCGCAGGCAAGCGCAAAGCTCGCCCCGCTGACCCCCGGCATCAAGATTTCGATGCAGGTGGATGAGTCCGTTTCAGCCGAAGACCTCACCTGGATCAAGCAGATGGGCGTCGATTATCTGAACGTCCAGACCGGCAAAGGCCGCGCCACGCTTGATAATTTCCTGGCCATCAAAAGACGCGTGGAAGCGGCCGGCTTGAAGGTCTGGAACATCTCCAACAACGACAATCGCAACATCGAAGAGGTGGTGCTGAACCTGCCCGGGCGCGATGCGAAGATCGAGTGGCTCAAGCAGTATATTCGCGATACGGGCAAGGCCGGTATCGGCTACATCACCTATGCGCACATGGCCAACGGCATCTGGTCAAGCGATCCGGAGTCAACCCGCGGCGGCGGCACGGCACGCGCGTTCAAGATGGAAACGGCCAAGGGCAACTGGAACGGCAAGGTGTACGAAGGTCCGTTGACGCACGGCCGCAAATACACGAAACAGGAGCTTTGGGACAACTACACGTACTTCATCAAGCAGATAGCGCCGGTGGCCGAAGAGGCGAATGTACGGATCGGCATCCATCCGGACGATCCGCCGGTACCGGAGTTGGGCGGCATCCCACGGCATATCTTTGGTACGTTCGACGGCTACGTAAAGGCGCTGGAGATTGCCAATTCCCCTAACATCGGCGTGTGCCTCTGCTGCGGCACATGGATGGAAGGCGGCAAGAGCACCGGCAAGGATGTGTTCGAGGCGGCGAAGGCCTTCGCCAAGATGGGCAAGCTGTGGAAGATCCATTTCCGCAACGTGACGGCGCCCATTCCGTACTTCGTCGAGACCTATATCGACAACGGCTACACGGACATGTACAAGCTGATGCGCACGCTGGTGGATGCCGATTTCCGGGGCAACCTCATAGCCGATCACGTTCCCCAGATGGGCACCGGGCGGCAGGCCGGATGGTCATACAGCATGGGCTACATTCGGGCTTTGCACCAGGCCGCTCTGGCCGAAAAGAAGCGCGGCTAGCGATTTCATCTGCTGAAATATGAATATCGCGTGAGATCGAGCATACTGCGAGGATATTTTCGTGGGATTATATCCTCAGCAGTACGTCGTTGGGGTAGTAATGATCCACGTTCTTGGCCGTCAACAAGCGATGACGAGTGAATACGGCAGGCGGAACAGGCCGGTTTTCCAACAGATCGAAGGCGATTCGCATGATCGCTTCCCCGTATTTTTCCGGGAAGAAGCCGACCGTGCCGATCAGTCTCGTCTGCGGACGCCGCATCTCCGCCCGCGCCTCTACGGCGCCGCCCTGGCCCACCACCGCGCACTCCGCCTCCCAACCCGACTCCTCAAAGGCGCGCAGCGCACCAAGCGCGCTCGGATCGTTCACCGCGCCAAGCAATATCTTACGCGCACGCGTGCGGCTGAGGTGGCGCCGTACCAGTTTCAGCGTGTCGCCGAAGTTGCCCGCACCCTCCAGCCGGACCACCTGGCGCAGGCCCGGAAGCAATTCCTTGACTCCAGCTTCCACGCCAATCATGCGCGACCGCAGCAGTGGACCGGCGACGCTCATCTCCACCAATACCAGCTGATCCGCCTGGCCAGCCCACTCTTTCTTCGCCCACGCCGCAAGGCCGCGGCCACCAATGTGACCGGCCTGATAGTTGTTGCCGCCAAAGTAGGTCGCGCCCGCATGCGCGGCGCCCATCGCGATCAGCGGAATTTTGGCCTTCAGAAATCTCGCCGAAAGCAGCGGGGCGATCTGCTCGTTGAACTGATGTTCGATGGCAACACTGACTTTCTCCCTCACCATCAGTTCGGCGTTCTTCAAGGCACGTTCGGAATCGACTCCGTTGTCGAACACCAGCAGTTCCACATTTTCGACGCGCGCCGCTTGAATAATACTCTCCGACCATTCCTGCGAAAACGCGGAGTCTTCGCCTTGGGAGGCGTAGCCAAAGCGGTAGCGCAGGGTCTTGGCCGGCTTGACGAGCACGCGGTAGCCGGTGCGTCCCACCCGTTCCACCAACCGGTAATGTTCAAAGGTGCGCAGAATGCGCAGCGCCGTGGCGGCGTTGAGGCCGGTGCGCTCTACGAGCTCCTTCAGGCGCACCGTCTCACGGTCGTCGCGAAAGGCGTTGAGCAGCTGGCAGGCTTTAGCTACCGATTCGATCCGGTCCATATCTCAATTTCAATCTTAATTGTTTTGGAGTACACAAGATGTCAAATCTAACACGCAGAAGCTTTTTCGCCGCGGCTCCCGCCGCCGGCGCAGCCATCGGTTCAGCCGCGGTAACGGGCGATAAGCCCGCTTTGCTGGGCGGCAAGAAGACGCGCACAGAAGCGTTTCAATCCTGGCCCAAGTATGACCAGAAAGAAGAGAACGGCCTGATCGAAGTTTTGAAAAGCGGCAAGTGGTATCGCGGCACGGGCGCCATGGTAAAGAAGTTCGAAGCGGAGTACGCCAAGATGACTGGCGCCAAGACCTGCCTCGCTACGAACAACGGCACGTCGGCGCTGTTCATTTCGCTGAATGTGATGGGCGTGGAACCGGGCGACGAAGTGCTGCTCCCGCCGTATACCTTTATCGCCACGGTGAACGTCGTGCTGCGCCAGCATGCACTGCCGGTATTCGTGGACACCGACCCCGAAACCTTCCAGATGGACCACCGCAAAGTGGAAGGGTTTATCAACGGCAACACGCGCGCCATCATGCCGGTGCACTTGGGCGGCAACGCGTCTCATGTTGACTCGCTGCTCGCCACCGCGCAAAAGCACAAGATCCCGCTGATCGAAGACGCCTGCCAGGCGCACCTGGGTGAATGGAAGGGCCGCAAAGTCGGCACCTGGGGCTCCACGGGTTGCTTCAGCTTCCAGGCCTCGAAGAACCTCACCTCGGGCGAGGGCGGCGCGATCCTGTTTAACGACGAAGACGCGCGCGAACGGGCCTATGCATTCCATAACAACGGCAGCGGCCTGAAGTTCATCGGCGCCAACTTCGGTTACTCCAGTTCCGGCGCGAACCTGCGCATGCCGGAGTTTCAGGCGGCGCTGCTTTTGGCCCAGATGACGCGGTTGGAGCAGCAGGCCAAGACGCGGTCGGAGAATGCGAAGTATCTTACTTCGATGCTGAAAGAGATTCCGGGCATCGCGCCGGCCAAGCATTACGATGGCTGCACCAACAACGCGTATCACCTGTACATGCTGCGCTACAATTCGCAGGCCTTCGCCAATCTGCCGCGTGAAAAGTTCCTGAAGGCGCTGGCGGCGGAGGGGATCCCTGGCTCTGGCGGTTACAGCCCGCTGAACTCGCAGCAGTTCCTCAAGACCGTGATCGAATCCCGCGGCTACAAACGCCTCTTCAGTGCCCAACGCCTGAAGCAGTGGGCGGAGCAAAATCATTGCCCGGCGAACGACAAGCTGTGCTCGGAAGCGGTGTGGTTTACGCAGAATATGCTGCTCGGACCGCGCAGCGACATGGAACAGATCGCTTCGGCCGTGCGCAAGATCCAGAAGTTCGCGGGAGAGTTGGCATGAAGTATTTCGTCCTGATTGGTGCGGCACTATTGACAGCCTGCGCACCACAAACACAACCGGTAGTGCAGAAGACCGAAGCCCCGGCGCCCAGTGCGGCGCCGGGCAAGCTCTCGGCCACGATCATGGATTCGGGCTTTGCCGAAGCGCACGATACTTACAACGCCATTTCGTGCGCCAGCGATGGCAGGATCTACTATGTGCTCTCTTCGGAGAAGGTGGATCTGGCGGCACAGATGTATTCGTACGATCCGAACAGCAATGCGGTGAAGCATCTGGGCGATCTGACGGAAGCCTGCGGCGAGAAGAATGCGAAGGCGATCGGGCAGGGCAAGAGCCACGTCAGTTTCATTGAGTCGGATGGCAAGCTGTACTTTACTACTCATATCGGTTATTACTCGATCATTGACGGCATGGAGAAGCCGGGCATTCCTCCGGCGGGCCTGAAGAAATATCCAGGCGGCCACTTCCTTTCGTATGATCTGGCGACAGGCAAATACGAAGACCTGGCGATCGCGCCGCGCAATGAAGGCATCATCACGTTTGCGATGGATACCAGGCGCAAGCGGCTATACGGCTTAAGCTGGCCGACCGGCCACCTGCTGCGCTATGACCTGGCGAAGAGGGAGATGAAGGACATCGGTCCGGTCTCCGAGCAGGGCGAAGACGGCAAGGGCAAGACGTTCCGCACCATCTGCCGCTCCATGACCGTGAATCCGGAAGATGGCTCGGTTTACTTTTCCACGTCCGACGGCCTGATTCATCGCTACCTGTACGATTCCGACAAAGTTGAGGTCATTGCCGGCGACGATCTGAAGAAGGATTACTTCGGCTTGTATGATCCTTCGAGCGCCGGCCACATGGGTTACAACTGGCGGCAGACCTTCTGGCATGAAGGCGAGAAGGCCATCTATGGTGTGCATGGCAACTCCGGCTATCTGTTCCGGTTCCTGCCCGCGACCCAGACGGTAGAAGTGCTGGACCGCATCACCTCAGAGGATTCCAAGCGCAGCGGCATGTTTGACCAGTTCAGCTACGGCTATCTAGGCTTTGCATTGGGGCCGAAGGGAGATACGATCTACTATCTGACAGGCGGCCCGGTGTATGAGAACGGAAAGCGCGTGAAGGGCAAGGATTCCACGGCCAAGGGTGAATCGAAGGGCCGCGAGAACCTGCACTTAGTAACATGGCATATCCCGACTCGTAAGTATATCGATCAGGGCTCTATCTTCTTCCCGAGCGGCCAGCGGCCGAACTATGTGAATTCCATTGCTGTTGGTAAGGATGGATCGGTGTATGCATTGACGCGTGTCTCCGAGGATGAGCATGCCAAGACCGATCTGATGCGGATCATGCCGGTGAAGGTGCAGTAAGGGCCGGCGAGTGGCTTCATAAGGGGCTGGCGCCTTCGCTGGCCCCTGAGTGTGATCTCCTCGTAACGCCCAAACCATAATGAGAATGCGAGATAATCAGGTTATGGACCACGGCTCCATTTTGACTGACGACTTCGCCCTGGCTGCGGCGCAAGCGGGTTTGCACGCCCGTCAGGCGGCATTTACGGCGGGTCATCCGGTAGTGTTCGTCGACGCGGCTGGACGCTGCATTGAAGAATGGCCGGACGGCAGGTGCTTTGAGATCCGCCTGGACCCCTCTCAACCTCGCGAATCACACCGCGTCATTCTGCGCGAGATGACTTCGACCGCTGCTTGAAGTGCCGACCGTTTCTACTTAGGTGCTATCGCGGGCACTTCTGGCGGCCTCTTTGCAACCGCAAACACGATAAAGCTTCCAGCGGCAAGGGCCACCGCAGCCCCGGCGCGAAGGAGTGCGGATCCGAGCATTCCCTCCCATTCCATGACCGCTCGTGCGTGATCCAATCCGAGCAGGGTCGCCGACAGACCTTGCAGGCACACTGCGGCGCCCAACACGCGCAGGACCCTGGGCCAGCGAGTGCTTGCGGCGGCCAGGATCAGCCCGGCTCCCATTGCGGCGCGAACAAAAGCCGCTGAGTAGAAGAGACCAGGCGTCGCATAGAATATTCTGCGGAGCGCCATCCCGTCCTCGGGGAATGCGAGCCCGCCGATGCCAACGGCGATGCTCAACAGGGCGACGGGCAGTGCCGCAATTCTCATGTCTTTCCTCATTCGATTCTCTTGCTCCCTCTTCAACAATGCTATTAATGAGTTAACACCCTGTAGCGGCTACAGAGTCAAGCAAAAAAGGTTTGGGCAAATGACAATCGGCGAACTTGCGAGGAGAACAGGATGCGGGATCGAGACGATTCGCTACTACGAAAAGGAAGGATTGCTGCCAAAGCCCGGTCGCACGACTGGCAATTTTCGGCGATACAGGGAGGATCACGCCGACCTGCTATCCTTCATTCGTCATTGCCGTTCCCTGGACATGGCGCTGAACGAAATTCGGATTCTGCTGAGATTGCGGTCCACACCGGGCGAGAACTGTGTTGAGGTCAACGCACTTCTGGAATCACATATCAGTCACGTGCAGGAGCGCATCGCCGAACTGCAAAGCCTGGAGAACCAGCTCAAGGCGCTGCGGGACAAATGCAGCAGCGGAAAACCGGCGGAGCAATGCGGGATTCTGCTTGGGCTTGGCGACGCGCGCGATGACGGAGACAATATAAGCGGAAGCCATGTTCCGCGTACGCATTCGACGACTCGATAGTTGCTCGCTACGCTTCTTTCACACCCGCCTCTTTCATCGCCTTCCGGGCATGCTCAAAAGCTGCTTTGTAATTCTCAGGCCCCACATATTCAAAGATCAACGGCGCCATCGGCCGCCGTTCCGCCACCAGCGTCACGAACCTCTTGTAGTCCAGATCGCCCATGCCCGCGCCGACTCCACGGATGACATGCAGCTTGCGGTCCTTGGCGTGGCAGCAATCGATGTACTTTCCAAGCTGATTGAACATCTCGTCGAGATCATTCACTTCGATGAGATTCGCCGGGTCGAGGTTCACCCGCAACCGCGGCGAGCCTACCTCTTCAATGAACAGGCGCGTACGCTTGGCCGTCGCCAGAAAGCCCTCAAAATAGGGCTCCAGCAAAATGGTGGCGTTGTTCGCCTCCGCCATGCGGGCCAGCTCTTTGCCAGTGGCCACCATCTTCTTCCACACGTCTTCCTGGAAGTGAAACGGCACGGCAGGAACGGGGCCCTCCGGCCGATAGTGGCCGGCCTCGGTGACAAACGTGCGGACGCCCATCTTGTCACCGATCTTCATCATCGCTTCGAAATACTCGAAGCCTGCTTTCAATTCCTTCTCGGCAGGATGAATCAAGTTACTGTAGACGCCGATGCTGTGGATGCGGACTCCGGCCGCGCGGTAAGTCGCGCCGATTTCGGCGGCCTTCGCCGGAGTAAGTGTCGACATATCGGGGTGCGCGTTGTATTTCCAATAGTTACTATCCTGCTGCATCAGGAATAGCTGGATGGTTCGGATTCCGTTGTCCTTCAGCTCGCGGGCGAGGCTCTCATTCGTGTACTTGGTGAAGTACTGCGTGGAGAGGCCGAGCGTCACCTGCTTCGCGGCGTAGGCGAGCGCGGGAGTCAATGCAGCGAAGGGTAGTGCGCGACGTGTGATCATGTTAAACCTTCAGTTTCCAGGGTGCGCGATAGGGCCGCATGACGAGCGCATCGGCCTGCTTGTCATTGAGGACGTGGTTGTGTGCACCGTCCCAGCGAATCGAACGGCCCACCTCCCACGAGATGTTCATCAGGTGCCCGACGGCAGTGGCGTAATGGCAGGTTTCGGGGTTCGCCTCAGGCATCTTGTGTTCGCGGATATTCTTGAGGAAGAGCTCGAAGTGATAGAGGTGGTCGTCCTTGGCGGCGACGGACTCTTCGGCATTCACATATAGCCCACCCGGAGGCATCTTTGTACCGGGCCGCAGTTCCGGCACGATGGAGTAACCGGCTCGGTCGAGGAATAGCGACGCGGCGGTGCCATGAAAGCTCTTGCCGTGCGAGCGTTGCTCGCGTTTCGCCGCTGCGCGCATGGTGTATTGCATGAGGAAGCCGTTCTTCGCTACGGGGCCGGGTCCGAAGGTCATGGTAGCAGAGAACGTGTTCGGATAGTCGTGATTGTCCCGGAAGCCGAAGTTGCCGCCGGTGGCATAGACGCTCTGCGGTGAGTTGACTCCCATCGCGGCGAGAACGATATCGAAGTGATGGACTCCCCATGCCACTTGATGGCCGGCACCGGCGATCTTGAACCAGTCATATCCGTACTTGTAGTACATGTTCGGATTGTATTTGCGGAAGGGCGACGGGCCGACGTAAAAGTCCCAGTCGAGCTCTTCGGGCGGAGCGCAGTCCGGCGGAGAACCGCTGCCGGGAGCAAGGTTTTCGTAATCCCAGACCTTCACTTCCGAGATGTCGCCAAGCTTGCCGGAGCGGACGATCTCCATCGCCTGCCGGTAGTGCTCCTGGCTGCGCTGTTGCGTACCCACCTGCACCACCCGCCCGTATTTTTTGTACGCTTCGATCGCGTACGGGCCTTCGCCGATGGAGTTGCCGAGCGGCTTTTCGAGATAGACGTCCTTGCCTGCCTGGCAGGCGGCAATCATGGGAAGGACGTGCCACTGCTGGTTGGTGCCGATAATGACGGCATCAATGCTTTTGTCCTCAAGCAGCTTGCGATAGTCCTTGTAGGCAGTGACCCGTTCGCCTCCGGCTTTGGCGCGGCCTTCGGCCAGATACTTGGAGTTGACATCGCACACCGCAGTGAAGCGCGTGCCCGGCAGTTTGAGGAAGCCGGGGATGTGGACGCCCTTGCCGCGGGCTCCGCAACCGATCATGCCGATGTTGATCGTGTCGCTGGGGGCGGCACTCAGCATAGCGGCAGATGCCCCAATGAAAACGCGTCTTGTGGTTTTGTCACCCATTCTGGACCTCTTTCGATGGCGATCTGAGTGGACGGAGCATGTTGGGTGCCACAGGTTTCGATTTCGCATAGAATAAAGGCCATGGTGTCTTCTTTATCCCGACGAACTTTCCTGGGCGCAACCACCGGCATGTCAGCGCTCGCCTATTCCCAGATTCCTGGCGCCAACAACCGGCTGCGCGTTGGCGTGATCGGGTGCGGCGGCCAGGCAGGCGGACACATGCGCGCGTTGATGCGCATCAAAGAGAGTTCGAACGTCGAGATCGTCGCGGTGTGCGACCTCTACCAGAAACGGCTTGACGCAGCCGCGTCGCTCACAGGCGCGAAGCCGTACAAGGAATACAAGAAAGTTTTGGAGATCAAGGACGTCGACTACATCCTCAACGCCACGCCCGAACACTGGCATTCGAAGATCACCCTGGATGCCGCCACCGCAGGCAAACACATCTACTGCGAAAAGCCGATGACCCGCACCGTGGAGCAGTCCAAGCAGGTTGTGGCCAAGATCAAGGCCACCGGCTTGAAGATGCAGGTGGGCGTGCAGGGCACCTCCGATAACTCGTATGAGACGGCCTACCAGTATGTGAAGGACGGCTACCTGGGCAAGATCGTACTGGCGCAGATCGACTATTCACGCAACCACAAAGACGACTTCTGGATCTACAAGACCGACCCCGATATCCAGCCCGGCGTGAACCTCGATTGGAACACCTGGCAGGGCTATACGAAGAAACGCCCGTTCGAGCCCGAGCTGTATTTCAGCTGGCGGCGCTTCTGGGACTATTCGGGTGGCATCTCGGGCGATCTGTTCGTGCATCGCGTCACGCGCATGATCAAGGCGCTGGGCCTGACGTTTCCCTCGATGGGCTGCGCGGCCGGCGGCAAATTCCAGTTCACCAATGGCAAGGCCGAGATCCCCGATACGATGACTGTGCTGCTCGACTATCCCGGCGGGCCCACGGTGCAGCTGATCTCGTCGCAGGCCAACGATACGAAGGTGCCGCATCTGATTCGCGGCCACAAAGCAACGCTCGAGTTCACGCCTACCGGGTTTACCATTACTCCGCAGAAGCAGTATGAGGGCGAAGTGAAGCCGGTGGTCCACGTGAAGACCGGCGCCGAAGCGCTCGACCTGCATCATCAGAATCTGCATGCGGCGATCCGCACCAATGCGGCTCTGAAGTGCGATGTGATGACCGGCTACTACGGCGTGGTCGCTTCAGAGATGGCCTGCTGGTCCCTGCGGAAACGCAAGTATATGAAGTGGGATGCGGCGAAGGAACGGATTATTACTGCGTAACTAAAAGAGTGGGTCCGGAAGATAAGTGTCTGTCGCCTTACCATCGGGCGGCTGGCCGAGAACAAGTTTCGGACCCGAGAAACTGAATGAGTAGACGACAGTTTCATTCAGGAACCTGAAGGTGTGAGCTGGGAGGTCCCACGTCCCTTCGCGTGCGCCAAACGGAATGCGGACGCTCTCAGTTCCATCGGCAGCAAAGACATAGACTGCGTCCCTATTCGCTTTTTCGAGAGCTGCCATATTGGGATCGGCGCTGGGCGTTGCAGGCGGCACGGGCCGCCACTTCCCCAACAGCGGGTCCGGCAGAGAAGGGGCTTCGCCGATTCGCGTGTACTTCAATTCCTGGCCATTCGCGGCGATCAGGCGGAGAAGATTGCCCTCGACGCGGAAACTGATCATGCTGGGCGGACCGCCAACGGTAGCGGGAGGCATAGTCAATACATCACCCGCCCGCTTCAACGGCGTGGTGACCATGGCGCCGAAATGGAGTGTCAGAGTGCCGTCAGAACGGAAGTCCCACCACGAACCGATGCCCCCTTTGGATGGGTGTTCGGCGACCCAGTGGCCAACTGGAGAAGTGGGGTTCGGAGACAGCGGGTCAGGCTGCGCAGCAGCCGCGCAGGCGAACATGGCTAAGCAGAGTCGAACAACTTGCACGTTGCGAGTATAGCAAACGATATTACTGGGGGATTGGTTCCCTACCCCTACTGCGGTTACAGTACTTGCCATTTGGTTCCAGTTGCCCAGATAGGTGGCTGGGTTGATCGGATGTCATTGTATGTTACGCGGCTTGCCTGCCATGGTGGGTCAGTGTATCATGGACTCCTGTTCCTTGGGGAGGACAACAATGAAGCGAAAATTGATCGACCGCCGCGACATGCTCGAAAACTGCATCGTGCGCGGATTGCTGGTGGCTGCGGTACCCATGGCATCCACCAATCTGTTTGCACTGTGGCAGAAGGCCGAAGAGAAGGCAGTCCAGCCAACTCCAGCCGAAGTGCTCGGCCCCTTCTTCAAGAAGGGCGCGCCGAATGCGACCAATCTGCGAGGTGCAGGCGATCCAGGCTTCCCGCTGCGCGTCATGGGCCAGGTGGTCAACACGCGCGGTGAAAAGATCGAAGGCGCGAAGCTCGATATCTGGCAGGCCGATCATCACGGCCATTACGACGTGAAAGGTTTCCGTTACCGCACGAAAGTAGTCTCCAGCTCCAAGGCCGAGTATGGAATCGATACCGTGATGCCCGGCCACTATTCAGACCGCCCGGCGCAACACGTCCACTATATGATCACGGCGCCCGGACACAAGACTCTGATCACGCAGCTTTACTTCGCCACCGACCCCTACTTTGAAGGCAACCCCGATAAGAACTACCACAAGAACGGCATCGTCGATAATCGCGAGTTAATCCGCCCGGTGATGCTGTTCGAAGGCCCCGGAGCGGCACATGCCAACGTGCAGTTCGATATCTGCCTGGAGCGCTTGTAAGATGCGGGCGATACTCTTTGTCGTAACGATTTCCATGTTGCAGGGACAGTCTCCGGAGCGCAAGATCCAGTCCGACTCCGAAGTAGGAATAGTAGAGTTCTCGCCCGATGGCAGCAGCGTGGCAGGCCTGTGCCGCGATAACAAGATCCGCCATTGGGACGGCAAGACCGGCGCCTTGCAGAAGGCCCTCACCTTAGAGAAGGTCACGGGCGTATCGATGGCTTCGGCAACCACCGCGGCCAGCACCACACCTGACGGCGGCATCACCTTGTGGAACCTGCTGACCGGCGAGAAGTTGCGAGAGGTTTCGGGAGCAGGCTCGCGGGCCAACCGGATCGCAGTGGCAGGCGATCAGCAGCTGGTCGCAGGGGGCACGAAATCGGTAAAGAACGGTAGTGAAACCACGGTGCACCTATGGGACGCCACCGGCAGGGAGCGGTTCGCCGTAGCGGCTGGCGCGGGCGGACTTTCGGCAACAGCACTTTCTCCCGATGGTTCGACCCTGGTGGCTGCCAGCTATGACACCGACGTCCGGGCGTGGAGTACTCGCGATGGCGAGTTGGTCAAGTTGATCAGCGAGATTCCGGTGGCAACCTTCGCGCTGCAGTTTACGCCCGATGGAAAGTATCTGGCGGCTGCCGGCGTGGACCAGACCGTCTACATCTATGATGCGAAGTCGTGGAAGCTGGTGCGCAAGCTGTTGGGCCAGCCGGAAATGATCTCGGCGCTGGCTTTTTCGCGCGATGGCAAGACGATTGTGACGGGCGGCTTCAATGAACTCACAGTGAAGCACCCCACCCATATCCTGCTGTGGGATTTTGCCTCCGGCAAAGTAATCAAGACCATCGATGCCCCGCGCATGGTGACCTCGGCTGCCTTTTCCCCGGATGGAAAGACAGTAGCCGTGGCCGACCGGGAGAAGGTGGTCAGGCTGCTCCCGGTAGCACGTTAATTTCCTTGACGGTGGGACAGGCGAAACCGCCCAATGCCACATAGTTTTTCAAGAAACCTAAGCTTGGCGGTCGAAATCGTAGCGTGGACATTCATGTCTGCCGCGTCGAGATTCCGAACTCCTGAGGTCATGGAAAACAAGTGAGCCAGATGGCAGGCGAAACCGCCTGCCCCACCACGAACAACCTGTATTTGCACTGGTGGGACAGGCG
>Ga0118677_10001246_pt2 | contig 18831 bp, 12 predicted proteins | sample AliMusrvi5mmetaG_FD_86154 | JGI IMG/M metagenome (GOLD analysis project Ga0118677, IMG submission 86154) | reverse complement strand
CGGCACCGCCACCACATGGCCCATGAACTCGGGAAGCGCCGCCGGTGCGGCCATGGCCTGGCGGAAGTACTGCATGTTGCCCGGCTTCTTGTCAGCCTTTTCTCCGCCAATTCCGATAACTCCAATCACGAAGGGCAGCTTCGGCACCGAGAGATCCTTGCGCACATCGCGGATGAACTGCGCCAGCAGTTGCGCATACAGGTCGTAACCGCCGGGTTGGTTGCCTTTGTCATACGTCCAGCCGGAAACCAGATCGTTGAACCCCTGGAACCAAACGAAACCAGCCAGTTCGTAACCTTGCTTCGGATCGTACTCCGGCACCACCCGCTTGATATCACCTAACGCTTTTTTTACATGCGCTAGCATATCGCGGTAGGCCACTCCGGTGGCTTTGATCCTGCCGGCCTTGTCCTTTTCCAGGTCGGCTGCCCGATCCTTGTACTGATTCGACTCGAAGTCACTCCACACGTAGGGTCCTGAACCGGGCGGACGGAAATCCGTGTGCAGGCTCTTGCCGCCCCAGGATGTTTTGATAATCAGGATGGGTTCGTTAAGCAGCTTCTCCATGTAGATGCCGAACGTGAACTCCGGACCGATCTCCGCAGGCGACGCGCCAAAGCCTGTGGTCAACAGCCCTTTCTGCTCGGTCGTGTCGTCACCGGCACAACCGATGGACGAAATCCATACCTTCTGGCAAATGCGCGGCTTGCCATCGGCCCCGCGCATTTCCTTGAGGATGGGCACCGTCTTGGGATCACCGGCTAAAGAATCGAACGTCGAGACGTTCACATGCCCCTGCATGTTCGACTGCCCGGCTAGGATATAGACTTTGAGCGGCTTGGGTGCCGCCTGGCTGGCAGTCCCCGACACCAAGCTAGCGACGAGCGCGATTATCGTATATTTCATACTTTGTCTTATTTTTGTCATGGTGTTTCTTTCTTGTTGTTATGTTGAGAATCCTCACTCACGGATGCACGAGCGATGAAATCCTTCAGGCTCACCAGCGTAGGCGCATCCGTTTTCGATTCGATTTCGGCGATGTACTTGTCAAATTTCATCGCGCCGTCCGGCGATTTGTCCGGGCGTTTTTTCCTCAACTGAGGCAGGACACTTTTCGCGAGAGAACCGTAGCGCTTGAGATATTCCATCCGCTTTTCCCACTGCAGCCCCCAGCGGAAATCGAGGGTCGAAACACACAGGTCCATGCCCTCGCGAATGTGCCGGCTCGAGAGAAGATCCAGGCCAGCTATGCGAATATCGTCGCCCCACATCTCGTCGCTGGGCGACATGACTTCAACCGCCTTGACAATGGCAGGTAACATGACCGCCAGATCGCTGTCGGTCAATTTCGACAGATAGGGCCCCAATGCCCCGCGTGGGACACTGTCGTCGTTCTGCAAAAGGGAACACATGGCGGGGTAGAGCAAGCGCCGGTCAACCCCATCAAGCGAATGGTTCAGTACCGTCGGTGTGCGGGTGCCGGGGAATGGCTCGAACAGCGCTTTGGCGACGGCGCGGTGCGCCATCCCTCGAGGATCGGCCGGATTTTTTCGCGCCGCCAGCATCAGCAATTCGTTCTCGCTGGCTTTGCGTGCATCGGGACCGAGCTGCGCAATGGCATTGCAAGCCAGGCTTTGCACCCACGGGTCAGGATCTTTCAGCAGGGCTAGCAACTGTGGCTCAGCCGCGTCGGCACGCGCTCCCAGGCAACCCAATGCTTCGCACGCACCGTAACGACCGTATCGGTCGGAGCCGGCCAGCATCTTCTGAAGCGTCGGCAGGAAATCCCCCTCGCGTTTGGCCAAAGCTTCGGCCGAGCGTTTCCGCATTGCCGGCGACCAGCTTGACAAACCGGCCATCAGGTCGGCGGTCGTTCGCTTGTAATAGCCGTTGTTATCCCCAACGGGATAGCAGTCACGCCCGGCGGCTATGACCTCACCGACCTCATCGGCTTTCAGCGGTGGCACCACACATGGCTTTTTGCCCATCACATAGAGGCTCTTGAGCGGCAGCCCGTAGGACAAGAGGTAGGCACCGGTTAGATCCCAATCCGTATAGTTGTGATTCTCATCACCCTTTTCTATTTGCTGATAGACAAAGCCGCCATTCCAGTTGCGGGCCAGTTCATAGTACCAGCCTTGTTCCTTCAGATAGGCACCCGTGGCCAAGGGACCACTGCGGGATGCGCCGGGCAGGGCCCACAGCATGTTCCAGAAATTGCCGCAGTGTCCGTGTTCCCGCTCGTCATAAGCCGCCACGGCCATCCGCGAGAAAAATGCCGCCGCCTCGCGATCAGCTAACAGGTCAAACAACACTGCGGCGCTGGAACATTTTCCGTTGTCCTCATGGGAAGACCATGGCTGATGATCCCCGTATGGAATGGCGCCTTTGTTGACAAACCAGCGCAACAAGCGGACCGACTTGTCGATGGCCTTGTTCACTGCGGGATCAGTCACGCCTGCATTGCGTGCCAACACCAGCGAGAGGGTCATGGGCAGGCCGACCTGGTTCATGCCTCCGTAGCCTTCCGAATGGCCGTCAGGCAGGGGAGGATTATGCCCCCACATCCCGTTCATGCACTGGGCATTCGCTGCTTCTAACGATATGCGTTTGAGTTCCTCGAGCATCGGCTTGTCGCCGGTGGCCAGCACATATTCTGCCAAAAACAAATTCCCATACGCCTGGTCCCAGCAGCCCATGCCCTGCCGCATGGATCCCGCGACTTTCTTGGCATAGTCGGCCAACATGGGGCGATACTCTTTGTTGCCGCTGGCCAACAGTGCCAGCGCGTTGAAGTCCATCGCTATATCGACGTTTTTCAGGCCTTTTTTCCCAATGATGCGGCAGCCTTGCTCGAAAATCGCCTTGGACTTCGGGCAACCATAGGGCGCGGTATCACTGTAGGTGCCGAGCACGGGTAACTTCAGATCCACGTTGGCGGCCTTCCCTTCGCGCCAGCAGGTCAGCCGCAGCATGCCGGACTTTTCCTCGGCCGCCGTGATGGCATGGCCAAGGGACTTGCGGGCGTCGTCCGCAAACGGCTTGTCGTCCACGCCCAGAATCACATCGTTGACACGCAAGTTGCCGTCCGCCGGCGATCCCGCATCGACTGCTGTGATCAGAATCTGCCGGGCCGCGGCGGTCTGATCATCGTGCCGGAAAAACATCCAGCCGCGTGCTCCGGTCGGACCTAACAACCAATCATGGCTGTCGTCCTTCTTGCCGGCCTGGGTAAAATCCGGTGGCACGGGTGCCGGCACCGCTGCGGAGAGTGTGCCGGTAAATCCGATGAGCATACAAATTTTTCTAACAACTATCGTCATACGTGTATTGGAATGTTTCATAGATATTTCTGTTCGTTTTTTTGCAGCTTCACCACTGCGTCGGCAAATGCCTTGCCGATGGGTGCCATCATTTTGGCGGCACCGAGATAATCCGTGTGCAGACTCTTGCCGCCCCAGGAGGTTTTGATAATCAGGACGGGTTCGTTGAGCGACTTCTCCATGTAGATGCCAAACGTGAACTCCGGACCGATCTCCGCAGGCGACGCGCCAAAGCCCGTGCCCTGCAGGCTTTTCTGCTCCGTCGTATCCTCACCGGCGCAGCCGATGGACGAAATCCAGACCTTCTGGCATACCCGCGGCTTGCCGTCGGGACCGCGCATTTCCTTGAGGATGGGCGCCGTCCTGGGATCACCGGCCATGGAATCGAATGTCGATATGTTCACATGCCCCTGCATGTTCGACTGCCCGGCCAGGATATAGACTTTAAGCGGCTTGGCTGCCGCCTGGCTGACGGTTCCGGCCAGCAGCCCGGCAACTCCCGCGATCATCATCCACCTCACACTTTGTTCTTTCATTGTTTTACTATTTTTATTCGGTGAAGGCCACTGCTCCGCAGCCTGACGCATCGAGGGTGACGGATTTCGATTCGGTCGCGTTTGCCACCGTTTTGTAACAGATCACCGTCGCGGAAGCGCCGGGGTTCCCTTTCAGATCGACCTTGAGCGTATTTCCGGCCCGGCTTTCGGCATAGGCCGAGACCGCGGCGTCGGCATAGAGCACCTGTAGTGGGGCCGGAGCAAGTTCCTGCAACCAGTAGGCCTTGGCGCGGGATGGTGCCTCGGAGAGCGCGATGGGCAGACCGGGCGCGGCAAGCTGCGCGCCAATGGCTTTCCCTTTGAAGGCATAACTCCATGTCCCGTTGTCAAGCAGCGTGATGTCTTCGATCAGATACGTCTTCGCCGGATCCAGCCAGCGCAGCGGAGCGGTGATGGACGGCGTGCTCGTGTTGATATCCCCGAGCCCGATGACGATGGCCTTTGATTTGGACCTATCGACGTACATCCAGCTGAAGGGTCCGCCGTTGTTGTCATCCGGTCCGGAGTAAACCGGCCGCAGGAGTTCGTTGAGCACCGGCTGGATGCGCGGGTTCTTGCGCCAGTCGTTGAAGCGCCTGAACTGCTGCTGGATGGCGGTGGTGAACCCGTCCAGGCTCTGGTAATAACTGTTATGGCGCACCATGAGCGATTCGTAGAGCCAGTCGGTATGGGTCTTCCAGGCATTGTTGAAGCCTTTGAACTCCCCTTCCAGCGGAAAGATACCGATGGTGTTGAAGGTGGTTCTGACATCGAACGGGGCATGGGCGCAGGCACCGTTGTCAGGGAAGGCATGCAGGCTGAACGTCTTGTTATTCGGATCGCCGTTATCAACCTCGCAGGTCGGCTGCATCATGATGCCCGGATACTTGTGGGCGAAGTAATTGCAGTAGTTGCGCAGGTTGACCGACTTGCGATACACATTATCGCTCGGATGGCTGTAGGGGGTCACCTCGGCGTTCTTCCACAATATGCCAAGGTCGAGTTGCGTCCAGTTCGCCTTGTATTTGCCGACAAGCGTGTCCTCGAACTGGCGCTGCTTGATGGCGATTTGCGCCGGATCGGCGATGTCGCGTCCTCCACCCCAGCCGCCACCCGTCGGCGAGAACCAGAGCCCGAGCTTCAACCCCTTTGACTCGATGTAGGAGGCGAGTGCGGGCAGATCCTTGGTAAACGAGTCAAGCGGCGTCACCTCATCCATGACGAAAGTCGTGCCTTTGCCGTTCCACTGGTCGTCCACGTGGATTTCATCGAATCCCGCGGCCACGGCGATCGGTGTCACCGTGTCGCGATAATAGCTGTCGGTCCGGCGCCCCGATGAAAACCAATCCCAGTCGTTTAACGAATAAACGCTGGGCGATATGAATTTGAAGCGCTGGCGCAAATGCTCGGCAACGGCAATGCGTGCATCCCATTTGTCGCCTTTGAACACCTCCAGGTTCGTGGCGAAGTATTCCATCTCCTCCCTCGGAAACAGCACCAACTGCACCGCCTGCGTGTCGGTGTAAACCTTGACGTTATCGATCTCCTTCCAGGCGTTGATGTGGAGGAACGGGTGCGCGTCGTCCCCTTTGTAGCCCCCGGGAGCAAGCGAGGTGCATCTGTTGTTTTCGGGGTTGATCGACCATCCGTCGCCCGTGTCGTAACGCACGAAACAGCAGCGGGCCGGCTGGCCGGGCGAGCCGGTGTTGGTCTGCCAGTTCATCGCGGACGAAACCCACCAGGTCGTGTGAGCGGCATTGGGAAAATTCAGGGCGATGATGTCCGATGAGCGCACGGTCTGCTCGGCGTCCGAGTTGTTTTTCAGAAACGTGGAGTAACGAAGCCCCGCGGGTCCGTGATAGATCTCGAATACAAGTTTGATGCGGATATTCACCGGAGTCGTGCGGGAAATGACGATCGATAGCTGTTTGCCCCAGCTCTTGCCGTAGAGCGAAATGTCACTAATCGTATCGGAGATGAACGACCATCCGCCGTCGTTCGCCGCGATGGCCGATCCGTTGACATCGTAGCTGAAAAGGCAGCGGCTTCCGGGGCCGGTCAGATACTCGGTCTCGGCCGCTTTGTTATAGAAGCTCGTCATGTCGATCCGGCCATTCGCAAATGACACGACCGACTTGAGAGCGTCGTTTTCAAGCTTCCAGGCAGTGCCTGATTTGGCAATGGCCGCCGGACTGGTGCCGGAAAGCGAGGCGGCTTGCAGTGAACCGGTGGATCCGATGAGCAAACAAAGGGCGCTAACGACCCTCATCACACGTTTCCTGGAATGCCTCATGGGTTCTTCGGTTGGTTCTTCTGGAGATTCACCATGGCCTCGGCAAAGGCCTTGCCAATCGGTGCCATGATTTTGGCGGCACCGAGATAGTGGTAGGCTTGGTTGGAGACTCCGGCCTTTAGACGCTTCTCCTCCTCTGCCGTGAGTTTCTCACCCTTTTCCGCCCGCGCTTGAAGTGCGGCCAGATCGTCGTCCCAGAAGGGTGCCGTCTGCACCGCCACCACGTTGCCCTTGAACTCGGGAAGCGACGCCGGCGCGGCCATGGCCAAGCGGAAGTTTGCCATGTGCGGCTTCACATCCTTCATGCCATCAATCCCCATGACACCAATCACGAAGGGCAGTTTCGGCGCATTCAGATCCTTGCGCACATCGCGGATGAACATCGCCAGCAGTTGACCGTACTCGGCATACCCGCCGGGCTGCTCCCTGTCGCGATACGACCAGTCATCAACCATGTCGTTAAACCCTTGGAACCAAACGAAGCCAGCCAGCTCGTAACCTTGCTTCGGATCATACTCTGGCACCACCCGGCCGACGTCCGCCAGCACCTTCCGGACATGCCCTATCATGAGGCGGTAGGTCACGAAGCACAGCTCATTGTTCTTGGCCGATTCATCTTCGACATCCAGTTTGAAGCGATTCTTCCACTGCTCCTTGATAAAGTCATTGAACACCCGTTTTCCGGCGCTTGGCGGGCGAAAATGGGTGATCAGACTCTTGCCACCCCAGGCGGTTTTGATGATCAGGATCGGTTCGTTAAGCGCCTTCTCCATGTAAATGCCAAACGTGAATTCCGGGCCGAACTGCTCTTTTGAGGGACCAAATCCTACCGTCACTTTGCCCGTCTGCTCGGTTGTTTCGTCGCCGGCGCAGCCGATGGATGAGATCCAGACCTTCTGGCACACGACGGGTTTGCCGTCGGCGCCTCGCATGTCCTTGAGGATGGGTGCCGTCTTCGGATCATCAGCCATCGAACCGAACGTCGATAGGTTCACGTTCCCCTGCATGTTCGACTGCCCGGCCAGGATATAGACTTTCAGCGGTTTGGCTGCCGCCTGACTGGCGGTTCCGGCCAGCAGGCCGGCAACGCCTGCGATCATCATCCACCTCACACTCTGTCTTATGTTTCTCATATCTTCGTGTGGTACGTTGTTTCTCATTGCGTTCCTTTCATTGTGTTGCTAGAAGTATCTGGATTTCTTTTCCACAGGAGGAAACAGAGGTTTTCGAAAGTGAGGAGATGAAGAACCCTTCGGTCCTCCGTTCTCTCTGTTTTCACCTGTTCAATTCATTTCAGCTTTTCAGTATTTTAGCTTTTCAGAAAATTCGGGGCCGCCGCTGCGCACCGGTGGCCCCTTTGGATTCCGGAGAAAACCCATTAACTCCGGAAATGGATGGAGATGTTATGGGTTATAGGTTATGGGTGATCTGGCCTCTGTCTTTTAACTTTTAACTTTTAGCTTCTAACTGCTAACCAATAACGGATGCGCAATGGCATCCAACGAAGTCCTAACAGCCAATCATGACTGTCGTCCTGCTTGCCACCCTAGGTAAAATCGGGGATGGGCGGTTTTTCCTCGGCGCGTACTCCGCCGACTGTGCCCAAGCACCCAAGCGCCAGAACGCCGAGCATGATGACCGCATGGGAGGTTGGTTTCATGGTCTTCACATGTTGATCCGGATTCATTGATTTGTTTGTCTATGGGTTATTCCGGGTGACTTTGAGGCGAACGAAGCCCTTGGTGCCAGGATTGGGAAGGGTGACCTTGACGTGATCCGAGGGACTGCCCGGAGTGATCTCGACCGGGCCGGCACCCAGCAGCGGGATGGTGATGGAGGACCATCCTGCGAGATCGTTGCCGTATTCCACCTCCTGAATGGTGGCCGACGGTTGCGAAAGGTCGCTGCGGTCATATTCGTAGAACCAGGAACCGCCGGCGTGGGCCAGCTTGGGCAGGATGGTATTCGATGGTGCCATCGGCCCGCCGCCTATCTCAAACTCCAGCAGGTTGGAGATGCCGTCGTGATCGGGATCGTCCAAGGGGCCGTCGTTCACCCCGGTCGTGAGTCCCTGCTCGGGGTCAGACGCCCATGCGCCATAGGCCGAGTTGAGCGTGAGCGGGACATCGGCAAAGGTGAGGGCGGCGATGCCGTTGCTGCCGTAGAGCAGGTTGCCCTGGACGCTACCCGACGCAGCCCAGTCGATGCCCCGCAAATAGGTGATGGTTTGAGTGGTGGATGGAGCAATCAATTGGAGTTTGATGACCTTGCCCGAGGCGCTGCCCGAGGCCACCTGGCCGGCCAGGCGATCCAGAAAGAAAAGTCCCGGCGTGCCTGGATTCCAGGCAATGTTCTGGTCAAACTCCAGGGTGATCTCGTTGCGCTCGGTGCTGCTGTAGTAGGCCTTTTTCAAGTTCGGCGCGCTGAACACGGAGCCGGGCGAGTAACCGTAGAAGTCCTGTTCCACCAGCGGGCTGATCAGGTCGGAGAATTTCTGATAGCCTTCCAGCACATAATGGCAGCTCGAACCGGGCACGATGCCCAAGGTGCTCATGATGCGCATGTTGGAATACAGATAGGGCAGCGTCCGCTGCACCTCGCGCAGTTGATCGTTCCTGAACTGGGCACCACAGGCGGGCGGCCAGATCTGGAAGATATAGTAGTTCCGGATGTTGGGGAAGTCCTGTTTCCAGGCGGCGGACATGTCCACGAAGTATTGCTGATAGAACTTGTAATCATAATCGCCGCCGAACGGTCCGTCGGCCCCCTGGTCTTGTTCGCCCTGATGCCACAGCACGGCGCGGATGCCGTGCGTGAGCTTGGCCCCCACAATCCGGTTATACAGGGTGGCATAGATCGAATACAGGCCGCCCGCCTGGGAATGGTCAGCCGGATTGGGTTGGTGTTGGTCGATGCGGGTGCCGCCCAACGCGCCGTTGATGATGCAGATGGGCATGTTGTAGCTCGCTAACAGGTGTTTGGCCCAGATCCAGCCCCAGACGCCGAGTTGCAATTCGGAGGGCGCGTCCTTGTTGGTCGCATAGCCCCAGCCGAGCGTTTTGCCATAGGAGCGGATCCACGGACTGGTATTGGGGTCGGCCGGCACGTCATTGTTGGTGGCTTCGGCATTCGACTGGCCTTCGATGAGGTAGGCGTCGCCGCAGACCAGGTCGGTCACGGTATTGGCCGGCGTGTCAATACCGCCGGTGGTCGTGCCGAACTCGACCCGGTAGGTCACCCGGCCGGCGGCGATGGGCACCGCAAAGGCATAGGCACCGGACACGGGTGTTTGGCGTTGAGTGGTGCCGTATTGGGTCTCGGTTCCCCCGTTGGGTGTGGCGAAGACTTTCAGATAGACCGGCGTCGTTCCCGCACCCGTACCATTGTAGAAGAGAGTGCCGTTGTTGGTATTCGGGTCACGCGCAAAGAATTGTTTGGTCACCGGTTTCTCGTTAGTGCCCGGCGTGCACTGCACCCAGGCATCGGGTGATGCCGGTTGTTGGACATGCACGGTCACCGAGTGGCTGACCGCAACCCCGCCGTTGTCCATGGTGAGCGTCACGGTGAGCGGGCCGTTGCCCTGCGAACGAATCAGCGTCAGGATGCCCGGGGTGATCTGTTTGATCACGGCCACCCCGGTCGCGCTCCAGTGGTAATTCACATTGGTGCCGCCGGTGGCCTGCAGCAGGGCCTGGTTGGTGATCGTCGATTGCACGGTGATGGTCTGGCGCCCATCCCAGGTGGCTGGAGCCGCCAGGGTGAATGCCGGATCGGCGATCGACCGGGTGACGACCGTCACGGTGAAGTCCTTGGTGGTCTGATCCGATGCAGTCACGACATAATGCACCGGATGGGTGAAGTTCTGGCTGGTGCCGGTGGCCGGAACACAAGTCGCGCCGACCGACAAGGTATAGGTGGGCGCGAGTGATGTGAGATCCGTCCCGTAGGGCACGGTCATGTTGATGTCGGTGCCGGAAATGGTGGCGGCTCCATAGCCCGGAATGGTGAAGGAGGTGATATCGGCCAACGGCACGGACGAGACGACCGCCAGCGGATCGGAAAGGGCGTAAACCGGCAGGAAACTGGTTGGGGCGGTATTGTAAACCTTCAGCCAATTGGGACCGGTGCTGAGCGTGGTGCCTATGGTCAAACTGGAGGAGCTGCCGAGGACCATGCCGCCATCCTTTGTACCCTCGGCAGTGGACCCTGTAAATGTTCCAGTCTCAAAGAGAACGCCTCGTTCATCCAGATTCAGTGGGTGATTGAGCGGACCACCCCACATAAGGCCGTTGTAGTCATTGGCGATTTTGGTGGTCCCGTCCACGAGGAAGACCGATACGCCGACTCCGCTCACGAGTGTATTGGCCGAGACGTTGTCTCTGGCGTCAACCGTCGCGGTCGAGCCGATGATATTCCAAGTGGCGCCACTGAGGTTCAGAGTGGAACTGTTAGCCACGCCCTGGACGAAGGTGTTGTAGGTGGTGATGTCCGTCGAGGTGGCCTGGGTGGTCGCCCGGGTGACAAAGGCGAGGCGGTATTTATCGCCCAGGGCCCAGATCTTGCCGGTGGCGGGATTGATCCAGTCGGTGGAGGACAAATTGAGGATGCCGAGCGGGCACTTCAGGTTGGGCGGCGCGACGACGGTGATGGTGGTGTCATCGGAAATCGCCGAAGTCGTGACGAGGGCGTTGCCCGCGAGATCTGTCAGCGTGGCACCCGCCTTGACCTGTATGCGGAGCGTTCCCACTGTGGTCGGAGTCACCGCGACCAGAAAAACCGCGGGACTTGCCGTCGGGCTCACGCTATTGACCGAGATCGGCGTCGCGGTAGCGTTCTCGAAATCGGAGGTATCGACCGTAGCGGCGTTCATCGGCTCGCTGAAAATCACGGTGTAGATCACGGGCCGATTGGCGAAGACCGCGGCACCGTTCTTGTCATCCAACAAGGAAGTCAGGGTGGGCGGGGTGGTGTCGTTCACGACGCCGGAATGCTCAATCAGTTGGAAGCCGTTAAATGGAGCGTTGGCACCATCCCCAAGCCGGAACCCGAGGTGACCGCTGGCGTCAGGAGTGAGACCCGTGATGCGATACCAGTTGGTCGCTCCATTGACGTTCGCCGGGTTTGTGTCCTGTGTCAGCGGCGGAAGGACTCCTGCTGTCCCCCCCACCTGATGGTTCACATAGATGGTTCCGGTGAGCCCGGTTCCGACGGTCTGCGTCACGGGGTAGCCGGAATCCCCGTTATTCCAATACCAATCAGAGTAGATGACGACGTCATAGGTTCTGCTCGGGCTAAGACCCTTGATCGCCATGTTGGCCGTTGCTCCCGCTCCCCCAATGTAATAGGCAAAAATCTTGTCCCCGCTCGTTAGACCGTGACCACCGATACCCGGACCACTGAGGTCAAGTGTGACACCGGCGGCGGAAGAACCTGTGGAGTCCGCCAACGCCTTCGCGGTCTGAGGCATCGAAGTGACGGCATTCCAGGTGCTGTTGGGGGTGTTTTCAGGAGCGGCGCCCACGTAATTGTCACTCGTGGTGATTGAGCCACCAAAGTTGACATTCCAGACTTTTTGGGCGTGCGCGGATGGATTCGTGAGGGCAAAGGCGGCGAACGCCACAGCAGCGGGGCCCCAAAAGGTATTCACGAGGCCTTTGCTTGAGCTCATGATTCCGTTGGTGCTCATGGCGTTATTTTGTTAGATACGAATGATGGCTTGTTTTCCTTGCCGGGAGTCGCGTTATTCCCATTTCTGAAGTTGGTGTTGGCGGGCCATGGCGGCCAGCATGACATAATAATTGTCACACAGAAACGCTTCACATCCCCTTGCTGTGCCGTCCCATGTCCGCCAGTCATTGGACATGATGCTGTTGGGACCGAAGCCCTCGAATTCGCCCTTATCAATGCCGTTGATCATCGGTAACAGAATGGCATCCGCTTCGTCGTTCCGATCCAGATCATACAAGGCAGCGATGGTGAAATAGGCAAAGCAGGCCGTGGCACCGCCATTTTCGTAAATCTGGAAGCCATCGGAACAATCCTCCTTGGTCCCGGAGCCGAGGCGGGGATTGCCTTCAGGTTCCGCAAAGTCTTTCCGCATGATGCTAACGAGGTTCCCCGGCAAGCCCAAGTCAAAGCGGGTGTAACCCACCTCTTTCATCTTCGCCAACATCTTGTCCATGATCGCGTTGGCTTTATCCTTTGGCACCAGACCATAGTGAATGGCAATGCCGGTGACGAACATGAAGTAGTAGTCATGCAGCTGTCCGTCGGCACTGCGCCAGCCGGCTATGACCCCGGTTGCCGGATTGTAGAATGTCTTGAAGTATGCGGTCTTCAGTTTATCCGCCGCGGCAGCATAGCGAACGCTGTCTTCGTTCTTACCGCAGTGAGTGGCAATCTGCGCCATATTGCGCAGCGCCCGGTAAGCAAGGGCATTGGCATAGGCATCCTCGTGCCCGAAACCGATACAATCCCACCAGTTCGAAGGCCTGTACCTGAATTGCGCGGGCCATGATCCGGAATTGCCGCTGAGTCCATATTCAATCAGCCCGTTTCCATCCTTATCCGTCGCAAGCATCTCTTCGGTCCATTTCCTGAGACCAGCGTAATTTTTAGGAATCCAATCCTTGTCTCCACCTTCAAGCATCATGTCGTAGGCGGCAATCAACATGGCTGGCAATGAGTCGGCCGCGTTGCACGGATACCAGCGGGTACGGTGATTCGGCGTGCCATAGGCTTCCCCACCTGCCAGCATCGCATCAAGCGTCTGACGCACCGAGCTCATCGCGCTCCAGCCGTCGGCCGACCGGGGCGCATATAACGCAATATCCGCGAACTCGTAGTAGCACATCGCGCAAGTATCGCTGGCGGCATGATTCGCAAGCCGCACGCTTTCTGGATTGAGTTGCAGGGCATCCAGCCAGTTGCGGCGAATCGGATCGAATCGGGCATCCTTCTCAAGGCCGACCAGGGGCGGATGAATTTCCGCAACCGTCAGCCGATAGGTGACCACAGGCTTCGCCTCGGTGGCCGGGGGGAAAGCCACATTGACAAAGGCATGTTCTTTCAAGGCGTAACCCAAAGACGCCTGGTTGGGGTCCGATGCGGTTACGTGAAATGTGCCGTAGCCCGGAATGTGAAGGACGGCGGGCAAAGTCACCGAGCCATCCTTCATGACGCCTAACAGCGTGGCATGACAACGCGTATTGTCGAAATCCAGCACCAGCGGCTCGCCTTGCGCCTCTTTGGAGAACTTCGATTCCAGACGGATCTCCCGCCCGGTCACCTCAATGGTCCATGTGGGCGCGGCACCGGCCGGAAGCCCCGATCTCCGATATTCGAGCTTTCCCTTTTCGCCGTCACGCCGAACCTCATAGGGTGTCGGCTGATTTGCTGACGCGCGCAGCAGGTTTTTCAAATCCTTGCGGGAACCCAGGCTGTCCACACCCAGCGAATCAAACGCCGGCGCCTTGCGCGACAACACGACATCCAGATAACTCGACGTCACGCGCAGCCCCGTGGCACTATCAACCACCTTCACATTCTCTTGCCCCGCAGGCAGTGGCACGGGTTCAGTGCCCGTAGAGCCCACCAGCGGCGCTGGCGTCTGCTCTCCAGCATACAGCACACCGGCGGCCGCGAGGCCGATGGCAGTGGCTGCTAACAGGCCGTAAAGGCCCTGGGTGGTGGTGCGTTTCACTGTTGTGTTGGTCATGGTTGTGTTTATTCCGTTGGTGTTCATAGTTCTCCACTCATGATCGAGCCAACTCCATGGATGCGGTCCTTAACATCACGTCCCCCTTCTTCGGCTTGCCCTTCGATGTGGATGTGTTCAAAAAAACCAAGCCTTTCCATTGCATACCATACAGGTCACTGCGGTGCTAAACAGCGGTCATGGTGCCGGATGAGTTGTTGAATTCCTGACGATTTCTGTTAGTTTGCCGGTCAGTTTGCCGAGTTTGACGCCGTGAGCGATCAGTTTGCCGTCAACCAGCACACTGAGACCTGCGCCGCGGCCGTACTTGGTGCCGGTCTTGTCCCATAGGATCGTCAAACTCCTGCCGTGATAGAGCACGTCGTCCAGACAAAAGGAATCCCACTTATTTTCCGGCACCAGTGGATTGACCTCGATGATGTCGTCGCTTCGCGGGTGCAGGCCAACCAGGCCGGTGATGACCAAATCGCAGAAGGTCGAATGATTGTAGTCCTTGCCGCGTTCAACCAGACCGATGGGCTGGCCTTCTTTTTTCCGGCGTGCTTCCTCATCCAGAATCACGTCCCGGGTAACCCAGTCGCCTGTCAGTGGATCGAGGTTTTCGTCAATCCACGGAACCATCGTGCCATCCTCGAGTTTCCTCTGCTGGCTTCGGGCATACATGCGGAGGATGTCCAGGTAATCCGCTTTGGTGATCACATTCTGCGGATAGTCGTTCAGCACGTTGGCCATCGCGGTCAGGGTGACGGCAGTGGCGAACGGCCAACTCGGACCGTTCCACTGGCAACTCGGACTTTGGTGGGAAAGCTTGAAACCCGGATGCCTTCGCTCGGCCGAGGTCGGTCCGTATGGCGCGTAAAAACCCTGGGGATCCATCAATTGCTTCCACGCCACCTCATAGCCCTTGTTCGGTTCGGGCAGATGGAAATACCACGGCGTGAAACCGTGTTCTTCCCGCACATCGGCCAGTTGCTTGCCTTCGCCACGTGGCAACACTTTGAAAAATCCCGCCTTTTCATCCCACAGCTTTTCCTGTGTCAATTTCCTGATCTCGATCGCCTTGGCGCGAAATTTTTCGGATACCTCCTTGTTTCCCATACGGCCAGCCATCTTGGTGATCGCCACCGCGTCACCGTACATATAACTGTTGATGGTGGCGCGATAGCCACTGCCACCGATGGATATTTCCATGCCATCGCGGTCGTCGATCTGCCAGAACAGCCCGTTGGGATCGCGCTTGTCTTTCTCCCACTCCTCGTAGTTTTTGATCAAATCCGGCAGCAACTCCTTGATTGGCTGATCATTGCCCGTAACCAGGAATTGCGACCAGATGGAATCAGCAGCCCAGAAGCTGTATGCCCGCACACTTCCGCCCTTGCGGAACCAAAAGACCCCATAATCGTCCAAATACTTCCGGTCATGTATCCATCGGCCCTCGCGGAAATGATGGCCTGCGGGACAGCTAATGGTGTTGTGCTTGCCACTCCACGGCACCTGCGGCAGAAACTCGGTGATGACCCAGCCATCCGGCGTCTGTTTCACGTGCTTACGAAACGTCCACCAGCGGAAGTAATACGTCCGGCGGATGTCCTCGTCAGGGCAGTCAAACAGGGGGATGTTCCCCTGAAGAAACTCCACGGCCTTCTTGTTGGGAAAAGCGTTCGTATAGAGTTCGTTGTCGTGTTTGTTGAATGTCTCAACATACGCTGTCAGGATACCGCTGTTCAGAACGGTCCGAGCGCTGGCGGCCTCCTTCAACGGCTTGACAACCTCTTGGCTGGCAAGCCCCAGCGGCAAGCCGCAAACTCCCGCAATCATTACCACCTTCAAACTCTGCCTTATGTTTGTCATTATTTTCCTTTCTTTTTGTCATTGTTCTCAACTTTGGTATCGGTACAGGTGGGCTCCAGTCGGATTTGAATGTCGCCGCCGGGTGAGCGGTTCCCTATCACAGTCATCTGTTTCATCAAGCCGGTGTCGGCCAGAAGTTTCCCGACCAGCGCCTCCTGCTCATTGCCCTGTTGGGCGAACTCCGCCAAACCGCGCGGCGTCGCCGCAGCCAACACCGCACACGAGACAAGCTTCACGTCCAGGGTGTCGCTCGACAGGAAAGGCTCCGCCTGCGTCAGGAGCACCATGGCTGCCATCAGCTCATTGGTTCGCGCCCGGGCCATTGCCGCCTGGGCTGCCTGATGATCCTGCTTCAACTTCGGCTCGTCGGTTGTCGCCTTGTCCAGCGCTTCCTGACGATCCTTGAGCGCTTTAACCCCGGCCTCCTTGTTCGCCTGACAACTGGCCAGCACTTTCTTCGCCGCCTCCCGTTCAGACTCCGTGGCCGCCTTTTTCAGCGTCGCCTCGGCCTGTGCAATCTCCTTCTCGGCACCGCCGATCCACTTGCCCTTCGCGTGATCCACCAAAGCCTTTGCAGTTTGAATCGTGTTCAGGGGTTGCTGCGCCGCGTCCGCATCCGCCAACGCCTTACTGACCGCTTCACGGGCTTTCTGAAAGGAGATCTTATTTTGCTCGTCCACGGACGGCAGGGTTTTGGTGACCTCGGCCTGCAAGGCCTTGAGCATGGCGGCGTATTTCGCGAGCAACTGGTTGCCGGCATCGCTGAGCGGAGATTCCGGTGCCGCCTTTGGCGCGGCCGCCGACCCGGTGGCGACACTTAGTGACGTCACCGCCAGCAGACATGCCATTACTAACATAGTTCTCGTTTTCATCATTTTGTTGTGTTAGATAGCATCACCCGATGGCCCGTGTGCGGCAATCCATGAGATAGGCGCAGGCCTTGACGATGCCGGCTAGCAGGCTTGCCGCGATGAGACACGGTGCGGGAGCGATGGTGGTCATGGAGTTGATAGGACAGTTGTAAGTTTGGCTGGCATATAAGAGATGAGTAAACGGAAGGATGGGTGATAACCTTTCAGCGACCCTTTTGCAGCTCCATAATCTCAGCCTAGTGCATCACCGGTCAGCATGTAGCTTTCTGCATTGAGGTGGTAGTTTTCCGAGGTTTTTTCCGAACCGTTTTGAGGTTTTTTGCGAGCTGGATCGAGCGTCAAAACCGCACGGTCATTTTTCCAATCAAGGATCGCCGGCGTTTCCTTTGCCCATAGGGGATCGAAGCTAACCGCAGTCCAAGGTGCTTACTAACAGTCTATCTTATGGCACGGTGATTTCAAACGTCTGGGGTGTGACGGCGGACAATCCGACCCAGACGATCAAGGTATAGGTACCGTCGGTGTCGATCTTGATGCCTTGTCGGAAATCGGGGCCGGCGGGTTGGGCCGTGCCGTTGATCTTCAGGTTCGCGCTGGCGGTGCCGCTGGGCCAGTTGCGGATTTCAAAGCACAGGTTGTGGATGGGGGTCTGCTCCGAGGCGGCGATCCTGAAACCCAGCGGCGACTTGTCCCAAACAAAGGCATACGCCCGGCGGGTCGCGTCGTAGCCGTGGCTGGTCCCGCCTGCCAGATCGGTGAGGGGCGGGGCATTGAGCCAAGACTTGGCCAAGCCCGTTAGAGCGATGGCCGGTTGGTCGCTCATGCCTTCCATGAGGATTTCCTCCTGATAGGGGGCATCTCCCGGATGGGGGGGATTCATGGGCCAGGCCAGATGCGAGAACGAACTGTGTGCCGCGCGGTCGGGGAAACTGGAGTTGCGCCCGGACGAGTTGATTTGCGAGGTCGGCCAGTGGTTCCACGAGGGAAACACCGAATACCAGGTAAGCTCATTGTTGTAAACGTCACCCCCTGTGATATTCTGAATGGCAAACGGATGATATTTGCCGGTGAAATGGATCATTTGGATGAGCTTGCCAGCGTAATCCGGCTTGGGCGGATTCGGATTCCAATCATAGTCGGTCGCCTTGCCGTCGTGATCGACCAGGGTCATGCACGGCGCCTTGCACACCACGCTTTCGGGATGTTGGCCTTCGCCGAGCACCACGATCTGCTCGTTCCATTCGTGCCAGGTGGCGGGCTTGGAGGAATAACAGCGCATGATCTTCACCGCCACGCCGTCTGGATAGATATAATAATGCCAATCGGCGATGTCGCCCCAGCCGTTGTCATCGACATTGGCCCAATGGTAGTCGGGGTTTTCCAAGCGGTAGCGCCAATGGACGACTACCCGGGCGGGAGTGTTTTCAATCACCCTGACGTGGGAGTCCCGGCAGGCCTTGTCCGACATCGGTTCGCAATCGCCCGGCGCACTGGCGGTCATGCCGGTCTCGTTGAACTCATGGGTGAACCATTGGTTCGATTCGTTCACTATCATCGGAATATAACTGACCCCGCGCCAGAACACAAACTTGGTGGGCGATTGATCGAATCCCACAACCACGTCGGCATGCTCGCCCGAGCGCCAGAGGTTGTCCCAGGTCTCGTAATAATTCAGGCGGGTGTAGGTGGCCTTGAATTTTCCATCGGTAGTGATGGCGGGAAATGCGCGCTTTTGCATGTCGGGAGCCGCGACCACCGTTTCACCCGGGCTGCCGTTGGCATACGCTGCGGCGATATTTCCGCCGTCCAAGGCGACATCATGGATCCTGACCTCGTCAATCATTCCGTCGATGCCGAATTCGCTGGGGAGCGTGTCATGGGTGCCTTCGGTGGGTTTCCGCAGGATGCCCGCCTTGCCCACCCGCACGTCGGCTTTGGCGGGTTGCAGGCCGCCTGTGCCGATGTGTTTTTCGGCCACCTGTTTGCCATTGATATAGAGCCGCATGATGCCGTCGGTCTTGTCGTAGGTGCCCGCGACATGATACCATCTGAGCAACGCGAGATGGTTGGCATCCGTGTAGGGAGGCTTGTTAGGAACACTGAGTTGTTGCCAGATTCCATCGACTTTCACCATGAATCCGGGATAACCGTGGCTGTCCACACCGAGGAAATATCCGTCGTCGTCGCCTTGTTGCACGATGGGCGCCCAGTTCCATGGATAGGCGCCGAGCGCGAACCA
>Ga0118677_10007004_pt1 | contig 18832 bp, 12 predicted proteins | sample AliMusrvi5mmetaG_FD_86154 | JGI IMG/M metagenome (GOLD analysis project Ga0118677, IMG submission 86154) | reverse complement strand
CCGTTGACCATCGCCCAGGTGACACCCACCGGCGAACCGACGGGCAGACCGTCGTCGCTAACCGAGCCGGTAAGGGAGCACGGTATGCCAACGGCAGCTGCAGGCACTATCCCGATGTTGACCACTGGGGCGAGATTACCCATGACACCATGGTAGAGTTGACCGATTTCCGCGACGGACAGACCGCGATTGTAGACCCGAGTGTCGTCCATCTGCCCGATGCCTAGTGCCGAATACACACTAGAACAGAATGACAGCGCATTCGTGACCCGCCCGGCGGCTCCACTGAGGGTCGGGGTGGAGGCTTTGCCGGATCCCACCCCGTCATCGAAATAGAGCGTAAATTTCTGAACGCCCCCGGTGGCGGCATTCACCAGAGTCACAAGGTGCCATTGATTATCGTTAAGCGGTCCCGGCAGAGTCAATACCTGGCCCTGATGTCCCACGTAGACCTGAAGCTGAGACCAATTGCCGGGGGTCCACAAAAGGTACTGATAGTTGGACGACGGAGTGGTCTGAGGCTTGGCAAAGAAGGTGTAATATTGGGGCGGAACAGAGCTTCCGATCTTGGTCCAGAATGAGATCGTAAAGTCATTGGTTTGAGGATCGAAGTCGAGGTCGGCCTGGTTGTTCGGAAAGAATTCCTTTGCCAGGTTGGTGGATGAATCATTGTAGGCGCCGTTGAACTTGCCCAAATCCGTCCAACTGGCCCCCAGCACGCCGGCGGAATGGCCTGCGCCTGCACCGGGGGCGGAATCCAGCACCGCGCTGCCATTCCGTTCGTCGAATTTGTAATGCAGAATCATTCCATTGGTTGGCCCCTCATTGAGCCCGGTCCCTACAGCCACCGTGAAATCACGAAATGTCGTCAGGAGCCCATCACCCGCCGTCAGACGGACAACATAAAGCCCGTTCGTGCTGAACGCGGCGGCAGTAGCCATGGCATTGGAGGCGGAGAACCACACTGTTCCTGCGCCGCTTACCTGGGCCCAGGTCGTGGTCAGCCCGGAGCCCGGCAGCCCGTCATCAGTGACCGTGGTGTCGAATAACAGGGTCTCACTATTCGTGGACAGATAGATGGAGCCGGTGGTGGTGGGCGTAACAACGGTGATCACAGGCGCGAGATTCGTCACATCGTTGTCAATGATCGTCACCAGTGCGGTCGCGGCGCCCCCGAGCACGGCGCCTGAGGCCCCGGAAAGCGAGACCATGAAGGTCTCGTTGCTTTCCATCACGGCATCATCAATCAACGGGATGGTGATCGTCTTGACAGCCAAGTCGCCATCAGCCCAAAACAATGTTCCGGTGGTGGCAAGGTAGTCACCGCCAGCCAGTGCGGTGCCGTCCACGGTGGCATAATCTACCGAGGCTGTACCCACGGCACCGCCGGCGCGGTTCACCGTGAAGGTGGCGGGGCCGGCATTTTCAGTCACCGTGATTGCGGAAGAACCAAAGGAAACGGTGCCACTGTTGTAACGGGCTGTACCGGTCAGGACGAGATCCTCAATGGCATCGACGGCAACGGGACTGATATTGGTATCGATCGCATCGGTAATTTTACCGATCCCCGCCACACTGGTGTTGGTGGCCGCCCCCCAGAAGTACAGGCGGAACTCGGCTGTTCCGGTGAGTGATTGCAGTGCGGGAATGCCCGATAGCAAAGCGTTGTGAGGCACGCCTTGGTTGAGTTCACTGCCGGTGCTGGAATCCCACCAACTGGCGCTCACGCGCAGCGGCAAGTTGCTCCCGGGCTGCAGGGGAACCTGGAAGTAAGAGGCAAAGCCGTTGGTGCTGACGCGCAAGTCGTATTGAATGGCGGTGGACGCCGCCCAGATACCGAGGACGATACGATCCAGCGCCAGCGTATAGCCTGTGGCCGGTGCGGTCGTCCAACCGATGTAACGCGTTACGTCAAGTCCCGCCGAGTTAACAGAGGAGATCCCAATCCCGTCGCCAACTGTGCCTAGTGTCGTGCTTTCGGTCACGCCCGAACCCAGAGTAATCATCGAAACCTGCACCCCCGTCGCCTGATAGGTGTTGGTCTTCATCTGCGGGCCTGCGGCAAGTGGTTCAGGAAATTCCCAGGCTAGCAGCGTACTGCCGGTATCGTTCACCGTGACGCTCACCGTTGTTGTGGCACTAAGACTCACACCGTCGCTACACAGGTAGATAAAACTGTCGCTGCCCGTATAATCCGTAGATGACACATAGTAGGGCTGGCCTTTTTCCGAGCGAATCTGACCGTGGGCGGGGTTTTGAGTGATAATGGGAGTGAGTGGATCACCATCGGGATCGCTTCCCCCGAACGCGAAAGGCGAAAGCGAGTTCTTTTTCACCGTGAGGGAGAACGGCGCGGCCGTCGGCGCGCGGTTCCCCGTACCATCGGCGTTCAGCCGGGCAAAGACGGCCTGGCTCTGGTTTGTGAATGTGCCGGTGGGAAAACTCATGGGGACAACCGTGCGAACCTGATAATAGACGACCCCATCGGGCACAGAGTCATCGGCATACATGGAAGAACCCAACAGCGGCGATGAGGTCAACCGCGTATAGGCGCCTAGGCGACTGGCAGAACGGTAGACATGGTAGCCAGTGATGCCCGCCGCCGGCGAAACGGTCCAGTTCAGTATGGCTGTGCTTCCGGTCTTGCTGACCTTCAGCCCTAATGGTGGCGCCACCGGTTGCATGCGCAAGGTCGGATCCCCGAGAAAATTAACGTAGATGCCGGAAGTATAAGAATTCCAGTCCGGAAAGTAATCTCCCCCATTCCATTCATAGGCATCGTTCTGTGTGCGGAGTATCTCATAGCCAGCCGGCTTGCCTGCGGCCATGGAGTGAAACGCCACGGGGGGGCGCGCGCCCCAAACCGCACCCAACCCCCAGTCTGGACGGGTGATCAGAGCCCTTATAGCGTCGTCGGTAGAGTCCCAGACCTGCCTGTGGCTCATAAAGTTAATGCCGAATATCGCCCGCCAATCCCTCGCTGTAAAGTTGCCACTGGCGCCATCATAGATCGTCCCGTCGGACGCCCAGAGGTAGTCCTCGGTGTTTAGAGTAGGCTGAAAGGTTGCGACCGTGTGGTTATTATTTCCAACGAGGGTCATCAGCCAGTTCTTCTCATAATACTGATAGCCAGATTGAGCGACGTCGTAAAGCGACCGATACTTCACGGGCCGCAACCCGTGCCGCCAAGCATGCGCTTTGTGAATGTAATCGCGCAAATATTCGATCTCGTGCTTCTTGTATGAATACATAGCGGAAAAATCAACACGCCCGCCGGCCAGTTCCAATGCAGATGGAGACATCGACTGGTCGTACAGTCCGTCGCCCGGAACATTTTTGGGGAAGGACACCGTATTGCTGACGGTGGTATCGGTCCATTCGCCGTTGAGATCAGCATAAAACGTGTCCGCCGGATGAGGCCGATTGCCGTGTCCATCCGGGCCAATATCACCGGAATATACGACGGGGAGGTGACCGAACAGGTACAACGAGTTGATGGTGGGGTTGTTTGACACTGCCGTCTTAATGGAGGCCTTTAACTCCTCAGGCGAGCCGGTTCCGTGCCGTGCATAGTTGAGCCGTTCGACGGCCCAGCCATCGCCGGCAAGATCCATTTCCAGAAGGGACAACTCGCCTGCCAACTCATTCGTCACCGTGCTGTCCACCACGAGCAGGACCGCACCGCGGTTATCCTCAAGCGGTGAGTTCACCGTCACGACCGTGTAACAGGTGGCGGCCCAGTTAAACGTCCCATTAATGAGGAAGTCTGGCCTATAAACCTTGTACTCGTAGGTGACGCCACTGGTCAGACCGGTATCGCAGAAGCTGTAGAAGGGGTAGGCGACTGTGCCGCGTAAATTCCAGGTATTTTGACCGGTCTCACCCAGCGTGCGGCGATAGATCCGGAACGTGGCATTCGTCGGATGCCCGCTCTCCCATGTCAGAATAACTTTCGGGTTGTCGCCACCGGAAAGGGCCACGTCCAGCGGTAGAATTCTGGATGAATACGCCTCCGCATCATACGGAAGATGCGCACCGACGACGAGCAGCGCCGCAAGCAACCAGCCTTTTATCGTCACTAATTCCGCTTTACCACAGTATTCTAAGACCATGAGATCATCTCCTGACATTATAACATTCCAATGGAACGCGGCATGACGCAACCACCAGCCATGCGAAACACATCCCGTAAAACCTGACACTGACCGTTACTGCATCATAATCATCGTGCCTCTAATGATGGGAGGCGCAATATAGTAGAAGGCGAACGTCTGGACCTCCAAGGAGCTTGATGGGGAGAAGTAATGGCGATACAGACCTGTTTTCGGGTCGAACTCATTGACAGTAGGGCTCCACGAGGTCGGCGCCCAACCTGAGAATACGATCTTGCCATCGGGTGCCCACTGCATACAGAAAACACTCCCAAATATGTTAGTGTTAGCGTTGATTAGGGGGGTAGGAGTGAAATCAGCGGTATTGAAATCGTATTTCAGTAGGAAGCTGTTTTCATCAGGGTTCGCTTTCTTGCCAGATTGCACATAAAGGTAATTAGCGTCAGCGAGAACGGCGCCTACCCACTTGGTGCCGCCTAGCCCCACGGGCAGCGTGATCGTCTTAATGTAGGCACCATTGATCCCATCGTATACGACCACGTTGTGTCCGCTGCCATTGGCAATGTACATATCCTGGTAGTCATGACCATTCCCCCGACCAAAAGCCATCTGCCGAGGCTCAACGAGGTGAACCGGATCCGTGACGACGATATCCGGCAGGCCCTTGGCCTGCGTGGTGCCGCGAGCCACATCGTTCGTGTCATAGGTACAATCGTTGGTCAGGGTCAGTCGCACGAGGTTTGTAGTCGTCTGGTCGACAAGCCAGACATACTGAGAGTCCGGACTGCAGGCGGCAAAGGTATACGCCCCCCTGATCCAAGGATTTTTCGGGGAAGTATTAGCAGGAAGCGTCACCTCCTTGTACCAATGCGCAAGGGCCCACCCGAATGCGTTCGTACTCTTCTGCCAGAACTGGGCCACATAACCCGGGACGGCCTCCCATGTTTGATTACCCACCACGACCAACCATTGGCCATCTGGTGAAATGCATAAGCCGTTCCCGCCAGCACCGTACTTGAGAAGATACTGTACTGTCCCCGCCTGATTGGTCACCACCACAGCATCGGGATAGGTTCGTCGTACAATTCTGCCATCGCCTCCGCCAGCGCCGAGATCAGGTTGGATGAGATGCGGCACATCCGTCACCACAGCGGCAGCACCCGGCCAGGCGCCAATAACGGCCAAAAGCGTTGCGAGAATCCCCACCTTCACAGTATACCGACACATTGCTATTTTCATTTTCGCCTCCATGATATTTCTCTCTCCCCTAGAAAATTCATTTCATCACATTACCAGCAGATATCTGTATGAAATCCGCCATCATTGTCGCCATCAGTTCATGCCCTTCCGCCGTCGGATGCACAGTGGGCAGCATAGCCCGCGCCTTGGTCTCACCGAGATCGTAGTAAGCCTTCTGAAGATCGCAGCAGGGCAGGCCGCGCAGTGCTGCCACTTCACGGATCGCCTGGGCCAGAGGATCGGCAGTGCGATAACGGTCTTGACCGCCGGGGATGGTGGTCAGGAGAAAAACCGCGGTCTTGCCGTGCGTCACGACGGCGATGCGGTCAAGATAGTCGTTCAAGGTTTGTGCAAAAAAGTCCGGCTTATAAATCACCGAGTCGTTCGTGCCATACATGATGGTGATGAGATCGGCGTCCACCCCGTCAAAATCCCGATCCACCCAGGCACGGGCATCGGTGATCCGTGCCGCACCCACCCCGCGGCATTCCACGACAATCCCATCATACCCGAACATCGTGCGTAATTTCTCCTGCAGGCGGTCCGCGTACCGCTCACCCGCCTGTACGCCCTGGCCGGACGTAATCGAGTCGCCCAGGCAGAGAATCCGGACGGGTTGCTTTTTCTTGAGTTTTGCCACGACGCCCGCAAACGGCGCTAACGCCGTCTTTGCGTTCAGGGTGGGAACGGTCTTTTCAAACTGAATCGGACCGATGGAGTATTCGTGCCGCGGGATTTTCGCACTGCTGTGGTGGATGGCCCAACGGCTGCCTAGGCGGATCACGCGAATCGCAACGGGGGACATGCCGCCCGGAACACCTATAGCAGGATAATCCTCTTCCGGAACGAAGTCGCGCCACGCCACGGTCACTTTATGCCAAGCCGTATTCTTCAGCGGGAAGTAATGTACATATGAACTTGAGTTGCCAAAGTTGTGCTCCCAGGATTTAGCGCCAGCAGGCCCAACGGCAAGACACCCGTACAGGTCGGAGCCGTCGCCCTTGACCCAGAAGGAGAGTCCTGCCGACTTCTCCCAAGCCGCGCAACCATCGGTCTGCGCGCCTGTCAGTTCCTTGTACACGACACCAGGAAAGATCCCCAGAATGGCCCCGCCCCCGGATGGCGGAGCGACGGTCTGCTGAAACGCCGCCTTACCGCCCCAGGCCTGATCCCACACCTTCCAGCCGTTCAAGGTATCGAACCGTTCCAGCATAACCGGGTCAGCGGCTACTGTCCGCGCCAGAGTGACCGCGACGCATATGACAAACAGCCACAAGCCTCGCTTCATTTCGCTAAATTCGTTCCCTGTTTTTTTCATGCAAAGAACCCTTCTTGTTTATCGAATACTGTAAATTGAACCTCGTGGAAGAAACTCAATGGTCAGCCCGAAAATATTGATCTCATACGCATCCGCTCTTCCATTCTGGTTAAGATCATTAGTTAATCCCGAAGGAATGGCGGTTGTGATCAAGACATCATCCAAATAGGCCGACCCACTCTGATTATTGGCCACGAAGGACGCGTAACGGTTGATGTTGGCGGGGGAATGCAACCCCTGCGCCACCAAATTGCCGGCGATAAAGACCGCAAAAGTGTTCGGATTGGCACTAAGATCCTGACAGACCGTAATGCGGGTGAAGGCATTGTTCTGGAGCAACGGCGTCGGAGTGTTATCCAACTGATTCGAGCAAACAAACCAGGACCCGCCAGCGATGGCCACCACGAAATACCCATTCGAACTGACATAACCGATAAAACTCGCTGAGTTCGTCGCCGGGGCCACAGGTTCCGCCCCAAGCGTCGGCCGCATAAAGCAGTCGGTCCAGACCTTTGTGGCGGCGGTGGTAATGCTGTTGGAAAGCACAGTCCCATCGGGCAGCACCACGGCATTGCCGGAATTAGCAATGGTACTCTGCACCTTCACCGTTCCATTCGAGGCATACCAACCCCGGAACTTGAGATTTTGCAGGGCCGTATTCGTGGCGTAGAGCTCAAAATTATCACTAAACGGCAAGGGCATGCTGACCAACGCCGCCGAGCCCCACGTGTTCGAGATGGCAAACGTGCCATTCATCACCACTCCCGCCGCATTCGCGACAAACTGCGCATTCGTAAAATCAAGACGACCCACCCCTATCACGTTAAGCGAGCCTGCTACACTAAAAGTGGCGTTGGAGGCCATGGCCAGGTTTCCCGCCACATTGGCTGCAGACGAGATCAGGGAAGCGGACTGGGCCAACGCGACCTGTCCGCTGATCGTCAGTGTTCCGCAGGAAACCGCCTGGGAAAATGAAACGGCGGTATTTGACACAACCGTAAGATTCAACATCGTAAAACCGGCCCCCACAAAATCGACGTTCTGGGTCAGCGTCAGACTTTCCGCGTAGGAACCGGCCACCACCTCGACCGTATCCCGCAGGCGCCACGCATTCACAGCGGCCTGCAGAGTGGTATAGAGCGGAATCAAATTCGTCGCCGTCTGACAGACGTGCAGGGTCCGCCGCGCATGCCCATACTGTTCCACTTCATCGGCATCTATCATGGCATCCCCGTTACGATTAGAGGCCAGCCCCAACACATTGGTATGTATCCATATATTGTCCAACCAGCAGTTGCTGTCGGTATTCTGAACCACAAATTTACTGTACGTTCCTGGCGTCCCCACAAAACTCAAATCCTGGGCAATCAACTGATCATTCAGAAAAACCGCCTGATTCGACGTGCTGAAATCCTGAAAGACCGACAGGCGCGCGTAGGCATTATTGGTGAGGGGTGCAACCGTATTGCCCCAGATATCATTCGTGCAAACCCGCCACCCGGCTGGCTGAGCCACATACACGATGCCGTTGGGGCTGAAATAACAGAGGAAACTGCAGACGTTGGTGGGCACACTCGGCACCGCTTCCCCGAGACTGGGCTTGATCCGGAAATCCGTCCAGGTTTTGAGATTAACGACCGCACTCAGGATATTGGTCAAGGCCACAGACGCCCCCATAACCACCGCATTACTGACAAACCCCCCGATATTCGTCACATAAGCGGCCGCTCCTGAAGCCTGCCACCCATTTATGGGCAAAACAAAATCTTGCCCCACAGTATAGGGAAAGACATCAAAGTCGTCGTCAAAACTAGCAATCGCCCCATAAGAGGCTACCACCATTACTGCGGTAACCGCCCCCACCAGCACCAAAATCAGGTTGTTTTTCATGCCACCCCCAATTTCAATTTCATCGTTATTGCAATCATAAACCTTGATACCCCCCACTACAATGGCAATAATGATGGAATGTTTACCACAAGTGATGATTCCTATCATAAAGAGTGGAAAGCCTGTTGTAAGGTGGCCACAACCATTGCACAGCATCCTCAAGATTATTATCTTGGATTACCAGATCGTCCCACCACCATACCGAAGAATATACTACTCTTCAGCCGGCAGGAAGCCTTCCAAGAACCTGGCTATGAGCATCACCGATTCCTGTTGATTCTCTGTCTGCATGGGGAGGGTTCAGTGATCGTGGATGATCAGGTGGCACCCTTGAGACCCGGTTGCGGCTTATTGGTGACACCGCATCAATTCCACCATTACACCCGTTTCGCCAAGGCCAAATTGCTTTGGATATTTATAGGCTTTGAATTGGAGGACGTGGAGGAGTTCAGTGCCCTGCGCGGACGGGTGCTGCAGATGACGCCATTGCATGTGACATGCCTGCGGGAGGTGGCCGCGCGCTATGCGGCGTTGGGGGGCAAACAAGTGGCCTGCCCGGAGATATCACTCCTGACCGCCTTGATGCTGGCGGAATTCCAAAGTGCATCTTCCCAAAGGCTGGCGACCCCACTGCCGACCGAGCGCACGCCACCGTCGCGCCGTCTTATTCAGGATGTGGCGCACTTTGTGCATGGGCATGTGGCCAAGGCGATCCAAATTCATGATGTGGCCAAGGCCGTCGGGTTATCCGAAAGTCACCTGCGGGCCCGGTTTCACTCCTTGGCCGGCATCGGGTTGGGAGCTTACATCCGCCGCTTAAGACTTCATCGGGCACGAACGATGATGCGCTCCTCCGAATTGCGGTTGAAAGAGATTGCGGAGCGGTGCGGGTACGATTCCATCTATACATTCAGCCGGGCATTTCGGCAGGAAATTGGAATGAGTCCCAGCCAATTCCGGAACCAGAATAAGGGCGTAAAACAACTCTGAGGCAAATCAACCGGTAATGATCCTCGTGTTTGGGACTCTCATATTGGTTCCCTTCGCAATGTATTCAAATCCGCGTTTGAGATATTAGTGGTTACTGGATCCGGATCAAGCAATGGTGTCGGGTACGCCACCGCCCTCAGAGTCCGCGAGGAAACGTTTTGCAATATAAAATTCCTACGCCCGGGTATCACGGCCTTGTTAGGAAGCGCAAATACAGCTTTTGAAACCCCGTCAAAACCGTGTTCAATTCGATCAGGGCTTTCCGACTTTCCACTTCCCTCCCACTGCATAACGACTTCTTCATTCGCAACCTCACCGGAAAACCACCACTCGATTCTGGCGGAGATAATCGGATTGTCTTCGGAGGGGCCGAAATAGACATTTTTAAGGAGCGCCCCACCGGAAGGCAAGGGAAGATCAACACAAATCCATGAAGCCTTTTCGGTTAGAGTCAATTCCGGTACCCCCGCCCAAAGCGGAAATGGAAATACCTCACGGTCAGGATAGAGAGCACTCGCATGACAAGGATCGCAAGGAACGCTGACGCCATATCCATCCTTCACGTCCAATCTCCCTCCACGATTCCCGGAATCGCTCTCCCCCCAGGCCCAATGCCATTGCAACATCGAGGAATAGTGATACGGGCTTCTTCTCCATGCCAACGGAGATTTCAGATAGCTAATCTGCGTGTCAAATGAAAAACCACACTCATCCACGCGCAGCGTAACGTCCACATAATCCCTGCCTTCGACAAACCGGCCCAAAGGCCCCCCGGTACGATGATTATCCACAAAGTGCCACTGCCCTTTAATGAGAACCTCAACCACTGAATGATTGGCAATATTGATTGACCGGCAGACCAAACCGCTCACATTGGCGAGCGCAAAGAAAAGATTGGCCAAACCTGAACAGTAACTCGAATGCAACAGGACATCCACGGGATGAAATGAAGGATAAACCAAAGTATCCTCTGATTGCGCCGCATAATCCGCCAAGGCCCGTACTTTGTCAGTCTCGACGGCCTCATCCCGCACACCCGCCAGGGCCAACGCTCGCACGACATGTTCCTGTAAGAATTCCCACTCCTCTCGATGTAATGAATCGACCCCTTCCGCGCGAAACAGTTCTCCGCCCGCCGGCTCCCCACCAGGCTCAGGGGGCCGGATGGCGAGGGAAAGAAACGGGGCTTCTCGACCGACATCCTCACCGGGAGATTCACGTGTCACAAAAATACCGCAGGGAAGTTTTCGTTGTCGATCCACGTGACGATTCAGCAACAGGGGTAATTGCCCCTTCCGGCACCTGTCATCAACCCTCTCATGGCGAACGATTACCTCGCAAGCCACAGCCAGATTCTGAAGGCCAAAGGCCTCATTTAATCGCGAGCGACAATAATAAAACTGGCGCCCCAATATCGTTTCATTCATCGACAGAGTTTCCACAATTACTCCTTGGTCATTTACCATAGTCAATCACGATCAATTCCCGAGGAAGAACGTCCAAAGTAAAATCTGCGTACCATGAGGCCTCGACGGCCAAGTTCTGAAAGGAAATCGATTTGCCATCTATTTTTACATGACAGGCTTTCCGTCCTGCAGGCAACAGGCAGTGGATTTCCGCACATTCAAGGCTGCCGGTCAGATCCAGCGTAATCTTTCCCTGCCCGTCATCATGGTAACAATACGAACAATAGCCGTCCGAGGCCGGATAATGCAAAGTAACCGCGGCCTCAGTCGCCTGACTCGCCGCCCACCGAGGCGATACCCGCACGCGATCAAAGGCGCGGCCCTTATCCTCGATGCCGGCCAACCCTTCCGCCACCGCATAAAAGACCGCCGCCTGCGCCCAGCAACCGGGAAGACCATAGGACCGAATCTGTTCTTCAAACTTCACCGGCTGATCACTGATGCTAACTCCGGCAATGAAAATCCCGGCCCGCGGGTTGGGGGACGGCGAGGCCACCGCCCGAATCACGGTGATGGCCGTATCTGGCCGCGGATTGTTCCAACCGTACATGTAAATCCCGACGTGCTTCCATGTCGGATTTGGCCCGATCCATGCAATGCGTGTCGACGACCGATCCACAACCTCGTTGGAGGGGCCCCACCAAGAGCCGATTTCATGGCCCACGCGGAGAAAAATACGCTCCACCACCCCATCGGTATAGATAATGTCATAGGTGCCAACAACACTGGCCGTACCGCCTGAGGTCGCATGAAGGAAATAGAGACTCTTCCCCTTCAGGGCAGGCACGGGGATGGTGGCATACAACGGAGCTTCTACAGGACTGGCTTTTACAAAGAGTACCCCGCGCCCCCCATTTTTTGTGGGATCCACGATGTCAAAGGAGATCACCCCGAAGCGCTGCAGGCCTACCGGCATGTTGCGGAGGTCGTTGTCGCCTTCGTCCGTCCAAGCCGTCAAGCCGGGATAGGCACCATTCGCAAATCCGCGATTGGCCACGCCGCTGAAATCCACGTATTGGAAACTGGCCGGCTCCGGCTCTGCATGCTCCGGTAACCGGCGGTACGCCTCAAACAACTCACCGCCGTCACGCTCGGAAAGCTGCCACACTCGCTCCAGAATATCCGCGCCATAGGCCTCCTCACCATGATCAAAGGCTGCCTTGGCGATCTCCCCGGCGATAATTGTGCAGATGGCTCCATTCATGTACTCCCCCGGCAAACATGCACCCGGCCATTGCGACGGCGTGTAGGGCGGGTCCATGGTCCACCACTCCGCGAAACTTTCGCCTTTTTTCTCCTGGTAACGTCGCTGGTATTCCCGAATGATTTTTACGGCCATCTCGTGGTTCGGTAAGTGGCGGTTGATGGTGTAGCCGAGGGAAAGACTCATGCGCTCCCTCTCGTCGCCCACATGGGCATAGACCGCCTCTTCGGGCAGTTCCTCGGGGATCATGTGACCGTAGGTGAAGTCGAAAAACAGTTTGGCGTTGGCACGCGCGCGAAGTGCCTCGCCTTCACTACGAAGTTCGGAAGCACGTTGCGAGTTGCCCAACTCCTTGTACATCTCCGCCATGCGCCAATAGGACGCATAGAGGCCAGAGTTGTCGCCATGGAACAGGAACTGAGGATCCCCGGGGTAGATACACCGAGGGTCGCCCTTACCATTCTTGCAGTAAGACGGATGGGCATAATCCCAGGAATCCTGGCACATCGACCGTCGAACCAGTCTGTGCTTCTCACTCCAGCGGGTGGGATCGGAATTGTTATACGTGAGCGCCCGCTCCAGCACAGGCAGTTGTTTGGCCATCCATGCGTCATCACCGGTCGCTTTCCAGATGGCCCACACGCCCTCGGTGTAAAGGAATTCGCAATCGGCCTCCACCGGAATTCGCCGCACAATGTATTTCATGCCCTCGTCGTAACGGTAATACCCTTCCCCCAACGCCTCACCAAAGTAGCTCGCACCGGGGTAATTCGAATTGGGATAGATGCAATCCCACAACATACCGTTGGCTTCCTGCGTCTCCAACCAGTACTCCAGCCCTGAGGCAACGTCCTGCTCAAAGTACTTCATCGCTTTGAGGGTATGTACATGATCCCGACCCCAGCAAACGAACATGTTGTACAGTTTGCCGCTGATCAGCTTCGGCATCTCCACATTTTTCTGGAGCAATTTAGCGATACGCGTGGCCAGTTTGGCATAGGAACCGCGATTGCAGCTAATTCCCGTTTGCGCCCGCAATGTGAAATGCGTCGCACCCACGCAACCGCCAACCTGATCCAACGCGGTCACGAAGTGGCGTCCGACCCCACCGCGAGCGGCAAACGTCACCCGCCGATCCTCGGGGATTGTACAATCTACATAAATACGTCCTAATGAATCGGTGACTCTGACACGCTCAGCCGCCTGTTCCTGAACCCAAACGCTCCCTCTCTCAAGAGGAAGCCAAAAACTGGTTTCGGCTTGTGTTTTTTCAAGTTTCATATAGGACTCACCTCATTTGCGTCATGTGCTCATAATGTTCTTCAGGCTTGCCTTTCTGCAAAGGATATTATATGCATCCTGTTGCATGAAACGGATCACTCAAGCCCAGATTGCGAGGGAGGTTGGCGTGAATAAGGCTACCGTTTCACGGGCCCTCGCCGGAGACCCGCGCATCTCCGCAGAAACGGCTGGTCGCGTACGTAAGTTGGCGGCGCGCTTAGGTTATCGCCCGGATCCCTCTTTTGCCTGGATCGCGAACGTGCGCTGGCGCGGCGGGACAAGCCACCAGCATGTCACCCTGGCTTATGTATCTCAGTTGCGCCGGCCGCATGCCGGGAACGATGTGGGCTACCGCTTAGGGACGAAAAAACGTGCAGCAGAATTAGGATATGGACTGGAAACATTTTTTCTGGATGACTATCCCGATTCGGCGGCCCTGCAACGTATTCTGATTGCCCGGGGGATTCGCTGGCTCATCGTCGGCCCGTTCTATGAACCCGAGCCGCTTTTGGCGCTTGACTGGACCGAGTTTTGCGCTGTGAGTTGCGGCCTCAGCCACTTCGAGCCTGCGCTTCATGCTGTGACGTACGACCCCTACGAAGAAATACTGGTCGCATGGCGACGGGTGATCGACTACGGCTACTATCGTCCGGGGCTCGTTATCCCGCAACACCCACGACCGACGCAAGTGGACGACGACGATCGTCGCTGGGCCGCCACAGCGCTTCTATTTCGAGCCCCAGGTACCCCGAACGGACAGGTACCGCCATTGTTCTATTCGTTTACCGATCCATACGAGAACTTGGCACAGCATGTCATGGGTTGGTACCGAAAATGGAAACCGGATGTCGTGATCAGTTTGAACTCGCTAAATATGATGAACATCCTCCAACACACCGGCAAAACTAGAAGTCCCGGGCAGGTCGGATTTGCCCAGTTCGCCGCCATCGGCCACAAGCAGAATAACTTGGCCGGCATCAAAGATGCGGCCGAAGACGTCGGTCGGGCAACCGTGGATCTGCTGCAACTAACCCTCCGCACCAACCAGTGGGGAATGCCCCGTACCCGCATCCGGCACTATGTCGCGCCGGAATGGATCGATGGCGACACGCTGCCGCGCCGAAATACAGGAAATCCCCCGAGTCAACCCTGACAATCCCCCGATCACACAATCCCTAACGGTTTCCAGTCCGGCGACTTCCCGCCTTATATGGAACCATGCAGCGCCGACGGAATTCCCGGATCTCCTCAATCCTACCTCGTATACGCTGATGGTCACTCACCCGATAGGGCTTCAACTGGCGTACAGCCTCCAAGTCTGCCAAATGTCCACCCCGGTCAAGAGGCAGATCGTTCTCCGGATATTCCACCTGGAGATCAAAGGCTGAGGCATCCGCATCAGGACTGGTCGAGCCATTCGCACATGCGCAAGCAAGGCCGTAACATCCAATCCCTTCTCATCATAGATGGCTTCATTCACGTCCGACACGCCCACCACCTTGGCCTCCGTTTCGAAGAACGTCTCGGCCGCGCCAACATTTCCAAATCCCTGAATGATCACCCGGGTACCTTTGATGCCGCCTCCCAACGCACTCAGCACCTGCTTGATCGATCTGGCTGTATTTTATCGGAAGCCCAGCACCCTCAATGGATTCAGGCGCCCCACCTGTACCAGTTCCTCTTTGCTAAGAATCCCCAGTGCGCGCAACCACCGGATGCAATCCTCCATCGTGGCGGATGACCCTGCCAGAGAGTAGCCATCCTTTAACGCAATCCGCCCCCCCGGCTCGCTCACCACGTCCGTTCCCGCGAACTTGTATTCGCCCGGCGGCAATCCGGCAATCGGGGCCGCATCACTGGTCACCACCACATTCTTTATCCCCTTGGCCCGTAAGGCGACCCGGACGAAGTCGGCTGGCAAATGATGTCCGTCGGTAATGAGCATTCCAACCAACCTGTCGTCGGCCAAATGGGTCCAGAGCGGATTAGGGTGGCGCGGCAGGGTGTTGGCGATCCCATTCCCGAGATGCGTGCAGCACGTCGCTCCAGCGCGAACCGCCCGGTCAATGCTCGGGCCATCCGCCATATGGTGCCCGATCGACACCACAACGTTGCGAGCAACGGCATGCTGGATCAGGGCCTCGGCCCCCTCCAGTTCCGGCGCCACCGTCAACATCACAATGCGACCCTTGGCAAGTTGCATCCAGTGGTCGAACCGGGCTATGCTTGGTGTTTGCAACAGGCGTTCCTGATGCGCACCGCGCGCTTCGACCGACAGGAAGGGTCCTTCCAGATGAATCCCCAGCAGGTGCTGCTTCAAGTCGGGTTCATCCATGGCGGCTGCCAATACACCCAGATTCACTTCATACATCCAGGGCTCGTTAGTGATCACGGTCGGACAATAGGCGCCCGTCCCGCGCTGGTGCAGAGCCTTCGTCGCGCGCCGCACATCCTCAACCCTGATCCCGGGCGCTGAAAAATCCACGCCGACAAACCCATTCACCTGCAAGTCAACCCAACCCGCAGGCACATCTGAGATCACCCGGTTCACTTGCATTCGCCCCCTCTCAGCACGTCGTCAACCGCTTCCTCAAATACAGCCAAGGCCTCACGCAAGGCGTCCTCGTCAATACTGAGAGGCGGCGCAATCTTGACACACTCCCCTGCGATTCCCACGGGCGCAAACATCATCAGCCCGCGATACAAGCAAGCAAGGTTGATCTTGAGTGCCAAGGCCGGATCCGGCGTTTTGGTACCGGCTTTGACTGATTGAATTCCGGCGACTAGCCCTTTGCCCTGACAGCAACCCAACACGTCCTGATAACGCCCCTGAATACGGCGCAGTTCCGGTACAAACCAGGCCCCCAGCCGTGCGGCACGATCAACCAGTTTTTCATCCTCAAGCACCTTCAGGTTCGCAATCGCCGCAGCCACGGCCAGCGGCGAAGCCGAATGCGTGGAGGTCATGGAGCCTGGCGGGTAGAGCGACATGATATCCTTCCGTCCGATCACCGCCGAAATAGCCAGCGAGGAGGAAATCCCCTTGCCACAGGCAATCAAATCCGGCTTGATCCCGTAGTGCTGGAAACAGAACATCTTCCCGGTACGACCAAACACGGCCTGAACTTCATCCATCGTGAGTACGATATCGTTTTCTCGGCAGAAGGATTCAAGTTTCTGCGCATACTCAACCGGCAGGAAGTCGGGACCAACGCCTTGATAGCTCTCAACCATGACTCCGGCGATCTCTTTCGGACTGATCCCCTTCTCCTTCAATGTCTTCAGGAACAGATCAAATGAGATGTCCTCATTCTTGTAGCCATCCGGGAATGGCACCTGCACAAATGAAGGATCAGGCACCCCCATCCAGATTTTCAGTTTGGCCATACCGCCCGCCAATTGGGCGCCCATCGTGCGCCCATGGAAGGCATTGTTGAAGGAGACAAAATACTTTTTGCCAGGCCCATGTTTCTCGAGGGCATAGGTCTTGGATAGTTTGATGCAGTTTTCCGTGGCTTCACTTCCCGTGCTGAGCAGAAAGGCCAGATAATTCTCCGGATCCGGCGACAGGTCGCTCAGCATCCTGACCAGCGTGGCGCGATCTTCATGCGGAAATACATAGGTGGCCAGCAACGGACGATCCAATGCTTCACGTATCGCCTCACGAATGGCCGGATGCCCATGCCCCGCATTGGTGATCAAGACACCGGATGACCAGTCAATCCACCGGTTCCCCCAGCGATCAGAGATGGTGGCCCCCTCGGCCTTATGCCAGACAATCGGAGGCTGGCCTGCCATGGAACGCGGCTCGGAGAGGCGCAGGGCCTCAAAAACCGGCAGGGATTCCGGCACCGGAATTGCCGTCTGGATGGTACGGAATTTCGTTTTAATTTTCGGCACGTTAACAGGAGTCAAGTCATACTCAGCCATGGTTATTGCTTCCTTTTCTCGATGTGGGGTTAATCGCCGTACACAATATTCACCAAATCGCCATCGGCAAGAATCGACATCCGCGCCGCCTCGACAACCAGCTCGTTGATATAACTGTTGGCCGGTGTGGCCAGCAGGCCGGCCTTGTCCACCTCATGGATCAGTTCACGCCGTCTGGATAGTGAAGAATCTCCCGGAAGAGTCCGGGTTTCATTTTCGATCCGGACCATGGTCTCCAGGCCGACGCCCACACAGATTTCCTTGCGATGACTGATGATGTAAGGGAATACATACCAACTGAACGCAACAGAACTCACGGTGCCAATGATCCGGAACCAGGACAAAAACCGGGCCATCACCTCATACGGAACCACATCCCGCACCAGCCATGTGAAGCCATTGCACAACACCATATTGAAATAGTGGAAGGCGACGACAAGCCCGCAGAGGAGCGTCAGGATAACCGCCGTCAAGGAAACGGCAGGGGCGATATGGATGGTCACCCGACTATGCACCCAAGCGCCGATCTCCGGGGCAAAGCCCACCAAAATGACCGAGACCACGGTAATCGGCGTGACCACCGCCAGAAATGGAATGCGCCGCCCCCAGCGGCTGCGGTATTCGTCACTCCAACGGCTGATCCCCGGCAGGAAGAGCAAGTTTACGGCCCCCGCGATGCTCCCAGTCATGACTCCAATCAGGGTATTGGAGGCCTGCAAGTCCTTAAGATAGAGCGGAATGAAACGTCCGAAGATGTTTTCAAAAAAGGTGAAGGCAAAATCACCCCACAACAGCCAGGCGAACAGGATCGCCAGTCCGCGAATGCTGTATTTTAACGTTCCAACTTGATAGATTTTCATGGTTTCCTAACGGGAATCAACCAGATCCCGTGGACATCCGGGAACGCGCCGTTGGGCACATCCGTAACTCGCAAGACAATCCGGTTTTCCCCCTCTGCAAGCCGCAGGCGACCGATGCCTTTGCGAACAGGCAAACTGTAATGCTCCGTGAGCCAGGTGCGCCCGTTGAGCGAGGAAGCCCCGCAGGCGAGTTCGAACCCGGCGTTGACTTGACATGGGATCGACCCGAAACCGGCCTGAACCTCGAATTCCCCTTCCCCGGGCACACGGATTCTCCATGCCAGCGTGTCGCCGATTTTCTTGAGACTCCCCATGGACACGTTGCCATTGGCAAAACGATTGATCCCCGGAGGAATCACACCATTGGTCGAAGTCCTCCCGGCATCGAGGGGCGACAGGAAAATGGATTCGCCCGTAACAAATTCGGGAACCCTGGCCGGCTTGGCTGCGGGCGCGATGGGCGGCGCCTTGAACTCGACCGCCACGATCCACGGGCCGGGCCCCGCCGGAGGGGTGGGCGGGAGTCCGCGTATGAGCACGCC
>Ga0118677_10007002_pt1 | contig 18833 bp, 10 predicted proteins | sample AliMusrvi5mmetaG_FD_86154 | JGI IMG/M metagenome (GOLD analysis project Ga0118677, IMG submission 86154) | reverse complement strand
GTCCTTGTACTCATACCGGTCGGCCTGGCCATCCAGAATCAGCGCATTTTGTTTGTTCCGGATTCCCGCCAGAACCTCTCCCCTTGGGTTCTCTTGCCATCCGAGGATTGTCCAGATCGATCCGGGATGAGCTTTCTGTAGTTCTCTATCAATCGCTCCGGCGGCGCTGGCGATGTTCACCTTGCCCGATTCGCCGCCCTCGTGCATGGGGTCCATCTTGAACATCGATGACGGTCCAAGCAACTCCGCCTGTGCGCGATAATACTCGGCGGCGACGGCCCCAAAAACATCGCAAGTCGGGTCGAGCCAGTCTGGCCGCTTGATTCCCAGCCACTTTCCCTGCGGAATAACACGGGCTGCCGAGCGATGTTTTGAGAATCCATCGGGAAGAATCCCAAAGTATCCCGGCAAGACCGGGGTCATGCCTAACTCCCTGAGCCGATCCGTAATCTTGCGCGCAAGTGCTGCGCGGTCGTTAACCAGATGTTGTGACGTGGAAGGGCCAACCCACGCGGACATGTTTTCAAGAAGCCACCATGGCTGGTGTGCCGGCGTCGGAAGCCATAGCCGCATTGCCTTGGCGTCAAAACCAAACTTCTGAAAGGTGCGTTGATACACCGCTTCTGCACCGGCATAAACGAGCATCTCGTTCACCCCGTGCAGTGCCAGAATATCAATCAGCTTTTCCCAGCGTTCCCACGTCCAATAAGGGCCTGTATAGCCGTCATTTGTATCGTTCAATGCAAAACGGTGTTTCACGTTCGCAGTGCCGGTAACCGGTTGGGTTGGTGCCGGCAAATCGGCCGGCAAGCGATTGAGGCAATCCCCATTCCAACTCGCGCTAACCCCCGCTGAGTATTTCAAATACCCGCCCAATCCCATAAGCAGTGCGGAGGTTGTTGGCGCCTTTATCTGGATCCTTCCGGCAGATCCCTCGACTCGAAAGGATTCCGATCCGTCCGTCAATGCAAGCAGAAGATCGATCTGGCCGGCATGATCGGGAAGCAATCGCTTCACGACGCCGCTGGCCCCTGCCAGTTCGGAGGGCTTCTTCGTTTCGCGTTCCGGAGTTGTGGACCCGGCAACCTTCGCTGCCCAGGGAGAGAAGATTGCGGTCCCCGCGGCTAACTTCAGAAAATGGCGGCGCGTGTTGGCTTCTTTCATCCTTCCTCAGCTTCCCGATGCACTCGTCACAGCAACTGCGATTTCTTCCAGCCCGAACTTGCCTTCACCCAAAGCGCGCACGTCGTTCCATCGTCCACCCATCGGACTTCGCCCGGCTGCCCCTCTTCCAATGACGGCGCTTTCGTCTGTGGCGTCAACCGGAAACCGCTGCCGGAAAAGTTCAGAGGCGGAGCACTCCCGTCTCCCGATGGGATCCTGTTTTCCAAACCTGCCGCCACCCCTCCGGGTGCGGTGGTACCCAGGATGCATGCGCCTTCCAAATCTCCATCGAACGCTTTGGCGAGTCTGTGCCCGTTGTCGGCGAAAAGCGCGTTGCCAAAGTAGTTTCCAAACCTCCCGTTGGGCGTGATCAAGAAGCCTGTTCCGCTATTGTCTTTAGCCCAGCGGCTGTAATAAACACGGCATTGTGCGAATGATTGATAAGGCTGGTTCACGTAGAATCCTGCAATGCTGGGCGAGTCGGCATAGCATTGGTTAAACGTGTTGCTGCTTCCGTTGCAATAGAAGCAATAACCCATCGGACCTTGCACGGGATCGTAATTCCACACGTGAATCATCGTGAACCAGTTACTGCTGTCGTCGCTTCGCACGCCGGTCTCGTATCCGATTACATGCGCAAGGATCACTTTGCTGTCGCCGTTCTCGTAATGGATGCCGATACTGTTCGGAGCATAGCGCGCGTTCAGGTCAACATCGCATCGAACGCGGGTGATGTTTTTCTCATACCCGCCTTGAAGCAGATGAATTCCCTTATATGTCGCGTTTGTCACCACCAGATCGGCAATCTCCAGCTTCTGCACATCCTCTACTCTCAGACCGGTGAGGGGCAGCAAACCTCCGTCGATTACACCGCCCCGTATCCACCCGCTCGTATCGCTGTATTTTGACTTTGCCCCGCCCCCTTTGATCAGAACTGCGTCCCCTGTGAACCCGGTCCGCGCCCGGATGACCGCGTTTGTGGCCATCGTCAGGCTTACGGAAACCGGCAGGCGGAGCGGTCTTGAAATCTCATAGACTCCGTCGCCCAGTTCCAGCGTGCCCCCGCCGCGCCCTTCAAGAGAGGCAATTCTTTTGCTCAATTCCGGATGCCAGTCGATTCCATCGCGTTCTGGCGGCTCCTGAGCCTCCGCCAGGGCTCGTGCGTGCAATTCGTCTGCGTAGACAGCTTTAACGTTGTTGAAATACCCGGCTGCGAGCCCAAGACCTGCCAGCTTCTGCATCACTGCGCGCCTATGCATGTTCGCTTCTCCTCAGCCTCCACATTTAATCACGGAAGCCTCATGCACGTCGGCAACTTAATTGCACGACATGGAATTCTCCCGACTCCTGGCCGCCCGAACTGGCTCCGATAAAGACTGTGCGGCCGGCAGGCTCCGCCACCCAATTCCCCATCGCATCGACAAGGGAAATCTGGCAAAACTCCGGCGGAAACCGCGCTTGCTTCGCTTCGCGCTGCGGCTGCGGAAGAAGGTTCTCTCCTCCGCATGGATGAATAAAGTCCTATCTATTTTGCCGCCAGCGTGATGGGAGCCACGCCATAAGTGATAGGCGTAGCTGGCGCATACTTCACACATGCTATGCCCGATGAGCCGGAACCGCAGAGCAATCGATTTTCACCATCGCGCAGCCGCGCTGCACCGGTACTGTAATTTTTGTCGCATCGCCAGATGATTGCCACTTCGCTGCAATTCCATTGGCTTCCCCTGGATGGATGATTGTCATTGAAGCGACATGCTCGCCCGCATCGAGAAAGTTGCCCAGCGTGACAGCGACCTGATTCACGTTGCAGGCAAACGTGATTGGTAGCGCATACCCGCCGGGCACCCGAAATAGATTGGCGTGAGCTGCGGCGCCATCTACCGAAACCGCGTGCGGTTTCAGAACCCATCTTTTGCCGCGCATGGCTCGCAGCAGCGGTCCGTAGTCAAGGTAGCATTGATCGACCCAGCTATCTTCTGGGATCGTATGGTCAGCGCCCGGCATTGGCACTGTCGGAAAAACTCCCAGATGAAGATGGCGCTGAAAGAAGGCATCCGGGTCCGGTCTCAGCGTGTTGATATCTCGCGTCCATGCAATTGCCGGCTTGCGCACAGCCATGAGGGAACAAAGATTGAGCGAACTTGGATAATCGCCCATCTCATCGTAGAACCCATCCAGTGAGCTGCAACAATCGATCCTCGTGACTAATGTGTTTGCAAAGATGAATTTGTTCGCCGGGTGCAAGATCGCAGCCAGTTTGCTGAGGGTTTCCTTCCAGGAATTGAGCAGGGACCGAGCAGGCCTGCCGTCAATCCAACTGACGCCATCGTCCCGGTGCAAGTTGTAAACGGTGAGCCAATCCATGCGGTCAATGCATATGCCGGAACTGTGGGGAAGTTGCTTCACCAGGGTTACGGCTTGATCGAGAAGCGACTTCTGCCAGCATGGTTCGCCGGGGTCAAGCACCACGTTGCTAAACCAGTTGGAGAAAAGGATCTTTCCTTCGCGATCCCGGATTACCGCATCTGGAATCTGGTAGTGGACAAAGTCATTTCCGTCTTGCCAAAGTTCAGAGTCGGCTTTGGCCTTACGCGACGGTGGGTCGTTCTGGATATAGTTTCCAGCTTCCGTTGTGACAAAGTAGTCAAGAACACGGACGCCCGCTTCTTCCATCTTTTCGTCATAACGGTCCATGGTCTTGAGAGAGGCTGGCTTCTGATACCACGATGACCAGCTGACATCGGCTTTGACCGGCGGAACAGACATCCCCTGGTACGGCCAGTCAAAGCGCGCGTTCCAGTTGAGGCTGTATGCCATCTTCTGCAACTTGCCGGCGTCAATATCGCCTTCATTGCCGGCGTAGGAACCGCATCCATCCAGTTGATAAGCCGACCGATTGGGCGATTCAAAATAGCTGGGATAGCGGTCAACCATCCAACCCAGGCCTGCGCGCCAATCGGCGGCGTGCGCCACCAAATCCATTGCTATTCTGACGGGCCTGCCCGACGATATCCGGTGGTTGGTACGAACCAGGTTGGCGTCGCCCAGAAGCGATGTCTTGAGCCTTATATCCAACAGGTCTGTCTCAGGCGATTGAACCAGGCTAATCGCCCGATCTGTCGACGCGTCCATGACTGTCGCGATAGGAATTGAAAATGCATTGTGCATGTGCAGATAACCGCCGAAACGAAGATCCAGATCGGCAAATGGGGCCGGGACGAGCGGGTCGCTCCATTTATCCCTGGGCCACAGCCTCTCCGCTTCGTCTGCCGCAGCCTGCAAAGAAGGTGCGTCGGACTTCTGCTGGAACGCGTCAAGCAAATTGTTGAATGTCTCGCTTTGAACAGGCTGCGCTCCCGCTTCAGGCGGTGCGTCCCAGGCAGTCCAGAAAGAGAGTTTGGATGGGTTCAGATAAGATAGCTGCGTTTCAATCGGAGCGGTGAATGGGTCTCCGGCTCCAACAATCTCCACTTCCCACCGAACGCTGGAATTGTTTGGCGTGAACCTGTCCACGACAGTGCACTGGAAGCGCGTTCCTTGCTGCACAAAGATGCGGCTGAATTCAACTCCGCCCGAGTCCAGGGTGCGATGGGCAACCGGTCCCTCTTGCGTGCATGAAGCAAGATATGTGCAGGCATGAAACGGTACGCTTGCCTCGTGGGAGCCCAATTTGAGGGCGACAATATGCCCGCTATCCGTAATTCCAATCGACAGATCGCGGGCGTTGACCTCATACTTCACCGGGCTGGGATCGGACATTCCGGCAACAAGACCTTTAAGCGCTTCTTGCGCAGAAGCGGGACACGCGGCAAGCGCGGCAAGGCTTTGCATCAGTTTCCGTCGCGATACTTTCATCACATTCTCCTGGGCAGTTTGAAATGTTTATTGAAGTGAGCGCTAGTGGTGAGGCTCAAACACAGAACAGTTACGAGCGGTCCTATTCGCCAACAATCGCGTGCACCATGGCCCAGAAATTTTCCAGAGGCGTGTCCAATTGCACATGATGTGTCGGGGCGATTATAAGCCCGCCATCGTGTCCTGCGGTCTCCAAATTATCCAGGACATGCTGGCGAACCTCCTCGGGAGTGCCGAAGGGAAGGATGTGCTGCTCGTCGATTGTGCCCCAGAAACACAGCTTGTCTCCATACTGCCGCTTTAGTTTGGCAGGATCCATGCAGGCGGGTTGGATCGGGTTCAATACGTCAAGGCCAATTTCAATCAGCTCGGGGATAATGGTCTCGATATTGCCGTCGGAGTGATAGGCCACCTTGACTTCCGGATTGATGCTTTTCAAGGTGGAGATGAACTCCGCCATGCGTGGCTTGAGAAAGCGGCGCCAGTTCCTGGGTGACATGAGCATGCCCCGCTGCGTGCCCACATCGTCTCCAGTCCATATCATGTCAACTCCCATCTCGACCAGGCGGCAGGCGGCGGCCAGGTGATAGCGAAATGGAAAGTCGAGAACTGCTTCCGCTCGCGCGGGGTCATCCGTGAAGTCCATCAGGAGCTTCTCAAGCCCGCGCAAACCCCAGGCCGCTTCGAAGATAGTGCAAACGGTAACGCCAACAATCCAGTAGTCGCTCTTGCGCGCGGCGATCAACTGCTTGGCTTCCTCATATAACTCCGGGCGATGAGGGTCCGGGGCGCGGTAGCTATCGATCGAATTGTCGTCGGCAAGCGGGCGGGAGCAGACGTCGGTATAGAAACCAGGCCCGAATGGAGTGTCATAAGGAGCGTTCTTCCACCCAACTCCCCACTCGTCGGTGTAAGAATCCTCGCCGCCTGAATAAGTCTCATTGGCGTAATAAGAGTTAGCCCATCCGACCGAACTGAGCAGGACATCCTCGCCCAGTGCCATTTCAAGTTCGTACGTGTTTCCGCCCCCGTGTGGATTGTGGGTAGCCTGGCCCGTTTGATTCATGTCCGCACGAAGTCTTCGGGCAAATTCAGGGGTGAAGCTGATCTGCATGGGACACCGATCCGGCTTCTGATGATTGAGGGCGGCAACAACGCGATCACGTGCTTTCATTGAGATTCCTGTGCCTTTCCATGTGGAGCCAGGTTCCGGAAACGCCAGTTGCCGACCCACCCGTTTCTTTCCGGCGGCTGAGGTCCTGTCAACAACAAACCCATCGGTAGCAATGGCGGGTCTCGCGAATTAACTCACAGAAGACCCCGCGCGCCTGAGGGCACGCCGGCGTCCGGACAATATTGCTTGCCTGTCGCCTGTCCCGGATTTGCGTTCATGTTTTAGCGCTTCCCACGACACCGCGCTACTTAAGGGGAGTCGGGACTATCGGCGGGCAAGGGGAACCTCTCTTCCCCCGCCCGTCGATAACCGCCGTCTTCATTGCATCGGTTCCAATGTGCCGAATCGCGCAGGGCATCCGGCACACCCGGCAACTCCAGCTTCGACCGCGGCCGCAAAACAAGTTCAGCCGCGGTCAAAGTGCGATATGCCAGTTGGTATCCCAGCTAGAAAATTACCTTTCCGCCTAGCTGAATAATTCGGCCTGCGGCTGCGCTGCTGATCGTGCCAAATGCAGTGCCATCCGTGATGTTGTAGTCGGGAGTGCCGAAGTTCGTATGGTTGAAGGAGTTGAACGATTCAGCCCGGAACTGGAACTTAATGCGCTCAACCAAGTTGAAATTCTTGAGCAGGGATAGGTCGAAGTTTTCCGAGCCAGGCCCTCTGAGGATGTTGCGGCCTGTGCCGCCGAAGACGCCATCTGCCGGCTGCGCAAATGCCGAGGGGTCGAACCATGCCGCTGGTGACTTTTTGAATCCTGAGGGATAAGGTGACCCAACTTGATCGGCACGCTGAACAAATGAGTCGAGCAAACCATTGTTGTCGGCAGCTCCGATCGAGAACGGGAAACCGCTCTGCAAGGTTACAATCCCGCTCACTTGCCAGCCGCCCACGATTGCATTCGCAGGGGCATTGACGCCTGAGAGGAATTTTTCCCCGCGTCCCAGAGGAACGTTATGAACCAGGCTCAAAATAACACGATGTTTCACGTCGAATGTGGATGGGCCGTAGTCCTTGCGGAAGTTATGCACATCCATCGGGCCGGCCCAGCCGTTGAGGTCGTTGCCGCTGGCGCCGTAGGTTCCCGATCTCACATCCATGCTCTTGGAGAATGTATAGGCAGCCAGCACAACCAGCGAATGAGACTCGTGCCTGACCTTGACAATGCCCGCCTCGTAGTTGGAACTGAGGGCAAACACCTGAGGATAGATTTCTCCAAAGATCGGATAGGGCCGGCGGTCAGAGACAGGCAATGGATTCGCCGGATCGTATTGTGTGGGCTGATTGAGGTTGTACCGTGTGGGATAGTGCGTGCCGGTCGAACCTTCGTACTCAAGGTCGATCGTGGTGTTCTTCATCGGGCTATTTTCGACGCTCAGAGTCCAGTTCTGCACATACGGCCGTTTGTAGTCGCTCGTAGCGAGAAAAATGAATCCGAGATCGGAGGCCTGCATGGGACGCAGCGTGGTGATCGAAGGAATTTGCTGCGTGGTGCTCAAGATATCCGTGATCGGGGTTCCGTTGAGCGCTTGCTGTCCCTTGAACGGATAGTTGTCTGAGGCGTTTACTGTGTCGCCTTCGTCGTTTGCGTCATAAAAGATTCCGTAGCCTGCCCGGATTACCGTGGTGTCATGATTCTTCAGTGGCAGATAGGCGATGCCGATTCTTGGGGCAAGCGATAACTTGGGCGCCGGATTCTGGCTGGGGCCGCAGTATTTCAGAAGCCCTGTCCCGCCGACGGCGGTAGCCGCAGCCTGGTTTGCGGTGCATACGGCGCCGCCGGCAGTTGAGTAGTCAAACCAGTCATAGCGGTCTTGCGCTTCTCTGGCTATCTTGTAAAACTCGTAGCGCACGCCTGCATTCACCGTGAGCCTTTGAGATGCTTTCCACTGATCCTGCAGATAGGTTGCCCAGTTGTACTGCGGATAGGTAAAGACAGCATCCGCGGCATTCTCGGCAGACGGTGACGGTACGTTGATTTGAATGCTATGCGGATTGCCGAGCAGGAAGTCGGCAAAGGGGTCTCCGGAATTCTCGCCATTAAACGTCCACTCGCCGAGATTGGCGCCCTTGCCGTATTGATGACTCCAGTTCAGCGATGAGAATCCAGCGCTCAGGGTGTGGTTGCCCCGATTGTAGGTTACATAGTCCGCAACATTCCAGTATTGAGTGACGTCGATCTGGGGGTAGTTGTAGTTCACGCCAAATCCGGCCAGCCCTCCAGAAGCTCCACTCCAGTGCACATTTGGGATTTCGGGGGTAGGTTGAGTGGTATATCCGCCCTGAATGCCAAAGGTGGCCAACTGGGTGCTGTCGATGGTGGGAGCGTTGGTATCGAAATCCGCGTTCACGTAGCCATAGGTGGCCTGGTTCACAAGACGCGAAGAGAAGACCCGGTTGTAGCTGGCTTGATAGGCGTAACTCGATCCGATTGAATAGACGCTTCCGGTATTCCCAGTGCCGTTAAGACCGCCCTGGGTCAGGTTGACGTCCGAACGGGAGTACCTGAAGAACACCGAGTCTTTCGAACCGATGTTCTGATCGATCTTATAGTTCTGCTGATTGGAGTTGGAGGGCGAGCCCGTGGATCCGACGTAGTTTCCAGACGCGGAACTTGAGTTTGGCGCCAGCACAAAAGGTATGTATGCCTTGGCAAACTGCGAGATGCTGCTTGCCGGAATCTGCCAGACTCCAGGACTTGTTTGAGGAAATGGATTTTGCGTCTGCGGATCGATGACCTCGTGAGAGAACGTCCCGGCCCACTGGTCGGTCGTAGGCACAAACATGTAGCCGGGGGGGGTGTTCTGTTTTAGGCGAAGCCCTTCGTAGTTCGCAAAGAAGAAGCTCCGGTTGCGCCCGTTGTAAAGTTTGGGAATCAAAACCGGGCCACCCGCCGAAAAACCGAATTGGTTTTGGTTCAGCTGCGGAACCGACGGTTCATTGAAAGCTCTGGCGTCAAAATCATTGTTCCGGACAAATTCAAACGCGGTGCCATGCAGGCCGTTCGACCCGGACTTGAAATGAACCTGAACCTGGTTGGCCGAGCCGCCATACTCTGCCGAGTAAGTCTTGGTCTGCGTCTTCATTTCCTGAAGAGCATCGATTGAAGGGATCAGGATAGGCGAGCCGTAGCCGATATCGCGATTGTTCAGGCCGTCGATAAGGAAACCCGTGGAAGACGAGCGAGATCCGCCAATGCCGATCACCCCGCCGTCGGGCAGTAGTTGCGTGCCCCGGAAGCCCGCTGAAGGATTGCCCCCGGTCTCATATGCGGTTCCATCAAGCAAGAGCAATTGTTGAAATTCACGGCCGTTCAGCGGCAAGTCCGATACGAGCAACTCCGAAATTGTGGTCCCGGACTCTGCATTCTCGGTGTTGATAATAACGTTCGACGCCGACACGGTGACCGTCTCGCTCTGGTCGCCCACATCCATTGTCAAATCGGCGCGAACCACATCCGTGATATTCAACCTGATATTGCCTTGTTTAGCGACCTTGAACCCCTGCTTCTGTGAAGTGACCTCGTAAACTCCGATCGGAAGGAGAGTGAACGTATAGGAGCCGGAATCGTTGGTTTTCGCATTGTGTCGAATGTTCGTGAGTGTGTCGAGAACTGAAACCTCGGCACCGGGCACCAAAGCTCCTGCCCTGTCGCTGACCGTACCTGTGATCGTCGCCGTTGCATTTTGGGCCGACGCCGTGCAAGGAGCGAGAATTATCCCAGCCATGAACAGGCTGATGATTAAGATCGCAAAGGAAAATTTACGCATGGTGCACTCCCTCTCAAATTGGAACCCGAATCAATCGATCGGTTGACCTTAGCCCCTGACGATACGAGTGGGTAGGTCGGCTGTCTATTCGAGGAGTGCCAAATACTTATCGTTTTTTGTCCAAGCCTGATTCGCGGTTCCTGGGAGGCGCCCGATACCTCGGCGGCCAAGCAGACAAGTGTTCAATATTGCTCACAAGTACCTCGGTTCTTCCAGCCGGGCGTTGAGCGCGGCGGTAACGGCATTCGCTTCTCTGAGTCCTTACGCGTCAAATCAGGGGGAGCACTGTTTTCCCGGCTTTATACCCAGATTTCGCGTCAAGGTCTCCCTGGGCCCGCATTTATAGGCCTCATGGAACACCTTGTAAAACTGGGCATAGCTGCCGAAACCCGAGGCATACGCGGCTTCAGTAATGGTTTTCTCCACCGAACTACTATATTGTTCAAAGAAAACAGACAGGCGCAGTGAGTTTCGGTAGCGGCTCAATGGAACGCCAATCTGCCGATGAAAGATTCGACTTAGAGTGGATTTGCTCGCTCCGCAGGCTTTTGCGAGTTCGCCGAGGCTCCATTCTCTGCCATCCTCGTTCAGCAGCTTAAGCGCACGAAGTACCACCGGGTGCACGGATACGGGAATCGCCGATCCCCCGCCCGCGAGCCGGCTGCGCCAGCAAAGCAGTAGCAGCAGATGAAGTCCCGCATTTAACACGTCCGGGTCGTTGTGCTCGTAAACGAAATTTGACGCCTGCCCAAAACCCGCCTCCCTGTTGAGCAAATCCGAATCCAGGGATCCTTCCATGAGCGAATCCATCACGTGTTTGATAAGATTGGCAGTCTCCGGCTTGAGCACCGTGTGCAAAATGCCCGCCCCATCGTAAGACTTGCGCTTCAGGGCTTCGTATGGAGCCGTTCGGCAAGATCTGGCAATAAGCGAGTGCTTGAACGCAGCAACGTAGTACTCCGCGTCAGGCGATTGATCCACAACAAGGTGCTCCTGTTGAGGGAAAAACCACAAAAGTGTTCCTGACACAAACGTAAAGCGCTCGCCGTTCATTAAATATGAAAGAGTCCCTTTCAAAATCAGGTTGAGTTCCAGCTCGGCATGATGATGACTGTGCCGCATTTGGACCTGGCGTGCAGACTCGGCAAGAAACAGGAGACCGTCGTACTCTTTGCGAAGCTTCAGGTTTGCAAGCATTGATTGTGATTCGCTCCATGCTGTCGGTCGGTTTGTCGAAGATCTTCCGGACTGTTATTGAACATCCGCGATGTGAACTTGAATGTCCTGGATTCCATCGGGGGCCATGTTGACGAATTCAGGAATATTGACCGCGCGGTTTGCGGCAGTGGCGTTGTCGATGAGAATAGCCGGGCTGTCGTTGCCGTCCGCGTCAATGTGCGTAAGGTACATCTGCGTATAGGGCGACCGGGCCTTGGAAGAGAACACCATCCAATGCCCATTGGGCGAAAAGCTATGCCAGGAGTTCATGAGGCGCGTGTTGGCGCGCATCCGGCGCGCCACCCCTCCGCTCATTGGAACAATGAAGAGATGACTGTCTGGACGCATCAACTGGCCATTGTGGCACTCAACAAAAACGATCCATCGCCCATCGGGCGACACCTTCGGAAAATTATTGCTCATGCCGTTCAGTGAGGCTCCGGCGATCGGTTCCGGAGTACCACCCTTTCCATCATTGAACGGAATTCGATAGAGATCGTACTGGATCCGTGTTTCGTTCGAATCGTTTGCTCGCAATGCGGGCGGTTGGCCCGGGTCTCTCGGATCTCTGGCATCGGCACGGGCAAACACAATGTACTTGCCATCGGGACTCCAGACTCCGTCTGTCTGCACAAAGCGCGGATCGTCGGCTCCCGGCAAGGGTTGGCGAAGGCCCGTTGCGCGGTTGTACCACTCAAGGATGCCGCGCGTCGGATAGAACACCTGGAGAAAGCGGTAGTCCATGAAGTTCGTAACGTAGTAGCTGTCTCGAAGCTTCAGATTGGGACCCGCAAACGTGCTGAGAACATATCGGCCATCGGGAGAAACCTGCGACATGAATCCGACCCTGACCTGCCCAACCTGGCCATCCGTATTCCAATGCACCATATCCTTGTTTTGGATCACGATGTGTTTCTCTACCGGGACAATGGCGTAGAGCCCCTTGTCGTTGGCGGGGCCGTCGACATCCATGCCAAACGTTTTGCCGTCGATAGAAAAGGAATGGCAATTGCCGCATGTCGGCATGTTCTGAAGCACCGTGCGGCTTCTCGGTTGGCGGATATCGCGAAGCTCCCAACGAATGAGATGGATGGTGGAAGGAGCCAGGGGCTGCACCACTCCGTTCGTTCCCCGGGAAGGCATCAGTGGAACATCACGGTAGAAGATTGGCGCGCCTACCGGATCCAGAGAGGTGGAAATGTTCAGGTGCGCGATGGACAATGCAGTCTTGCCATCCCGATAGCCGTGTATTGTGACCGTTGCCTGGGAGTGAGCCTGAATGGCTGCCCACGTTTCTGCATCGGGAGTCCACGTCCACGTCGCGGCCTGTTGTGCGGTCAGTTTTGGCTGGTCATCCGGATCCTCGACACAATCGGGGTCGATGGGGCCGATGCGCATCCGCTCTCCCTTGGCCAGTGCGTGAATTGCCGGCGCCTGATCTGCAAAGGAAACATCGAAACTCCAGGATGTGCCTGCTGCATCCCGCCATAAAAAAGTCGGGGGCGTAATGCCAGGCGGAAAAACTGAGCCTTCCTCGGGGTAGTCGATTGAGATGGGCGACAAAGACTGGCCGGAGCCCTGCAACCATGCCGCGGACCGAACACCCTTGAGGGACTGCATTTGAAAAGGCGGAAAGCAAAATGAGAGGAAGACAAGAGTAAAAGTTGCAATCACAGCCAGAACCGCGTGCTTTGGCCGCGGAAGAAACAGGAAATCTGGATTAACCATGGTCCTCTCCTGAATCCGCGCGTCAATCCCTCACGGCTCCACTTTCACAGTCTAGTTCGCTTACCGCCTTAACTTTGCAATTCCGCTATCCCAGGTTCCCTGTTCGGGGTTTTCATTTACGCAGAACTATCTAGCGATCTCACTCATCCGCTTTTCCTTCACCGAGGCTGGCATGGACCTGTGACAAAGCCTGTTGGACCTTTTCATCCTTATCCCCCAGTGCGACTGCCGTCTTGAGCTCTCTTCTTGCTCCAGAAAAGTCCTGCAATTGAATCAATACGTATCCAAGCGCGGCATGGGAGTCACCGGAGAGTCTATTGAACCTCGTAGATTCCTCCAGGCATGCGCGCGCCTCACGGAATCTTCCTTGTCTTGTTTGAAGAACCCCATTCAAATAGAGAACTTCCCAGTTCCGAGGGTAAGCCTGGAGGAGGCTCTTGGCCATCTCGGCCGCCTTCGCCGGATCGACGTCCAAAACAGTCCGCAGGTAATGGACCCTGGTGTTCAAATCCTTCGGGTGTTTTGCCAAAGCCAGGTCCAGAGTTGCCACTGCCTCATCGTACCGGCGAAGATGAACGAGTTGAGCTGCTAACTCATTTGCCAGCTCGATCGAATCGGGCGCCGAGTTCAAACCGTCTTGAAGCACCTTGATCGATTCATCTGCTTTGTCCGTCCTGGCATAGGCCAACCCAAGGTTCAGAACCTGTGCCGGCGACCTCTGCCCGGCGAGTCTTGAGTCCTCGAGAAGCGCAATGGTCTCCTGGTAGTCGCCATCGAGGTTGAGGTCTTGTGATAAACCATCCAGGGCCGCGGGAGAATCGGGGTCAATCGCCAGTGCAGCACGCCACTCGGCTTCTGCGTTCTTTATCTGATGCACCCGGTCGAACTTTGCCGCCTTGAGCAAATGCGGCTTTTGAAGGCTCGCGCTGCTGGAGCCTTGTTGCAAAAGCTGCTTGTAACTCGCCAGCTCGGCCTCTGCTGCCTTGGGCAGGTTGAGTTTGTGATAAATCCTCAAGAGATGGTAGTGAATCAACGCGTCGCCGGGATCCATGGAACAAGCGCGCTTCAGGTAAGTGACTGCGGTTTGCTCCTGCCCCATACCCTCAGCGGCTTCGCCATAGTCTCGCAAGACCCAAAATGGAGCTGTGTCTTTGGCAGCGATCTTGCTCAATAAACCCATCGCCGCCTGGTAATCCTCCAGATGCAGGAGGGCTTCGCTCATCCGCTGCTTCAGGTAAAGGCTTTCAGCGGTTTCAGACTTGACAAGATTGTATTGCTGGATTGCGTCCTGCCACCTGCGGCGCTCGGAATAGAGCAACCCCAGCGCAAAATGGACAGAAGCAGGAGAGTCGGAATGTGCGGCCAGAATCTGCTCGTATTGCGCAGTAGCTCCATCGCGGTCTCCTTGAGAGTCTTTCAATTCTGCGGTGAACTGGCTCAGCGCGAGCGACTCAGGCCACTTGTCTTTGGCGCGATCAAACTCCTCTCCCGCCTGTTCCGCGCACTTCACACCCAACATGTATAACAGTGGCGGGTCGTTCGGGCGAGAACTGAGCAGGTTGATCATCTGGTCGAGCGACATTTCCGGCTTAAGGTACGGAGCTTCCGCGTATGCTTTTTGAAACAATGAGCTGGCATCCAGTGTGCCGTCGCTTTTTGCCGCCTGGATCGCATGCACGTAGATCAGGCCCCGCGGAAGGCCGGCCAGAGTTTCAAGCACTTTGCGGGAGAGGTCGAAGTGGGCGCGCAGAAGATTGACTGCATTCTCATCCTCCGGCGGCGCCCCCACGGCAACAAGCTTCTCATATGCGAATATCGCTGCTTCCGGCTGGTCAGCTTCCAGATAACAGGATCCCAGGTTCGCCGCAATCTTGGGATCGTCAAGGTATTTCCTGGCTTCTTTCAATAAAGGCAGAGCATGATCGAAATCGTGATCGCGGCAATAGTCTGCCGCCAATAGAGCGACGGTGTCTGGAAAGCGCTTGAGTTTCAGCACTCTCTCAAATACTTTGATCGCCTCATCGGATTTATCTTGCAGCTGGAGAGCGATTCCAAGATCGTCAAGGATCTCCGGAGAATTGGGCTGCGCGGCCAGTAGTGCGCGCAGCTCCGCTTCGGCCCGCTTGTAATCCCCTGCGTTTAGCGCCTGCTTGGCGTCGCTAAAGCTTGGCTTGGCCTGTGCTGCACATTGCATTGGCTGGCAGATTGCCCAAAGACCGAAAATGCAGATAACCAACGCCAGCTTTGTTGTCGTTGCCCAGATCCGAATCGGCGAACATAAGGCTGCGCCATCAGCGGGGTGCAACCCAATACAGCACACACTCTTGCCAAACTGCTCCGTCGTCATAAGGAAGTTCACCCTTCAATATCTGCACCGTGATTCGAATCATACCGAATCAGGAATGGCCGGTCCATGAGCGCTGACGAGTGCGCATTCGCCGATTGACCACGATCAAGCACGAAAAAGCCACACCTGCGGACAAGTGTGGATAAAAGACCTAACAAGATGATCTTATTGATTTTAAGAGGGGAATTTTGGAGGCGCGGGCCGGGATCGAACCGGCGCATAAAGGTTTTGCAGACCTCTCCCTTACCACTTGGGTACCGCGCCTTGGCAGGGCTGCCTTCTAAGTTAGTCGCTCCATACTGCCCTAGCCAACCCGGTCAACCCCGGAGGACAGAATGGAGCGGGAGACGAGATTTGAACTCGCGACCCTCGCCTTGGCAAGGCGATGCTCTACCACTGAGCTACTCCCGCTTGGTGCAGAACTGAGTATACCGGGGACCGCCAAATCAGGTCAAACCGCCGTGGCTGCTCCTGGCACACCCGGGGCCGCCACGCCCGCCCGCGAGCCCGCTTCCTCGCGCACAATCTCCCCATCGCGCATGTACAAAATTCGGCTGGCAATCGCCGCCGCCTCGGGATTGTGGGTAATCATCAGCGTGGTTTGGCCCAGTTCCCGGTTCGACCGCAAAAGCATCTGCAATACCGCTTCTGAATTCTTTGTGTCCAGATTGCCCGTAGGCTCGTCAGCAAGCACAATCGCTGGCCGCGTAATCAACGCGCGCGCAATGGCCACTCTCTGCTGCTCGCCGCCGCTCAACTCTGCCGGCCGGTGTTTCAGCCGCCCCTGGATCGAAAGCAGATCGCTCAGGTGGTCAAGGTACACCCGGTCCAGCGGCACCTTTTTTCCGCCCTCCGTGCGTCCGCTTACCGCATAGGCGATTTCTATATTGCCCATCGCCGAAAGCGTCGGCAGCAGGTTGAATTTCTGAAAGACAAAACCGATGCGATGCTTCCGCAGCCGGGTCCGTTCGCCGTCGCTGAGCGAGGCAAAATCAACGCCGTCAATCACCACGCGGCCTTCGGTTGCCTGGGTCAGTCCGCCCAGAAGGTAAAAAAGCGTGGACTTGCCCGAACCCGAGGGACCAACAATGGCCACAAACTCGCCCGGCTCCACGGCAAGAGACACGCCGCGCACCGCGGTGACGGGAATTCGGCCCGCCATATAAACCTTGGTGAGATTTTCAGCGAGAATGATCGGCGAAGACTGTCTGCTCTGCACACTTGATATTGTAAATGCGGCGTCTGGCCGGTGTGCTGCTCACCATGGCACAGCCCTAAGCCTCAATTCCAACGCGGAGCGGCTCCGCAAAGAGCATCGGCAGCATGCATAGACCTCCGTGGTCCGCTCGCAGCCTGGCGAACACCATGCCCCGCTCCCGAAACCCAGGCCATGCCCTAAAATGAAGGTGCAGCGATCTCCGACATAGGATTCCCCTCCCATGACAGAAGCAATCAAGTCCACACTGGTTTCAGCCCTTCAAGACGCCGCCACAAAGGCCGGCCTGACTCTCGTCTCCACCACCCAGGGCGCCGACTTCCACGGCCGGCCCACCTCGATCTTCCAGCTTGGCCTGCCTGCCGATGCATCGAACCGCGTTCTCCGGCTCGAACTGAGCGAAGCGTTCGAATTCGACAAGCCTCGCCTGCTTGATCGGATGGCGGCTCACCTTGCCGCCGAGGCCAAACGCCTGCGCAATCCCCGCCCCGACTGTTACGTCACGCTCGCCGGTCTGCCCATTGCCTTCGGTCAGTTCCAATGGCCCGCGCACCGCTCCACTTCCGGCGCAGACACCTACATCATCCACGGCGAAATGCACCTTGCCGACGGCGGCACGCATAACCTTCACGCCAAAGTTGCGGCTTCGGTTACTGTCACCTTTGCCGAGATCGTTCCGGCCATGGAACAACCCTATGCCGAGACCTTCGTGTACAACGCGATTCGCAAGACGGTGGACCTCGGCCAGCTCGAGTTTCTCAAGTCGGGCAATCGTCAGCCGGTCCCGGTCAGCACCCGCTACTACAGCCGCTGGCAAAAGAAGTTCCTGTTCACTGAGACCGACGACGCCGAGCGCCTCAAATACCTGCTGTGCAAGGTCTACTGGCTTTCAGGCGTGTTGGGCCAGGGCAAGCCGGTATGGATTGCCGACCCGCGCGATGCGCAGTATCTCAACACCACAGATGAGGATCTGCTGCGCATGATCGGGCACGAAGCCGCCGAAGGGCTCCTGAAGCTGGATGGAGAATTTGCGGCAGCCACCCCGCAATTGATGGCCAAAGCCGCGGACTTCCAGGCTCGGCTTGAGGCCGCGCTCGAGTTCACCAAGCCAAAATTCAACGAGGCAATGCGTTCGGGAAGCACCAATATGTAGCTGTGGGGTGCGTTTCCCCTACAGCGCCATGCCGCATCCCGAGCAGAACCGCGCGCCCTGCGGATTGGTCTGCCGGCAACGCCCGCAGGCCTGCAGCATGCCCGGTTGCACTGTTGGCTGCACATTCACCATCACGTTCACCGGGTAGCCCCATCCCGGCATGGCGATGCCCAGCGCCGCCGCAATCCCCGCCGCCTGGATGGCGTTAAACTCCCGCACCCGGCCGGGCATGAAGAAGCACTCAATGAAGCCGAGAACCCATGGAATTGGCGTCCAGCACAGGCAAACGTAGAGAATCCCCAACCCGGTGCGCCGCAGGTAAAAGTGATGGATTCCAAAGCCGCCTAGAAAAAGCGCCAGCAGGATGCCCACTACTTCGTCGCGGCGTACTGACTCGTACTGCTGATAAAAGATGACCTCTGCGGTCGGATAGGATTGGCTGGCCATGGCTCGCTCTCCTTACTGCGTCTGTTCAACAGGATACGCAACCCGGCCGGACCGGGTTCCCCTTCTAACCCAAGTGTCATCCTGAGTGACCGGAGCGAAACCGGGGTCCCCGGCGACAGGTCTTAGTCGCTGGGGTGGGGAGCGAAGGGAATCGAAGGACCCGCATTTACCTTCCTTCCCTCTCAAGCTCCGTGCCCCATCCTTTCGCCCTCTTTCTGGCGAAAGGGTGGAATCCCACCACCCTCAACCCCATGCCGGGTGCCCCATGTCTCGATTCTGAGACATGGGAAACCTCGAACCCCATCCCTCGCCTCCATGTCGTAGCATCAAACTCACATGGCAACATCAGCTTCCCAAAGCGGCACCTTCCTCGTTGGCGGCGACCTGCCCGTTCACCGTCTCAGCTACGGAACCATGCGCCTGGTGGGCGAGGGCGCCTGGGGCGACACCATGGCGCGATGGCATCGCGAGGGCCTCGAAGAAGGCAAATACTGGACCGACTATTTCGGCGTGAAGTGCTTCGACATCGACGGCCATGGTTTCGACGACGGCATCTACCCGAAGTTCGAGGAGCGCGTGCTCAAGGATGACCAGCACGAGCGAATCGTCGTGGACTCCAACGGCATCACGCGGCGCGACATCAAGAGCAACACCTCGCTGCCGGAGAGGATCGACTTCCCCATCGAGGACCGCGCCAGCTTCGAGGAAATCCTGCCGCGATTCGAAGGCCACTTCGAGGAGCGAATGCCCAAGGATTACGC
>Ga0118677_10007001_pt1 | contig 18838 bp, 14 predicted proteins | sample AliMusrvi5mmetaG_FD_86154 | JGI IMG/M metagenome (GOLD analysis project Ga0118677, IMG submission 86154) | reverse complement strand
CAGAAACCCTTCATAAATAGATAGAAATTGTCTCTCTTTTAACATCGCTTCTCTTTAAAATGAGTGCCAAACTTAAAACTCAAAACGACAATTTAAAATACGGGGTTTACCGAAGGCTTACTTTAAACCTTGAGACGGAATTCCAGTCAAAATAACAGATTTTAGATTCTTTAAAATCATATCCTGATCTGTTTGCAGCATCCTTGTTGGTTGCTGGTCAATGGGATGCTTCGCTGGTAGCTCCTATTGCAAAGAACAGGTTATGGATCATTGTTGCTGAAGGTGATACGAAAGCTTTTCCAGGCATGAATGCCATTACTGCCGCCCTTGAGAAAAAGGGGGCAAAGATCAGCAGGGCAACATGGAATGCCCGTGCCAGTGAAGCAGAAAAAACTGCGAATGTGAAAAAAATGGTCGACGAAGACACGAATATTAAATACGCTGTATTTAAAAAGGGAACTGTTTTTCCTGAAGGTCAGGCAGGCGGTATGGAACATATGGCCACATGGAAATCGGCTTATAACATTGAAGGAGTGAGGGACTGGATTTTCGCTCAGAAAAAATAATTGTCTGCTACAAACCGGGTATAAAAGATCAAAATAAAAGTATTTCGAATGATTAATGAAATGAAAATGACTAAAACAATGTTTAAAACAATCACACTGACGCTGACTGCTGTAGGCACTTTGATGTTTATGGTATCAATCGGACAAACGAAAGATCCTTTACTGTTTCCAAAGGACAATTTTACCGTGGAAACCAAGACGGTGAAAACCTCACTGGGTGAGAAAAAGGTAACCTACCGCTCCTATATGCACATTCCATATGTGGCAAAGCCGGTTGATAAGGACTATCAGAGTCTGAACGTGAGCGTACCGGTGAGCATTGATGGCGTTCAGGTGAATACTGCCAACGCACCTATCGTTTTTGTGATCGGGGTAGGTGGTTATATGTCGGTGCGAAATGTAAGCAGTAACGTTGCTCGTCCCGAAGGTGAGATGGGTGCGCCTCCTGCGGGTGCTCCCGGTATGGGTCCGCGCGATGGTGGTCCGGGTAAAATGCCGGGTGGTATGCCTCCCAGAGGTGGCCGTCCAGGCGGAATGGGTGCAGGCAGCGACAGGGGCGACCTCGCATTGACTGCAGGATATGTCGTGGTTTCACCGGGTTGCCGCGGGCGCGATAACAAAGCTGCCGACGGTACTTACTACGGAAAAGCGCCGGCTGTTATCGTCGACTTGAAAGCAGCGGTGCGATATATCCGCCACAACAAAGGCATCCTTCCCGGAAACACCGAACAAATTGTTTCAGTAGGCTGTAGTGCCGGGGGAGCAGTTTCTGCCGTTCTCGGTGCTTCGGGAAATAGCCCTTTGTACGAATCCTATTTGAAGGAAATTGGCGCTGCAGACGGCCGCGATGATATTTACGCATGTGCCTGTTACAGTCCCATTACCGACCTCGAGCATGCCGATGGCGCTTACGAATGGATGTATGGCAATACACCAGGCAATTCAGGGCTTGTAGATCAGGAGCTATCCAAACAACTGAAAGCATTGAATGCCGAATATCAGTCCTCCCTTCACCTGCAGGGTAAAAATGGGTTTGGATCCATCACTGCCGATAATTATGGCGATTATCTCCTGCAATATTACCTGGTACCTTCTGCCAACAAGTTTTTAAAGGGCATGACCGATGAAAAAAGGAAAGAATATCTGGCTGCTAATAATTGGATCAATTGGAAAAACGATGAAGCTAAATTTAGCTTTAAAGACTACGTTGCTTCCGTTGGCCGGATGAAAAATCTACCCGCTTTTGATGATTTTGAAAATCAGAAGCCCGAACCCAGTGAATTTGGCAACGCAACTGTTAACACCCGCCATTTCACCGATTTTAGTCTGCGTCATTCTTCCGGCAACGCAAATGCCACCCTCGAACCCGAAGTGATCATGCAGCGGAATATGATGAACCCTATGTATTTCGTTAGTCAGAGAAACAGTGGTTGTGCCATTAAATGGTGGCTCCGCAATGGGACCCGCGACAACGACACGTCGCAACCCATCATGGTTAACCTGGCTACAAGCCTCGAAAATAACCTTAAAAGGGATGTCAATGCCTGGGATTTCTGGGATGCAGGACATTGTCAGGACAATGATCCCGATAGTTTTATCGCATGGATCGGCCAAATAACCGGACATTCGAAATAAACAATTCCGGTAGACAATTGCCTTAAATAAAGCGGCAGTTGAATGGATGATCTTCACCAATTGTCTGCAAATCATTGGGAGGCTCTCTCTGTCAGATAAACTGACGGAGAGAGCCTTTTCATTTTAGCCTTTAGATTGAAAGGAATTATGCAAATTGGCTTTAGCCGAATGAATTTTGATCTGGCATTAAATATCCGAATCATTTGATCATCCATTGATTCATCCTATAAATTGCTATTTTAGAGCGCCGAAACCCAATTAACTAAAACTAAATCTGTACCTTTGAATTTACGTTCGGATAGTTCCAAGAATGAAAAGATAAATATTGACTGACCTTATTCATCTCCTGTGGAATCAGCCATATTTTTAAACAGAGGAGAATTATTTCATTAAAGACCTTCCAAGGATGTAAAAGGTGTCCCGATCCTCCGTTCCATTTGTTCAATAATCAGGAAAGATGGGGCTTCTCTTGCGAAGAACGGCCCGCATTTTAGGAAGAATCCAGCCATCCTTCCTAACCTGCGAATGATAATCAGAAACAACCATACGATCCTTCGGTAAAATCGCACGATCCAATTAAGGAATCTTTCCATCCTTCGACACAACCACACGGTGTTGTCGATCAACCGAACCTTTCTTATGCAGAACCATACGGTGCTGTAGATTAATTGAATGATCCTTAAACACAGTCATACGGTGCTGTATAAACATCGTATGATTCTTAAGTATAACCAAACGGTGCTGTATAAATACCTAACAATCCTTCGATACAACCATGCTGTATTGTATAAAAACCGAACATTTCTTATACAGCACCGTGTGGCTTTGTACAAAAACCGAACGTTTCTTCCTGATTGATGAATGATTCTTATTGATTTATAAACGATCGTTGCGGATTTATGAACGATCCCTTTGATCTGGCGAATGATTGTAGCGGATTTATGAACCTCTCTTGCTTACCAATGAATGATTGTTGCGAATCAATTGACAATCCTATCGTGCAAATGAATAATTGTTGCGGATTTATAATCGATTCAATCGAACGGATGAATAATTCTTACTGACTGACGAATTACTGCTAATTTGAATTTAATATAAAATAGAACACAAGATACTGAAAAACAAATAAGGCATTTAGGTTATAGAAACTTCTGTTCTATAAATTGCAACTAAGGTTGGGTTCAACGAAGAGGATTTTAAAACCTTATCTGATTTTTCAACCTTAGTAGCAAACATAATCGCACCAGAAAATAACCTTATTACCTTATTTTAAAGGTACTAAAATAAATCTTGTATTGAAATCAGGTTGCTGTGGCTTAATCAACGACAAACCTCAACGAACGGATGATATTTACAAATCTATCAAAAGCTCATCCTTGTTTACGAATGATCGTTCGTATTTTATTGTCCAGGCTACCTAAGTTATGCACAACTCCCCTTCTTTACGCGAATATTCTGCATCAATAAGGATCGGTTGGCATTAAATAAGGAAGCATCCCTGCCTGCCAAGGTATGGTGGCAAACAAGATTGCTTCAGAAATAATTAAAAAAGTAAGAACAGTATTAATTGGTCCTTATTTTCACAACCGGGCTCCATTCACTTACCCTGTTACGAGCAAATACCCTCTGGTTTTGAAAATAATAAACTGTGCCCGGCTTAAGGTCTCTTACGATGTTATTTGCATTAATTGTGCCCGGTAAATTAGTCCAAACAATTCCGTCCTCACTGATCTGCCAATTATGAGCTCTTGAACCGATTCCTACCAGGATTACAGTTCCCTCTTCGGTACCGTTTTTAGCCGTATTCTGACGCCTCGCGTGGGAAGTTACTCTCTTGACAAACATTCCGGCGCTCGTAATTATAGTAGCGGCATTTTCACGATCGCTATCGGCAACTACCTGCACATCATTGCGAAGCAATCGTAAATCGTTCATTACAATGCGAAGTTTTGCATTACGATCGGCAATATTTTTTTTAAGCGGTATTGTTTTACAAGTAATCTGAGCCTCAGTAAGCTGTTGAATATCAGCACCGAGTTTAGTTACCTGTGCGGCCGAAGCCATAAAGTTAGGATTGTTCTGCATCTTGCTAAAGACGACTTGCGCATTGCGAATAAATTTGTCATTACTTTTGGGTGCATTAAGAGCGACAGTAATAACCATGTTTAATACGATTCCACTCATAACAGTTAGTTTTAAATTCAAATTAAAGAACAGATTTTCAAGCCTAAAATTAAAATATGTATCGCAAATAATCAAGCAAAATGTTCATAAATATGTTGCAGAACATGTATTATTATGGTTGGACATTGAGATTTTCACTTTTGACTGCCGGAATGAATGATTTTTTACGGGTTTGCTCCCTAAGTAGTTCGGTTATGATTGTCGGCAGATGAGATCCTAATGGTGCTTCAATGAAATATTATTCATATTAAGTTATTGATTTCATCGGAATGTAAAATGGAAAGATTATTTTTACAATAAAGATAAAATTAGTATTAAAACATTTAAGAAGATTTTTACAGTGTTTAAGATTTAAGGTAAATATTTAAAATATTATGAACTATATATTAAAAAACTAACCCAATATGAGTAAAATAGAAGGTCATTCAATCTTTGGCAATTATAGTCAGATAGAAAATAGGGTAACTGCAGCTCTTTTACAAATCCTAAAAATTGGTGGTACTGATTTTATTGGAAAAATAATGAATCAAATTGATGAAATTGATTTTCCAAGTAGTGAAATTAACATAGTTACACAAGAAAGAGAATACCATAATGTTTACGATGGCTTGCTTGAATGTAATTTTGCTTTTAGAGTTTTAGTTGAAAGTAAAATTGAATCAGAAAAAATAAATAAAAAACAACTTGATGGAATAATTAAAAACGCGGTAAATCCTACTGATTATATTTTATTCATAACAGCAGATAACTCTAAGCCTTTAATTCTTAAAGAGAGTGAACATTTGATATATTGGGCTAACTGGAAAAGAATAAATGAAATGCTTAAAGAGATTAATACAAATCAAGAACCATTAAATTTTCTCATTAATGAATTTGAGAAATACTTGGAATTTTTAAAATTGTTAAACGTAGTTTCACCTGAACAACGAGTTCAAATAGCTGCCGGTTCATATGGAGAACCAATAGCTCTAAAATATGGATTTTATGCTTGTCAAAATTATCGAACTATAAAAGAAAGTAAGTATTTAGCATTTTATAATAATCGAGGAATTCATTCCCTTTTTGAAATCATTGGTGAACCAATAAACAATTGCGATTTATCCCAATTAGATGACATAAATGTCAAAGAATATTTGCTTGCTTATGAACCAAATTATAGCAGTCGAGATAAAAGACAGTTTTATAATTTAAAAATTGTTAACGATAAACTTTCAATTAAACATGCAGGAAAAAACAAAAATGGAAAAAAAACTGCATTTACAATGGGCGTTTTTAGATACACGACTATTGAAAAATTATTGATTGCTAAAGCAACTGAAGACTTATAAAGAAGTATTCACTTTAATAAGAAGGTTTTAAGTTGCCACGATAAAAGACAAAGACTAAACACTTATTATATGGAAACCCTGGCATCATTCCGAATTAGCCTTCACTTGCATGGTAAAATTAGTTGTTGTAGATTATAAATATAAAAGCAATACCTTTGATTTTAGAAAGCAAAGGTAAGAAACCTTAATACCCTCAAGTTTTCAATACCTTGAGGATATTAAGTCCGTCCTTAGTTCCATGGAAAGCGGATATTGGAAATGTAGTTCTTCCTTGGCAAATGATTGGTTAAAATCATCACCAACAAATAGTTGCAGAACATTGACGATAATTGTAAAAGCCATCTTACATGAATGAAAGATTCAATAAAAGAAGTAACCGTAAGATAGATTGGGAAAAAGTAAAGAAACAATCCGGGACCATTTCGATCATTATATTGGTTTTTGTGCTGGTGATTTTTTCCGCTACATATTATGTGGTGACAAATCATAATAAGATCAGGGAAACAGTTTCAAAGAATTCGGAAACTGCAGCTGCAAAAGTGATTTTCATTTCGTCGGGGAAAGGAACTCACAATGCAAAATATGAATTCAATGTAAATGGTAAAAGGAATACCGGTTCTACATTCAATACCTACAAAGGTGTGGTTGGAGACCAAATTTGCGTTAAATATTCCATTCAAAATCCGGGTATAAATTTGTATTGCAATGATGATGAAATGCAAAGTGTTTTTAACGATGTTATCTTGTTTACACTTAAAATATTTGCCCTTTTTCTTGTGTTTCTTTCTTTAGCGTTCGGATGGCTAATCCTGACTAAGAATAAGAAATTTCTAATTGAAAATACATCAAGAATAAACAACTCCCGCTCCTTAAGCAAGACTTCGGTTGGTCGAAGCACGAGACCCCACAGGTAAACGAGAAAAAGGGTTCAGGTATAGAGTTGACAGGAAAGTGTATATTTTAATCGCTCCATTTTGAGCGAAATTTTGTGGTTAAAATCATTTCCTGCCGGCAATCCCATAATGAAAATCGGAAACTGGTACGAATCACCAATCATCAGCACCAACGCTTTCGGTTTTAGGATACAAGGCCCATTGATTTGGAAAAAATACGACACGCCTGCGAAACATCGTTATCTTTGCAGCTCAAGCAAGATGTGATCGTAATGGAGAAGAGAACAGAACAAAAAGAAATATTAACCGAGGCAGAAATAAACAATTGTATCACAGTTTTAGAACATTTACTTCACAACGGCGACCAACTCATTCATTTATCAGAAGAGCAGCGCCTTAAGCTAATGAAAGCCGCCGGACAAATAACCAGGCCCGACAAAGCAGAAATATACAAGCGAAATAAAAGTGTCAAGGTAGCCCGAAGACAAGGGGAAATCGCGGATAACCGCAAGGCTCGCGCCGCCACAAGCATCCGCAGTGCACGAACTACAAGTGTATTTGAAGCGCCATTACAAATTGCCTTACCCGCTTCGGATGTTGTAAAAGAGAAACACTTTCTTAACTCCGAACAAAACTGTTACGTCTGCAAAAAGCCTTACACCGAAATCCACCATTTTTACGATTCGATGTGTAAAGCATGCGGCGATCTGAATTATGCGAAGCGGTTTCAAACCTGCGATATGACAGGTCAGGTAGCACTAATAACCGGATCGCGGCTTAAGATAGGTTATCACGCTACATTAATGATGTTGCGATCGGGTGCAACTGTTATTGCCACCACCCGCTTTCCGGCAGATTCGGCTATCCGGTTTGCCAAAGAAAAAGATTTTCCTGTATGGAGTCAACGTCTGCATATCTACGGGCTCGATTTAAGGCATATCCCAAGTGTGGAGTTGTTTGCCTCGTATGTAGAACAGAAATACGAACGGCTTGATATTCTTATCAATAATGCAGCACAAACCGTGAGGCGGCCTTCGGGTTTTTACACCCATTTAATGGCCAATGAGCTGCTTCCGTTTAGCGAACATTCAAATGATGTTCAGCTGCTCCTCTCCCATCACCAGCAGTGTTTGAAAGAGATTGAGAACTTTAATCCCGCAGGTAATGAATCGAATAAAGTATTAGCAGTTACCTGGAATGGCCAGGCACCTGGTATCGGTATCAGGGCTTCGGCCCAGCTTTCGCAGGTCCCTTATAAGTTTGACAATTCAATTGAAGCGAGGGAAGTTTTCCCCGAAGGTAAATTAGATGCCGATCTTCAGCAGGTCGATTTACGAAAAACAAATAGCTGGCGCCTTAAGCTCGGACAAATAGAAACCCTCGAAATGGTGGAAGTGCAGCTGGTCAATTCCATCGCCCCGTTCGTGCTTTGTAATCGTCTTACCGAAATGATGCGCAAAGATTATACAGGTAAAAAGCATGTTGTAAATGTCTCAGCCATGGAAGGGAAGTTTCATGGTTTTAAGAAAGCCGACCGTCATCCGCATACCAACATGGCAAAAGCCGCCCTCAATATGTTAACGCATACTGCTGCGAGCGATCTTGCCAAAGATGGAATCTTTATGAATGCTGTGGATACCGGATGGGTTACGGATGAAGATCCCGCAGAACTGGCGAAACACAAACAACAGGTTCACGATTTTCAGCCACCGTTGGATATCGTTGACGGTGCGGCCCGTGTTTGTGATCCGTTTATCGATGGCGCTAATACCGGCAAACACTGGAGCGGAAAGTTTCTGAAAGACTACTTCCCGATCAGCTGGTGATCTGCCTCCGGAAATAGAAAATGACACTAAAACTAAATACAATCGGGCAAATACGCTCGCCTATAAAATGATGAAATAATGAAAAAAACTAACATTCCGTATTCAGCAATTGCATTGCCAGTGTTGATTTTATTGGCTGCATTGTTTTCTTATGCTTTCAAACCTGTCAGTTCTTTGAAAAACTTTAGTCCGGCAGCATCAAAGCTCGCTCCTTTGTTTAAATCATCAAAATACCAGGATGGAAGCGGGAAAGTGTTGCCTTATCGTTTTTTTGAACCATCTCTACCAAATAAGTCGGATAAGAAATTACCGGTTATTTTGTATTTACATGGAGAATCCGAATGTGGAACAGAAAATGAATCCCAGTTGGTTACGACTGAATGTGCCACAATATGGGTTGAACCCGATCATCTTGCTAAGAATCCAGTCTATGTGCTCGCACCGCAGATTCCAAAAGGAAGTGACTGGAAAACAGAACCTGTTTACAGCAATGTACTTTCGTTGTTAAAACAATTTATTGCAAATCACCCTGATATCGACTCCAAACGAATTTACATCGTTGGTTTTTCAATGGGAGGTTCCGGGGTTTGGAATTTGATCCTTAAAAACCCAATAATGTTTGCGGCTGCCTTGCCCATCAGCGGTAACACAGATGCTTATCTCGGAAATAGTTCAGCCTTCGAAGCGCTTAAAAATATGCCTGTACTGGTCGTTCATTCTATGGATGATCAAGTTAGTCCAGTAAGCGGCGCCAACAATGCGATGGCCGCACTGGAGGCAGCAGGTAACCGGTGTGTCGCTAACAATTCGAGCATTTGGGGACTCGGAAGTGTAAACCCTGCTCACAATGCTTGGTTCCCCGCTTTCCATAACTATGAAGTCATTTATAACTGGCTTTTTGAACAGAGCCTCGGGCGAACAGATAATGGTGCCATTTCGCCCAATACCCTCTTTACTACCCGGAATTTAGCCAATGATATCAAAGAGGTTTGGGACTATTCATTAGGTACAGCATATATCATCGAGCGCCACGACAAGGCAGTCATTATTGATGCTGGCGCCGGAGACGGTAAGATCTATCAGTTTATAAAAGATAAAGTACTTGTCAATAAAAACATTGATATTGAGCTGATCGTCACACATAATCACTTCGACCACATTGTTGGTCTGGCAAGTTTTGTGGGAGCATCGCAGGTAAAGAAGGTTTACGTGCATAAAGAAGACAGCGAAGCTGTGAAGATGATGGTGGGTGCCGATGCCGGGAAAGTTCAGTATGTGGCTGATGGCGATAAGATTCCTTTTGATGGTAAAGACATTGACGTGATTGGTGTTCCCGGTCATACATGGGGATCGATCGTGTTGAAATATGGAAATACGTTGTTTACTGGAGATGCAATTGGTTCCGGAGGTGTATGGCTGTTCGGATCAGCATTATCAATCGAAGAATACATTCAATCGGTTCAACACCTGTTGGATAAAACCGGTAAAAATAAACTCACGGTATTGCCTGGACATACCGGCGAAAACCGATCACCTGTAACTGATGAATACATCCGGCAGATGCTTGCTTGTGCTAAAGGCTTAGTCGATGGTTCAATTACTGGCATACCCTTCTGCCGTACAATTGGCGGTATGGCAACCCTGGGTAACGTTGCTACAGTTGGCCAGGCATCGATCATTTATAATGTTAACAATGTCCATCAGATAAAAGGGGCCCTCCGAAGTTTGACAATCAGTTCAGGGAATTTAATTCCAAGGTTTGCAGCCTACAACGCCTACTATTCTGCTGCCGTCAATGCTGATGTAAAAACAGTTACAATTACACCTTCCGTTGTGGCCAGGGATAATAGCAGTATAACGATCAATGGTCATAAAGTTGAAAATGATGCCGCTTATGAAGCCAGCCTGACCAGCGGGGATAATCGGTTTTTGATTATTACAACAACCTCTGACAAGACAGTTAAAACTTATACTTTGACAATAACAAAAGCCAAATAAGAAGAAACCTCATTTGATAAAACAAAAAAACTCCGAATAACAATGGTTTTCGGAGCTTTTTTGTAGAATGAGTTCCAGAATCACAGATACTAAAGAGATTTTCAGGATTCGATTCCCCGTCTTTCTGAAAAAAATTCATTCGCTAACAGAAACAACTATTATCACATCTTGAATGCTAATGGAGTGAACGATGTATTCTTTTTCTTACACTCAGGTGTTCCTCCTTTGCATCTGCATTTATCCAGCATTCACGGTATTCATGGATAAAATCGGCAAGATGACGCGGGTCGTGACCTGTTATCGACCGGAAAACATCATTGGTATAATTCATTTTACCGTTTCGTACAGCATTATATAGCAATGAAAGGGTAAGTACATAAAGCATCTGCTTTTTATCTAATAACTTCTGACGAACAAACTTAATAGCAGATGGACGAGTGTATTTGATTTCGCGTTCCAATTCAGTCGAAAAGATCTTAGCAATCTGATAAAAATCCATCACTTCGGGACCTGTAATTTCGTAAGCTTGATTTTCATGCCCCGGAATCATTAGTACAGTAACGATTGCCTCTGCAACATCTCTGACATCGATATAATTGACAAGACCTGATCCACCCGGAATATTAATTTTATCGTGATCCCGAATATCGTAGCGATGCAAGGTCGATAAGTTCTGCATATAAAGGGAAGGACGCAGAATCGTAGAAGGGATAGTCAGCTTTTTAAAGTGGTTTTCAGTACGGTGATTGGCAAAAATACGGTTACGCTCCGCACCTACTATTGAAATGAAAACAATGTGTTTTACGCCTGTTTGCTCGGCTTTCGCCAGAAATGGAAAAATATACTTCGAAACATCCGATACCTGATTGGGGCGAATTAGCACAATTTTAGTGACTCCTTCAAGTGCTTTATCATAGGTCGATGGTTCATCAAACTCAAACTGACAGAAATTGCAATTGGCAATCCCTTCAATCTTTCTTGCCCGTTCAATATCCCTGACAGCAGCAACAACCTCAACACCAGGATATTTTTTACTTTCCAGCAACTTTAAGGTGGTTAAACCAACATTGCCGGTAGCACCGGTAATTAAAATCTTCTCCATAAACAAAGTAAAATTCAGTTATGAAAATAAGACAAATGTCCGAAATTCAGCGGAACAAAAATAAAACCTTTTCAGTTAAACCAAGCCGGTTTATTTACATTATGGCAAAGATATTTCATAAAATAATCAAATTACATCTTTCATCCCTGATATTATTTCTTTAGCGGTTCTTTAGACTGAGTACAAAAAAATTCCCGTCAGTTTAGTAATACGGTAGCAGTAGAATTCCATCGGGGAATAAGAAAATATATATTTTTGGCCAAACAGTTCTATATAGGACTGTATTTCCTACTTTTGAAAATAAATCGGTCGGTTCTAAAATTTGACGAAATGAGAATATTAATCGCAATCATCGCTTTCCTTTCCTGCGCAATTCAGGTAAACGGACAAAAGCTAAAGAAGACACATCTATTTGACGATAAGCCTAATGGCATTAATTATTTTATTAATCCAACCTATCAATTCAGTGAGATATCCCAACAGTACTGTAGTATTCCCGGAATCCGTGCAGGAATAATCATCAATAAAAACTTCCTCATTGGAGGAATTTATAATTTTAACTTGAATGAAATCTCTCTTTCGGAATCAAAAGGGGCCGGAAAATTACGGATTAAATGGGGCGGCCTCCATTTGGAATACACATTGTGGCCGGAACAATTTGTTCATCTTACAATTCCCGTATCAGCAGGAATAGGCATACTTAAAACCAATGGGAGCACTTACACAACGATGACCGGGAGTCCAAACTTTTTATTCTATGACTTAGGACTAATGGTCGAATTCAATATCTGGAAATATGCAAAACTTGGATTAGGAGGAAGCCACCTTTATACGAAAAAAGTGACGTATAATAATCTCAGTTCATTCGACATCAATGCTTTTGCGTTTGTAGCTTCGGTAAAGTTCGGGATTTTTTAAATACGAAAGACGGAGATAATTCTTATCGGAATATGCGTTAATAATTAACACATTATTGAAATATTTTCCAAAACAATTCATTCAATTTTCCTCGCGCGAAGAAGCAAATATTTCCTCAATTAAATCTTTATACTTCGCTTCGATAAATTTCCGTTTTAGCTTGAGGGTCTGCGACAATTCACCGGTCAGGGGACTCCACAGATCTGCTATTAGCCGGAACCTTTTGATCTCCTCGTGCTGACCGAGGGTTTTGTTGATCTGTTTTACTTCGCGAAGAAACACTGCCAGAACTTTTGCATGATTGATCATATCAGCATTGTTGCTGTATTCAATTTGGTTTTCTGTACACCATACCTGCAGGTATTCGAAATTTGGAGCAATAAGTGCACTGGCAAACTTCTCGTGATCGCCAATCACAATCACCTGATCGATAAACATCGACTCCTTCAATTTATTTTCAATCATTTGCGGCGCAATATATTTGCCTCCAGTAAGCTTGAAAATCTCTTTCTTCCTGTCGGTAATCTTGAGGTACTTTCCCTCATCAAGAATGCCAATATCACCTGTATGAAACCATCCATCCTTATCAATCACCTCTGCAGTAAGTTCAGGTTGCTGATAATAACCGAGCATCAGATTGGGTCCTTTAGTAAGGATTTCACCATCTTCGGCAATCTTCACCTGAACACCCGGTAATACAGGTCCGTTAGTACCGACTTTTAATTCGTGAGTCACCAAATTTCCAACAGCAATTACGGGCGAAGTCTCTGTTAAACCATATCCCTCTAAAACATATATCTTTGCAGCGCTGAAAACTCGTGCAATAGGTGGTTGCAGAGCCGCTCCACCCGATACAACAATCTGCAGATTACCCCCTAAACCTTCGCGCCATTTCGAATAGATCAACTTATCGGCAATAGCTAATTTCAAACGAAACCATGGATTAATTTTCGCATTAAACTCATAACTACGACCCAACTCTACCGCCCAGAAAAAGAGTTTCTTTTTTATTCCTGTCAATTGTTTACCTTTCGTAAGAATGCTATTGTACACCCTTTCGAGCAACCTTGGTACTCCGCAGAATATATGGGGCTGAACCTCCTTAATGGCAGGCAGTATCTGTGCAAGTGTCTCCACATAATAAACCCCAATGCCCTTATATAGAAAATTGTAATTAACTATTCGTTCGAAAATATGGCACAACGGTAAAAAAGAAAGCCCTTTGTGACCCGGGCCCAATTCAAAGTTATGCGCATGAGTGGTGAAATTCGAAACGAGATTCCGGTGAGATAGCATTACGCCTTTGGGAATACCAGTAGTACCAGAAGTGTAAATAAGTGTAACCATCTCATCCTCTCCAATTGACCGCTTAAGCTGATAAAGCGTATAGGCGAGATCCTGTTCGTGTACTTTCCCTAAGTTATAGAGAAAATCAATATTTGTAGCTCCGGCAACCTGATTAAATGTGAAAATCTGCTCAAGATTGGGAATTTGACCAATCATTGGACTTAATTTCTTAAACAGCTTATCGTCCGAAACAAAGATATAGCGTGTTTTTGCATGACTGAAAATATAACGATACTCCTCTTCACTGATGGTTGGATAGACTGGAACATGCACAGCACCGGTCATGGAAAGTGCCATATCTACAAAGCTCCATTCAGGGCGATTCCCAGAAACTGTTGCCACACGATCACCTTTATTCAAACCCAATGCCATAAGTCCAAGTGCAAGCAACTCCGACTGACGTGCAAACTGCTCTGTACTAAACGGTACCCATTGGTTATCGTATTTTCCGGCAACAGCATCTGCACGGGGATAGTTTTGGAGACAATGTTCGAGAATATCGAAGGTGCGTTTTACAGTCATGGTCATACATTTTCGGTAAAAGTAAAAAATGTTGGAAAACTACCTAATGATTAAAAGGAATTTGTTGAGAAGGGATTTTCTTCAAAATTTATGAACCAGAATTCTATTTTACTTTCCATTCAAGAATGCCCCCCGAATTGTCTTTCTGCAATTTAGCTCTGATTTGCAAACCCAGCGTATTGACAGGTTTAAATTTCACAGTATTGTAACAATCGGTTATCACGCTGTAACTATCTGAAGTTTCAATCGGAATCCAATTTTTATTATTGTCCTGGCAAAGTAGCTGCCAGGATTCGGGCGCACGGAAATTGCCGTCGTAGTGATCCATATTCAGCCAGTAAACCGAGGATTCGGAAATATTTATTGCTTTTTTAAACTCATAATTAACGGTTTCTTCCGAGCCTTTCTTCTGCCACCAGTAAAAATACGATTTGTCAGTGTCTCCTGAATATTTCGGATCAAAACCATCATTGAGACCAGGCGCCCAATCAGTTGAAGCCATTGCTTTGGCCGAATCAGCCAATGCTGGCGCTGGTTTTATTGTTGCGGCAGCTTCCCTGTCGGGCATCCATACCAACATATTGGAAGCTCCACGGTTGTTCCAGGCATAATACGGAATTGCTTTTAAAGTAATCGGTTCAACGGATATGGAATTTTCGGTTTGGCTTACTTTGCTACCTTTCATCGAAAGTGTGACCACTCCTCCCAACAAATTTTCTTCAAATTGATTGATCACGGGTTCATCGGGAAAAACAAAATCATCAAACATCCAGCCATTGTTATTGTCTTTGTCTTCGAAACAATACACCAAAGGTCCACGCTGATAAGCCAGCTTACCTTGATCGTTCGTTACATGCTGGTTGGCGGTAATTTTACGAACCGGCATAGGGAAATCTATCTCAATGTGATCCCCGTTTTTCCAGTCTTTTTTCAGTACAGCATAGCCCTTCACAACTTCCGGGGATTTTATCTTACCATTCAAACGGATTGTACATTTCCCGGCATCACGATCCGAAAACTGATACAAATCAGATGGAACAGCATGGTTTTGCGCCCATCCCGGGATTCGGATTTTGAGACCAAAACTCTCGGCTCCAACTTTATCAATTACAATGGCTACCTTCCCATCCCATGGATAACGGGTTTGCTGACTAAGTTTTATGGTGTCCTTCCCAAGTGCAACCGAAGCATTTCCGGCTGCAAATAGGTTCACGTAAATGTTGTGTTCATCAGTTGTATAAACATAGCCAGGCACAGAAGCCATAAAGCGCGTGATATTTCCAGGGCAACACGCACAGCCAAACCACGGAGCTCGGTCATGATTGTGAACCGATTCGAGCGGATTATCGTAGAAGAATTTGTCTCCACTCAACGAAACTCCCGAAATCACACCATTGTAAAGTGTACGTTCCAACACATCAAAATATTTCGAGTTACCGTCATTCAGAAACAAACGGTAATTCCAATACACATTTGCAATTGAAGCGCAGGTTTCGCAATAGGCTGTCATGTTGGGAAGTTCGTAATTGGGGCCAAAACCTTCGCCCTGTGCGCGCGAGCCAATGCCTCCGGTGATATAGAGTTTTTTCGAAACCACATTCTCCCAAACCCGTTTGGCAGCATTCATTAGTTGATCATCTTTCATAAGTGATGCGACATCTGTAACTCCGGAATATAAGTATCCAAATCGGACCGCATGTCCAACCGCTTCATCCTGAATAATTATTGGTTTATGATCCTGGCTGTATTCGCTCAATTTGTGACCATCGTTCCCTTTTCCTGTTTCATCGATAAAAAACCGTGCCAGTTTCAGGTATTTTTCGTCGTTGGTAACTCTGTAAAGTTTAACAAGTGCCATTTCAACAATCGGGTGTCCGGAAGGAACTTTCTTCTGCCCTTTGCCAGGACCGAAAACCGAATTCACCAGATCCGCATTTTTTAAAGCGATGTTGAGTAAAGTTCTTTTCCCAGTTGCCTGAAAATGGGCAACCGCAGCTTCGTAAAGGTGTCCGCAATCATACAATTCATGACTATTGAGCCTGTCCCAGCGACCTTTCCCGTACCAGCGTTCAATTCGTTTACACTTGTTCGTCAGACACGTATAAAGATAACCGTCCTTTTCCTGAGCCGCTCCAATCAATGTGATGACACTATCGAGGTAATTGTCGAGTTTCCGGTCGTACTGAACAGCCAACGCATACGAAGCCCCTTCGAGGACTTTATAAACATCGGTATCATCAAACGGGAAATCGCCCTTGTGTTCTCCTTTGATGAGTCCGCCAGCTAATGCGAAATTATCCATCCTACCAGTCTCTTCACATTTTTTGAACGCTGAAGGGATCGAAACAGAACGGTTAATGTTGATTTTCGGTGCCCAAAACTGATCGTTCAGATGAACATCAGTAAACGGAACAGACTTTAAGGGAGTATTGGATGCATTCTTTTGTGTACAGGAATACAAAAAACAGAAGACCAAGACGAAAATTATTGATTTCACCATGAATATCAGGTATCTAAAATGGCTTTAAAGTTGAAATTTTCACAAAGGATAACTATTCTATTCCAACTATTTATCTTTCGTGAATAAAAAAGTCCCTCCGCCTTGCTTTAAAGTCATTTCGTTCTTATCCGGGTTAAACTCGATAACAACACCCGCCTGGTCAAATTTAAACTTGTCTTTTTCCGTTGCTTCAAGCGGGAAAGATGATTGTCCGGTAGCCTGAGCAATAAGCGAGGTATTCTCTTTTGTGATTGTAATCTTAAGCGGAATTTGTGTACTCGAATAAACTCCCAGGTATTTATCGAGTTCTTCTGTTTTTAATGCGACGGTATTGAATGCCGGAATTGTATAATCCTTGTTAAAATAAATGCTTAAAACGCCAATCAGAATATCATTCATAGGATAAATCTGACCGTTCGTACAGTAAGCGATGGATAAACCATCTTCGGGGAAGTATGCCAGGTTTGAGCCAAAGCCATCGATACCTCCGTTATGTCCCCAGGCTTTATGATCGTAGAACGGTATTTGAAACATTCCCATTCCAAAGCCATCGGTAATCGTTTTCATTTGATCCAGACTACTCTGCTTAATCAGTTTCAATGAAAACAATGCTTCAATAAATTTAGTGAGGTCAGTAGGTGTTGATACAATAGCACCTGCACCGCCCGGAATACTCATATCTGTTTCAGGCATTTGTTTCCAGTTACCCACAAACTGATACGAAAAACATTCATTGTTATTCAGGTTGGTTTTACCTCCATAGTAAGTGTTCGAAAGTCCGATTTTGGTGGTGATCCTTTGTTTCAGATTAACTGAATACGACTGTTTGGTGATCTTTTCAATAACAAATCCCAGAACAACAAAGTTGGTATTGCTGTAATCCCCTTTTTCATTGGGCTGAAAATCAACACTGCTTTTTGCAAATAGGACAAGCATTTCATCCTGGCTTTTCGGCTGCGTCATATATGTCGCATACTCAGGATCGTTCGTGAAATTATGCAACCCGCTATGATGATTCAATAAGTTGCCGATTGTAATCTTATTTGCATTTGGCAATTTTGGGAAATAAGCATCCAATGTTGTAGAGAGTTTCAATTTCCCCTCCTCAACGAGCTGGAAGATCATAGTCGTTGTAAACATTTTGGTAATTGAACCGATCCGGTATTTGGTCATAGTGGTGGACGGTTGCTTACTGGCATCGATTATTGAGCTGTAACCGATTGCCCTGCTATAAATCACATTCCCGTTTTTCGAAAGCGTTAAACTACCCATTGCCTTCTCTTTTTGGGCAAGTGCATCGAACAATTGATCCATTTTTGCCTTGTTGAAATTCTGAGAATAAACGGTTCCGAAGGAAAGTCCTAAGAACAGGATTGCGAAAAAGATGGTGTTTTTCATTTCTCAATAAATTAGGTTGTGATTGATTTAGATATTCAATATTCCCGGCAAAAAGTTTTTTATTTGATCTTTATTCCCAAGTTATAAACTTCTTTTTTAGATCCTGATGAGAGATTACCCGGCCATCATCGCTATCTTGTCTGGCTTGATCAATCATTTCATGAAATTCGTCAATAGACAGGGGTTTTAAATTTCTTTCGTGAGAGATTTTCTTCTCTTCCCTGAGAAATAATTCAAGCTTAGTGATCAGACTTTCGTCACGAAAACGGAGAAACTCTTCAATCAAAACCAACTTTCTTGCTTGGATATTCATATCTTAAAATCTTTCTACAAATATAAAATTTTCAAAGTGAAAAAGATTCTCATTATTTCATAGCCTCGGAAATTTCCCGCTATTGATGCGGATTTGTAATCCAACGAAATTCTACTAATTCAATATTTACCAATCCTATTTCAAGGGAATAATCTCATGCTAATCAAAGAAAGGTATTTTCACCTATTAACCTGAGTTCGATATAAAAAAAGAGGTAAAATATTTGGAAAATATAAGGATTGTTTGTATATTAAGACGCTCAAATACAATAATATACATTTAAAAACAACCCTTATGTTGATAGACTC
>Ga0118677_10007000_pt1 | contig 18841 bp, 14 predicted proteins | sample AliMusrvi5mmetaG_FD_86154 | JGI IMG/M metagenome (GOLD analysis project Ga0118677, IMG submission 86154) | reverse complement strand
GGCGGTCGGCCGACGAGCGGCTCCTGATGCCAGTGCTCAGCCGCGACATCTTTGGCGACCCCACGCAGCGCATGGCCGAAGCGGCGCTCGCGCTGGGGCTGGCCCATCGCAAGCTCGACTACTACGCCGGCCTGGGCACGCCCCTCGGCACCGCCATCAGCGCCCCGGTGCCGCAGACGCGCGAGCTGATGTGCCGCGACGGCCTCAAGTATTACGCGCGGATCCCGGCCAGGAATATCCGCGCCGCGCAGGCCGAAGTGGAGGCGCAGCGGACGGTGCTGCGCGCGGCGCGCCCGCGCACCCGCGCCGGTGAAATACTCGCAGTGGAGTTCGACCTGGCGGCGCGCATGGCGGTGCAGTCCTGCCGGATTATGTTGTGGCAGCAAGCGGTGGTCGGCGGCAGGGAGGCGCAGGCCCGCCGCATGGCCGCGGCCGGCATCCGGGCCTTGCAGGACCTGAACCGCGATTTCCGGGCTTACTGGCCGGCGCGGAACCAGGGCACGACCGCAAAATGCTCCGCGTTCCTGCGCTGGCGCATACAAGATTATCGGCGTAATAGTGTGTACTACCGGCCCGAAACGGCCCGACTCCCGGAACAGAGTGTCCATTAGGTATTTTATGTCTATCGCGGATGTTCGAAGAGAATACAACCTGAGCGGCTTGCGGCGCGCCGACCTGGACGCAGACCCGATCGGCCAGTTCAAGAAATGGTTCGACCAGGCCAGCGGCGAGCGCGCCAGCGGGCGGCTGCGGGGGCGTGGAGGGGCTTCGGGTCGGAACCGGTCGCGGGCGCGTCGTTCTTCATCATCGCACGAGCACCGCGGAGGCGAGGGTCCGCTCGCCGAGGATGTCGCAGGGCGAATTGACCGTGCGGCCCAGGAAGTTCATCGTCGTCGAGGAGCCTCCGTCGAGGTTCGCGGCGTTGTAGGCGCCGTACTCGAGCAGCAGGTTCTGCTCGTCGAGGTAGGTCGCCCCGTTGGTGCCGGCTTGCCGGCCGTCGATCACGAGCAGCAGGATCGTGCCGTCCTTCTTCTGGGCGATCGCGGTGCGGGGCTCGAGCGCCTGTCCGCCCGACTTGACCAGCGGCTGGCCGTTGAGGACGAGGGCGGGTCCGAAGGACACGGCGCAGCGGAGCTTGGCGGCCTTGATCTGGTCGAGGGTCATCCCGTTGCTGATGACCAGGATGTTGTCGGTGTTGAAGCCGATGACGCTGTATTTCGACAGCCCGCTCTGCGCGAAGAGGATCTTGCCGTCCTGGATCGCGATGCCGTTGGGGACGGCGCCGTTCACGTAGCCGATCCCGTCCACGAAGCCACCCGCGTTGACGCCGCCGATCGCCTTGTGGTAGACCACGAGGTCGCTGAGCGGGGCGCCGTATTCACCGATATGCGGGGCGAACTCCATGAAGACGCGCGACGGGTCGCGGATGATCATGAGCTTGGCCTTGAAGTCGGGCTTGACGATGTCGATCACCGTCGCGACGGGCTCCGGCGTCGGCGTGGGCTCGCCCTGGGCGACCGTCGGCTCGGGCGAGACCGGGGCGACCGTGATGTCGCCCACGTCCTCGTTGCCGTCGTCGACGACGGACTGCATGCGCTTCATGATCTCGTCGACCTGCGCCTGCGGGACGAACCAGGTGGCGAAGAACTTGTTATGGGCGGTCCCCATCGACATCACGACGACCTTTTCCTTCAGGGCGACGAACGGCGAGTGATAGACCAGCAGGAAGGCGAACAGCGGCAGGAACACGACCTCGCAGAGGACCACGACGAGGACTCGGACGTACCAGGGATTCGCGCGCTTCTTCGGCATGCAGGGGGTTCCTTTCAAGCGGTACGGCGTCCGGAGGGGCGGAAGGGCTCCGGAAATCGGTCAAATCCATCATACAGATTTTCCGCGGGTTCCGGAAGGAGAGGCCTCCGCCCTACAGGTACTTGTCGTTCGTGAACGGCAGGGCCGGCATCGGAACGAGGTCGCTGCGGACCTCGACTCGATCGCCGACGATTCCCGCGGTCGCGTCGACGAACTTGCGGTTGGCTCCGGCGATCCGGAACCCCTGGAGCTCGCCGCCTTGCGCAACAAGACCGCTGCCGATGTGGATCGCGGATCGTTCTATGTCCGTACGACCGGGAATCCGAGGGCCTCGAGCCAGTTCGCGACCAGGTCGGGCCAGACGGCCACGGCCGGGACGGGTTCCTGCGAGGTGGACGGGTGCTCGGCCTCCATGAGACGATACCATGTGCCGAGGAAGGCGGGGAGATCGACGCACCGGGCGGCTTCCCGCAGGGGAGCCGGCAGGGATCCCGGGTCCGAGGCGGCTCTCCCCCGGACGTATTCGTAGAAGGGCTCCAGGCAGTCCGGGCCGTCCTCGCCGATTTTTCCGTCCGCCCAGTCCCGGTCCGCGAGGCTCAGCCCGTGCCGGCCCTCGCGGAAGACGTGGAGCTCGCAGGGCACGCCGGCTCTTCGGCAGGCCGCGGCGAACAGGAGGCTGTTCTCGACGGGCACGCCGTCGTCGGTCATCGTGTGCCACAGGAAGACGGGCGGGGTGAGCGGCGAGACCCGCTTCTCGAGGCTGAAGGCGGCGAGCGCCTCCGGGTCGGGATCGGGGCCGAGCAGGGCGCGGAAGGTCCCTTCGTCGCGGAACGCCGGGTCGGTCGTGATCACGGGATAGGAGAGGACGACGGCGTCGGGGCGGTTGGACTCGTCCGGGAACGCCGCGTCGGCGGGGTCGAGGTCCTGGTGGCGCGTCGCGATCGAACCGGCGAGGTGGCCGCCGGCCGAGAATCCGCACACGACGACGCGGTCGGGGAGGATGCGCCACGCCGCGCGGTGGTGCCGGAGGGCCTGCACGGCGCGCGAGAGGTCGCGGAGCGGCTGCATGCCGAGTGGCGGCGCGTCGGCGCCCACCATCAGGGCCGGGCTCGTGGTGTAGACCAGGAAGAACGACTGGAAGCCGGCCCGGAAGAAGCGCTCCGCGACGTTCTGCGCCTCGGCGGGGCTGGTCATGAAGTACGCGCCGCCGGGGCAGACGAGCAGGGCCGGGCGGTCTGCGCCGTCGTCGTGGAGATAGCCACGGAGGTTGGGCACGAAGGACCCGGTCTCGGGGTGCTCGTATTCGGAAGGGTTCCACAGGTCGAAGCGGACTTTCTGCATGGGGGACCTCCTCGGGGGCGGGGCGTCGCGGGTTTCTTCGTCCCATCCAGTATACGGAATTCCGTCGGCCGGGGGGAGTCGGAATCGATTGGGATAAAGAGCGGACAAAATGGTAGAGTCGAAGGAGAAGACGCATCCGACAGAGCAGAGGAGACGGAATGATCATCAATACCGCCCATGTTTCGTTCAACGCCCGGGACTTCGACGGGATGCTGCGGTTCTACTGCGGCACCCTGGGCCTGAAGCGCAAGTTCACGCTGACATACGGCGACCTGGCGGCATTTTCCCGGGCCAACCGGGCCACCAGCTGGATCCCGCCTGCGGAGTTCGAGACGACGGTCGGCGGCTTCGAGACCCTGCGCGAGGTTCCGTGGCTCACGTACCTCGAGATCGCGGACCACCAGTTCCTCGAGATATTCAATCCGGTCGGCGGAACGGCCGATGCGCCGGTCGTCGAGGGCTGCTACGGGTACCAGAAGATCGCCCTGGAGGTCGGCGACGCGGTCGCGAAGTTCGCGGAGCTGACCGCGAAGGGCGTCGTGCCGAAGACGGAGGTCCGGGTGACGGCCGACCACGCCTTCGCGTTCAACCTGGACGACCCGGAGGGCAACCACCTCGAGATCGTGCAATTCACGGCGCGGTCCCCGCAGGTCGCGGGCTCCGGGGTCGTGCCTGACGGCACGGCGTTCCGGCACACGGCGCAGACGGCGTTCCAGACGAAGGACATGCCGGCGGCGCTGCGGTTCTACTGCGATGGCCTGGGGCTGGAGCACGCCTTCACCATGACGTACGGCGACCTCGCCCGGGCCATCCGGTCGTCCGTCGACCCGGCCGCCGCCCCGGACCCACGCCGCGACGCCATGCTCGCGCAGCTCGAGCCCCGGAGCGCGGACTCCTGGATCGAGTTCCTCCGGACCGGCGAGCACCAGTTCCTCGAGCTGTTCCACGTCAACGACGAGAAGCAGGTCGTCGACTCCTACCGGCAGGCCTACGGCTATCTGCATTTCTGCCTCGAGGTGGACGACATCCGGGCCACCCGCGCATTCGTCGAGCGCAACGGCATCGTGCCCGACACGGCGACGAGCCTCGGGTTGGACGGCTCCTGGCAGTTCTGGGTCCACGACCCGGATGGCAACCGGATCGAGTTCATGCAGTACACGGAGTCATCGATGCAGACGAGGAGAACGACATGAAGTAACGGGCCATCGGCACCAGATGGCGCACGATGAGAACGGCCGGTCGACCCCTCCCGCCGTATCGACCGGAAGGCCGTCAGGGACGCGACCGACGCGAAGGGCAACGACTGCATCTGGGTCGTGGAGCGCGAGAACGATTGCGCCGACGACCTGCTCCGGTGTCTCCGCGAGGACGCGGAGTGGCTGAAGAAGAACCTGTAGGGGGTCAGCCGACCGGAATCGTCACCTTCACGGCGCCCAGCCCCTCGACCTCGAGGTCCAGCTCCGCGGAGCCCGCCTCGTACCCGGCGTGCACGATCGCCTGCCGGCGGCCCTGGTAGGACGTGAAGCGGCCGATCGTGTAGTTCTTGGTCGTAATCGGGTTGGCCGATCCGAACGCGGCGAGCGTCGCGGCCCCGGCGTTCTTCGCGGCGTCTTCGTCGCCCATTCCGGCGAAGAGCGAGCAGATCGCGTTGGTCACGGGGCGCGTCGGGTCGAGCCCGCGAACGAAGTCCGCGAGCTTGCGGGCGAGCTCGAAGCCGTCGGACAGGCCGGCGCGCTCGGTGATCTCGTTGCCCGTGGACCAGAGGACGAGCAGCCCGAGGCGGTCGCAGGCGTCGAGCAGGTCGCGGGACGGCGGGTTGTGCGCGCTGCGGATCGCATCGTACTCGTGGTCTCTATGCAATTTCTCTTCCGGAACTCGCTGTCGCGGAAGGACGCGGCGCCGAGGATCCCGTTGTCGTGGTGGACGCAGCCGCCCTTGAGCTTGACCGCCGACCGCAGTCGCCGGGGCATCCGCGCCCGGCTCGCCCTCGGGTGCGATGCGCGCCGAAAGATGGATGTCGCGGGTCATCGGGGAATCGTTCACGACCGTGACGTCGCAGGCGACGCTCCTCCTGCCCGACGCCGACCGGTCGACGGTCCGGGGACCGGGCGGGCTCGAGATGCTTCAGGTGGGGAGCCGCGTGCGGGTCGTCCTGCTGTCCGGCACCTACGTCTTCTCCTACCCGCCGACCCGAGTCCACGCGCTGCGGCATTCCATCCGCACGTCGGTCGCGGACCTGCTCGCGAATCCCGAGACGAGGGCGGTGCTGGCCGAGACCCTGCCACGCATGATCGCCTACCAGGAGGACGGCAACATCCACGAGAATTCCGAGTCGCTGTTCGAACTGTTCACCGGCTCCGAGGCGTTCTTCATCCGCATGTCCTTCGGCGACGCCGACCTCGACGTGCTGGACGCGAAGCTCGCCGACGTGCCGGCCCGCATCCGGACGGCATAGGAAACCCGACGGCCCCGCCCCGTCGTTTGCTGATATCATCGAGGAAGAATCGAAACCCGGGAGGACGCCATGCCGACGATCATGATCCAGGTCCCGCTGACCGAGTCCGAATTCGCGCAGGTCCGAAGCATTCTTCCGGACTGGCGGGTCGCGCGTCCCGACGACCCGGAGTTCGGCCCGGCGCTGCTCGCGCAGGCGGAGGTCCTCGTCGGGTGGGATCCCGAGGCCGGGACCGCCTGTCTCGAGGACGGTTCGGTGCTGCGCTGGATCCACGAGTGGAGCGCCGGCATCGACCGGCTGCCGCTCGGGCGTCTGCGCGACCGGGGCGTCCTGCTGACGACGTCCAGCGGCGTCCACGCCTTCCCGATTTCCGAGACGGTGTTCGCCATGGTCCTGTCCTTCACGCGCGGGCTCGACCGCTTCGAACGCCAGCAGGTGCGCGGGGAGTGGCGGCGGAACGGCGGCATCGGGGAGATCCACGGATCGACGATCGGCATCCTCGGCACCGGCGAGATCGGGGCGGAGGTCGCACGCCTCGCAAAGGGCTTCGGGATGACGACGCTGGGCTATCGTCGCAAGGCGGAGCCCGCGCCCGGGTTCGACCGGACGGTCGGCGCCGACGGACTCCTGGAGATGCTCGGCGAATGCGACGTCGTCGTCAACGCGCTGCCGCTCACAGCGCACACGCGGCACCTCGTCGGGGAGGCGGAGTTCCGCGCCATGAAGGCTTCGGCCTTCTACGTCAACATCGGGCGCGGCGGTACGAACGACGAAGCCGCCCTCGTCCGTGCGCTGCAGGAGAAGCGGATCGCCGGCGCAGGTCTCGACGTCTTCGAGACCGAGCCGCTGCCGGCGGACAGTCCGCTTTGGCGGTTGGACAACGCGATCCTCACGCCGCACAACGCCGGGATGAACCCGTACTACGACCGGAGGGCGGCCGGGATCCTCCTCGAGAATCTGCGCGATTACGCTGCAGGGCGGACGCCGTCCCGGAACCTCGTCGACCTGGCCGAAGGGTACTGACAGAAGGAGAACGACATGAACCAGCGACTGGGCGACCTTCTCCAGGACCGCGGCGGCAACTACCTCCTGCCCTTCTTCTGGCAGCATGGCGAAGAGGAGGCTGTGCTCCGCGAGGAGATGGCCCGGATCCACGGATGCGGCATCGGCGCGGTGTGCGTGGAAGCCCGCCCCCACCCGGACTTCGCGGGCCCGCTCTGGTGGCGCGACATGGACATCGTCCTCGACGAGGCGCGGGCGCGCGGCATGAAGGTCTGGATCCTCGACGACGCGCATTTCCCGACCGGCTACGCGAACGGGCTGCTGAAGTCGAAGCCCGACGCGCTGCGCAAGCGGTTCCTGATGCTCAAGAACGTCGACGTGTGCGGCCCGATGGCCCGCGGCTCGCTCGACGTCGGACGGCTCGCCCGGACGGTCGTGGTCCCCGGCCTCGCCCCGCAGACGATCTTCTCGCCGAAGGACCCGCAGGTCTTCTCCGACGACCGCCTGTTCGCCGTGGTCGCCGCGCGCGTCCTCGAGGACGACCGCCTGGACCCCGGCACCTTCGTCGACCTGACGGCCTCGGTCGTGGACGGGCTCCTGGCCTGGGACGTGCCCGCGGGCCTGTGGCGCGTGTTCGTGCTGTACCTGACCCGCAACGGCGGCGGCCGCACCGACTATGTCAACGTGCTCGACCGCGCCTCCTGCGCCGTCCTGATCGAGGCGGTCCACGAACCGCACTATGCGCACTATGCGGCGGATTTCGGCACGACGATCGCCGGCTTCTTCTCGGATGAGCCCCTCGTCGGCAATACCGCGGGGTTCGACTTCGACGAATCGATCGGCAAGAAGATGCCCCTGCCCTGGAGCGACGGGATGCCGGCGCGGCTCGAGGAGGCGATGGGTGGCGACTGGATCCTGCAGCTGCCGCTGCTGTGGATGCGCGCGCCCGAGGGAGACCCCGCGACCGCCCGCGCCCGCTACGCTTACATGGACGTCGTCACGCGCCTGATCGAGGTGAACTTCAGCCGCCAGCTCGGCGATTGGTGCACTGCGCACGGCGTCGAGTACATCGGCCACGTGATCGAGGACAACAACCAGCACAGCCGTCTGGGCTGCAGCCTGGGGCACTTCTTCCGCTCGATGGGCGGCATGCACATGGCCGGCATCGACGACATCGGCGCGCAGGTCGTGCCCGGGTTCGAGGATTCGCTGCGGCATCGGGACATCCTGGGCGACGGCGACGGCGAATTCTTCCACTTCGCGCTCGGCAAGCTCGGCGCGTCGCTCGGCCACATCGACCCCCGGAAGCGGGGCCGGACGATGTGCGAGTGCTTTGGCGCCTACGGCTGGGGCGAGGGCGTCCGCGAGATGAAGTGGATCGTCGACCATTTCCTCGTGCGCGGTGTGAACCGCTTCGTGCCCCACGCCTTCTCGGCGAAGGAGTTTCCGGACGACGACTGCCCGCCGCACTTCTACGCGCGCGGCCAGAACCCTCAGTACCGGCACTTCGGGCAGCTGATGCGCTACGCGAACCGCATGTGCCACCTGCTGGACGACGGCCGGGTCGTGGCGCCCGCCGCGCTGCTGTACCACGGCGAGAGCGAGTGGACGGGGAGGACCCAGTTCCTGCAGAAGCCGGCGCGCGTCCTGACCGAGCACCAGATCGACTTCGACGTCCTGCCGTCGGACGTCTTCGCCGACCGCGCCGCGTTCGGCACGCGCTTCACGGGCGGCTGCCTCGAGGTCAACGGCAACCGATACCGCTGCCTGGTCGTCCCCACCGCCGAATACATCACTTCGGCGGTCGCCGGCTTCGCCCGCGAAGCCTCCGCGGCGGGCTTCCCGGTCGTCTTCATCGACGCGCTCCCTACGGGCGTATGCGACGCGGACGTGCCGGTGCGGACGCTGGAAATATCCCTTGAGGATTGCCTCGTCACATCGCTGGCCGAACTCCCCGCCGTCCTCGACGCCCGTGGCGTCCGCGACTTCCGACTGTCCCGCGCCTGCCGTCCGCTGCGCGCCCTCCACTACGTGACGGACACCGACCTGTTCGTGTTCTTCAACGAATCGCTGGGCGAACGCGTCGACGTGCTCGCTGACCTGCCGGTCGTGGGCGACGCCTGCTTCTATGACGCGACGACGAACGCCCTGTCCCGGGCCGAACTCCGACCGACCCCCTTCGGCAGCCAGGTCCGCGTCGTCCTCGAACCCTACGAGTCCTGCGTCCTGGTCTTCGGACCGGCCGCGGACGCCGGTGCGGAGTCCGCCGGAAGCGTCGTCCCCGCCGCGCGGAAACCGCTCCACGAAATGCGGCCCGTCCCGGCCGCGACCGGCGACTGGACCGTCACATTCGGCACCGCGGCGGAGTACCCGCATTTCCGCGACCCGCAGGTCACGGCCGACCTCCCGGACTTCGCAGGGCGGCTTCCGCTGTTCTCCGGCACGGTCGCGTACGAGACGACGCTGACCTTGTCCGGCGCGCCCGACGCGGCGGCCGAACTGGTCCTCGCCGAGGCCAACGAGGCCGTCGAGGCCTGGGTCAACGGCGAATACGCCGGCATGCGGCTGTGCCCGCCCTACCGCTTCCCGGTCGGATCGCTCCTGCAGTCCGGCGCGAACGACCTCCGCATCGAGGTCACGAACACGCTCGCCAACCGGATGAAGCCCTTCGCGAACCCCGTGTTGGCGATGTTCACGCCGCCGGAATTCGACGCCCCGGTCGGGCTGCGCGGACCGGTCCGCCTCGTGGAATAGTCGATGCGCGCACGCGCGGAGCCGGTGCCGGCGTTCAACCCCGACCTCCCGAGCTTCGAGTACATCCCCGACGGCGGGAATCGCGCCTGATCTTCCCCAAGGCCGGCAGGACCGCCGGTACCGGCTTCGAGGGGCACGAATTCTTCGAGGCCAGCTCGACCCGGGAGATCCTCGCCGACCCGTCCTATCGCAAGGCGGGCGAATTCATGAAGGCCGCGACGATCCTGGCGTATTTCGAGAAGCGTCTTCGAGGAAAGGCGGCACGGATCGAGCTTCGCGACCCAGGCGACCGCCGGTTCCCGTGATATGATGGACGCGGATGCGGAACAGTGGACCGGTCTCGCGGAGCGATGGCTCCGCAAGCGCTTCGCGCCGGAGATGCCGGACCGGATGGAATGGAACCCGCAGCCTTAGAAGCGAGGCGCTCATGGCGATGTTCCTCCACATCCTGACCGACATCATCCTTCCCATCCTGGTCCTCGCGCTCGTCGGCTTCGTCGCGCAGAAGCTGCTGCACTTCGATATCCGCACGCTGATCCGCCTGAACCTCTACCTGTTCGTCCCCGCCGTCCTGTTCGTCAAGGTCTACCGCGCCGAGGTCTCGCTGGCCTTCGTCGGCATCGTCTTCGGCGTCGTGACGGCGGTCGTGCTGGCCATGTGGGGGCTCGGCGAGGGCGTCTCCCGGCTGCTCGGCATCCCGCGCGGCAGGCGCAAGGCGTTCACGAACTCCCTGACGTTCTTCAACAGCGGGAATTTCGGGATTCCCCTGTCCGAACTCGTCTTCGCGGCGAACCCGCTCGCGGCGACGGTGCAGATCTTCATCATGCTCATCCAGAACGTCACCGGGAACACCTTCGGCGCCTTCCAGGCGAGTTCGGGGAATTCCGGCGGGCGCCAGGCGATGAAGAACGTCCTGAAGCTCCCCGCCCTCTACGTGCTCGCCGTCGTCGCGGTCGTGAAGGCGGCCGGCCTGACGATGCCCCCGATCGTCCTGATGCCGCTCGACTACCTGTCGGCCGGCTTCGTCGCGATGGCCCTGGTCACGCTCGGCGCACAGCTCGCCGAGATCCGCTTCGACTTCCACGTCCGCGATATCCTCCTGTCCTGCCTGATCCGCCTCGCCGTCGCGCCGGCGCTGTGCTACGGGATCGTGGCGGCCCTCGGTCTCCACGGCATCCTCGCGCAGTCGCTCATCCTCGGCGTGTCCACGCCGACCGCCGTCAACACGGCCATCCTCGCGCGGGAGTACGAGAACGAACACGAATACGCCTCGCAGATCGTCCTGGTCTCGACGCTGCTCAGCGTCGTCTCGATTTCGGTCGTGATCTACCTGACGAGCGGCCTCTGAGGTCCCGACTCCCCTTGACGCGTCGGCTCGCGGATGCTATCCTGAATTCATCCAATCATTGGAGTAATTCCCCGAAAGCGGAAGGGAACGCATGAGCGACAGGTCCGTCGTCCACCTGCAGAACGTCAAGGAGAGCAACCGCAACGCGGTGTTCCACCTGATCCGCGCGCACCGGCCCGTCTCGCGGTCCGAACTCGCGAAGCGGGCGCGGCTGAGCCCGACGACGGTGTCCTCGCTCGTCGCCGAGCTGATCGGGGAGCGGTTGGTCCGCGAGATCGGCATGGGCGTCACGTCGACGTCCGGCCGAAAGCCGATCCTGCTCGACCTCCAGCCGGGCGGACGCTACCTGGCGGCCTTCGACGTCGACGGACACGGCTTCGTCTCGCACCTTTACGATCCGCTGTTCGACGTCCGCTCCGAGGAGACGGTCGCCGTCGCCGACTTCTCCGCCCTCGGACGACTCCTCGCCGACACGCTGGCGCGGCAGTTCGCCGCGCTCGACGCCGCCCCGGACCGACTGCTGGGCGTCTGCATCGGCCTGCCCGCCCTGCTGGACCTCGAGCACCAGACGGTGCTCTCCTCCACGGTGCTGCCTCCGGAGGCGGGCGTCGATTTTCCCGACACGCTGCGGTCGGCCTACCCCGGCATCCCCGTCCTGATCGAGAACGAATCGACGCTCAACGCCTATGCCGAACTGGTGTTCGGAGCGGGCCGCCCGGCGCGCGACCTGGTCTTCCTCGACGTCGGCACCGGCATCGGCGCCGGCATCATCACCGGCGGTCGCCGCTTCACGGGTTCCTTCGGGAAGGCCGGCGAAGTCGGGCACATGACGGTCGACCTGCACGGACCGGAATGCGCATGCGGCAACCGCGGCTGCTTCGAGGGGATGGGCGGCGTGCCCGCGCTGCAGCGCAGGCTCGCGGAGCGAGGACGGGTTTCCGCGCGCAATGGGCTGGACGCCGTGCGGGCCGACCTCGACGCGGGCGACCCCCTCGTGCGCGAAGCCGTCGCGGAGACGGCGGAGATCCTCGCGGCCGGTATCAACAATCTGGTCAACCTCGTCGACCCGCAGGTCGTCGTGATCGGCGGGGAGATGGCCCGACTCGGCGGACCGCTGCTCGAGGGCGTCCGCGCCCGGCTCCGCCGGATCGGCCTCAAGCCCGGCATCGACCGCCTGGAAGTGCGCTTCTCGAGCGTCCCGGGAAACCTCGTGACACTCGGTGGGGCGCAGGTCGTGCTCGACCGCGCGTTCGGCGGCCCGGGCGCTCCGCTCGGATAGGGACGTCACGGCGGGTGCGGGACTTCGCGTCCACCGGATCACTCCAATGAATGGACCGACTGAAGACCGTGAATGCGAAGGAGGAGATCGAAATGGCTGGAAACGATGAGACGAAAGTGATGAACGGGGCGGGGATCGCGGACCTCGGGTTCCCGATGTGGCCGGCGTTCGCCCCGGAGACGCTGCTGGACATCCAGGAGCCGATCCGCAACGGCAAGGTCAACTACTGGACCGGCCCGAAGGGGATGGAGTTCGAGAAGGCCTGGAACGAGTGGATCGGCGGGACGATGTCGATCTCCTGCACGAATGGCACGGCGGCGCTGCACATCGCGATCTCGAGTCTCGGCATCGGCCCGGGCGACGAGGTGATCGTGCCGTCGTATTCCTTCATCGCGTCGTCGTTCGCGATCGTCCAGGCCGGCGCGATCCCCGTGTTCGCCGACGTGACCCTCGACCACACGATCGACCCTGTGGACGTCGCCCGCAAGATCACGAAGCGCACCAAGGGCATCGTCGTCGTGCACCTGTACGGCGTCGTCGCCGACATGGGCCCGATCCTGGCGCTCGCGGCCAAGCACGGCCTGAAGGTCATCGAGGACTGCGCCCAGTGCTTCGGCGGCCAGTACAACGGCGTGAAGGCCGGCCTGATCGGCGATGCGGGCTGCTTCAGCTTCTGCCAGAGCAAGCACTTCACGACCGGCGGCGAAGGCGGCATGGTCACGGTCAAGGACGAGGCGCTCGGCTGGCTGTGCCGCAGCTTCCGCGACCACGGCTACGACGTCGAGAAGCGGATGAACATGCTCGCGCTCGAGGAGAAGCTGCCCTATATCCACAACCGCGTCGGCTTCAACTACCGGATGACCGAGATCCAGTCGATCATCGGGATCAACGAGCTGAAGCGCTTCGATTCCTGGAACCTCGCGCGCCGCTTCCGCTACGCCGCGAAGTACGAGAAGGCCTTCGCGGGGCTGGCCGGCATCGCGAAGCTGCCCGTGAATACGGCCGAGCGGAAGAACGCCTACTGGTGGTACCCGATCGTGCTCGACCTCGAGGCGCTCGACACGGACGCCGACGGCATCCTGCACGGGCTGCACGACCTGAAGATCCCCTGCTACGGCATCCAGTGGCCGGAGGCCTACGAGGAGCGCGCCTACAAGGAGCTCAACGGCTTCGGGACCGCCCATTTCCCGTTCCGCAGCGAGGAATACACCGACCCGGTTGCGGTCGACTACGCGAAGGTCGTCTGCCCCACCGCCAAGTCGCTGCGCAAGCGCACCGTCTGCCTCTTCCTGCACCCGAGTTGGGAAGAGGTCCACATCGACCGCTGCATCGCGGGCCTGGTGAAGGTTCTCGCGGCCCATCGGAAGTAGGCGGGGGGCGGCATGAGGTCCAGCGTCTCCCGCATCGACATCACGCCGCCGGTCGGATTCCCGATCGGCGGCAACGTCCGCGCGGACAACCTCGCGCGCGGCACCCACGACCCGCTCTACTGCACGGTCCTGCTGCTGTCGGACGGGGTCCGGCGGGCCTGCCTGCTGGGCTTCGACCTGCTGGGGCTCCACCTCGATGCGTGCCGGCTCATCCGCCGGAAGGTGGCCGGCCGCGCCGGGCTTGACGCCTCCGAGGTCCTGGTGTCCGCGACCCACACGCATTCGGGTCCGGACGTGCTGGACTTCTTCAAGGAGGGCGTCGACCCGCGTGCGACGGCGTACCTCGAGGAGGTCGCGGGGCGGGTGGCCGAGGAGGTCGCGCGCATGCAGGACCGCCTCGAGGAGACGGCCTTCGAGATCGCGCGGACCGAGGCGACCGACCTCTCCTTCAACCGACGCATCCCGGTGCAGGGCGGCCAGGTCCGGATGAACTGGGAACGTCCGTCGGCGGACGAGACCGCGGGTCCCCCCGGCCCGATCGACCCGGAGCTGCTCGTCCTCGTCCTCCGGGGTGCCTCCGGGGCGCCCCGCGCCCTGCTCGTGAACTTCGCGCTGCACCCCGCGGTGCTGGTCGGCGAGCGATGGCTCTGGTCCCGCGACTACATCCACTTCCTGGAGCGCAGGCTGCGACGGGAGCCGGGACTCGACGTGCCGGTCTACTTCGCGAACGGCGCCGAAGGGAATGTCAACCACCTCGACTTCCGGAACCCCGGCCGCTCCACCGGCTTCGAGGAAGCCGAGCGCGTCGGGACGCGGCTCGCCGAGCACGTGCTCCGGGCCCTGCGGTCGCCCGAACCCCTTGCCCCGCTCCACCTCGACGTGCGGTCGGCCACGGTCCGGCTGCCGCGCCGGGCCATCTCACCGCAGGAGCTGGCGGCGGCGCGCGGACTGCTCGCGCGTTCGACCGGGGCGCCCGCCTCGCTCGTCGACGGCGTCCCCGACGAGGTCTTCGCGTCGCAGGTCGTCGCGATGGCCCGCGGATCCGAGACGGCCGTGGAGACCGACCTGCAGGCGATCTCCCTGTCGCCCGGCTTCGCGATCGCGACGTTGCCCGGCGAGGCCTTCGTGGAGTTCGGACTGGCGGTCAGGCAGCGGTCGAAGTTCGCGCGCACCATGGTCTTCGGACTCACGGACGACTGCATCGGCTACATCCCCACGTCACGGGCCTTCCGGGAAGGCGGCTACGAGATCCGGTCGGCCTCGTCCAGCCGGCTCGCTCCCGAGGCGGGCCAGCAGCTCGTGGAGGAGGTCCTTCACTTGCTGGACCACCGTCGCGGGTCGCCCGTCGGCCGTTCCGGTTGCTTCGACCTGCCATGAAGACTACAATCCGGCTATGGGACAAATCGCCCTGCTCCCGAGGCGCAGACCCGGCATCCTGACCTGTGTCGCCGCAGGCCTTCTCCTGCTTTCCTTCGTCCTGCCGCCGACGATGCGGGTCGTGACGGTCGTCGCCGCGCTCGCGGTCCCCCGGGTCGCGGCGCTGGTCTCCCAGGCGGTCGCGTTCGCCTCGTACCGCGTCCCGACCCCGCCCTACTGAAACCCATAGGAGGTTCCCGTGAGTGACAAGTCGACCCGATTCAGGACCGACCCGGACGTCCAGCGGCTCGTCGACGGCTACGGCAGTTGGGTGACGGACGCACCGGAAAAGGGCGCGGCCCGCATGACCCAGGCGCTGTGGCCCTATGATTCGATGTTCTCGCCCGTCCGCATCAACCGGCTGACGCTGAAGAACCGTCTGGTGATGGCCCCGATGGGCAACATCGACATGTGCGAGGAGACCGGACGGCCGAACGACAAGATGGTCCAGTACTTCCTCGAGCGCGCCAGGGGCGGCGTCGGGCTGATCACGACGGGCCTGGTCCCGATCTGCCACGGCGTCGACCCCACGGTCACCGAAGCGGACCATCTCTCGTACTTCCCGCGCATCGACCGCACGCGCACCGTGTTCTCGGGCTGGCGCGACCTCGCGCAGGGCGTCCACGCCTACGGCAGCCGCATCTTCGTCCAGCTCACCCCGGGTCTCGGCCGCGTGGGCAACCCCCAGTGCCTGATCAACGACCTGAAGTTCCCCGTCTCCGCCTCGTTCAACCCGAACTTCTACATCTCTGCGGTGCCCTGCGTGCGCATCTCCGACCGCAAGCTGCGGCGCATCGTGAAGAACGCCGGCCAGGCCGCCGCCGATGCAAAGGCGGCGGGACTCGACGGCGTGTACCTGCACGGGCACGAGGGATATCTGCTCGAGCAGCTCGCGAACCCTGCCTTCAACCGCCGGGTGCTGGGGCGCTACGCCGACCCGAAGGCCTTCGGCGTCGACCTCGTGAAGAAGATCCGCGCGCGCGCCGGCGCCGATTTCCCGATCATGTACCGCATCGACCTCTCGCTCGCCCTCAACGAGACCTACGGCGAGGAAGGCATGAAGGTCGCGGCGCTGCGGAAGTTCACGAACGGCCGCACGGTCGCGGATTCGCTCGCCTACATGGAGGAGCTCGTCAAGGCCGGCGTGGACCTGTTCGACGTCGACCTCGGCTGCTACGACGACTGGTGGCTGCCGCACCCGCCGGCCGGCATGCCCGCCGGCTGCTTCCTCGACATGGCCGCGGCCGCGCGTGCGCACTTCGCAGCGAAGGGCGTCCGCTCCAACGCCGGTCAGCCCGTGCCGGTCGTGGCGGTCGGCAAGCTGGGCTATCCGGACGTCGCCGAGCAGGCGCTGCGCGACGGAAAGTGCGACATGGTCATGCTCGGCCGCCCGCTGCTGGCCGACCCCGAGTGGCCCGAGAAGGCCTACGCGGGCCGCGTTTCGGACATCCGTCCCTGCATCGGCTGCCAGGAGGGCTGCATCAACGAGTTCGTGAACGGCGGTCACCCGCAGTGCGCCGTCAACCCGCGCACGGCGTTCGAGCACCTGCTCCCGGCCGTCCCCCCGCCCGCCGCTTCGTCCCGCCGGATCGCCGTCGTCGGCGCCGGCCCCGCGGGCGTGGTCTTCGCCGTCACGGCCGCCCGCCGCGGCCATTCGGTCGACCTGTTCGAGAAGAGCGGCAGGATCGGCGGCCGGCTCGTGCCGGGCGGCGTTCCGAAGATCAAGTTCGACATCGAGAACTACCGCCTCTACCTCGAGCGCGAGGTCGAGAAGTCGGCGCAGTCCGGCCGCCTGCACCTGCACCTCGGGGAGGCCGTCGACGCCGAGGGGCTGAAGAAGGCCGGCTACGACATGCTCGTGCTCGCCGTCGGCACGCGCGAGACCCCGCCGCCGATCCCCGGCCTGGCCGATGCGAAGTCCGTGCAGGCGACCGCGCTGCTCTCCGACCCGACGCTGCTGGGGGGCGCGAAGAAGGTCGTGGTCGTGGGCGGCGGCGTCGTCGGCTGCGAGTGCGCCTACTGGCTCAAGTACGAGAAGGGCGTCGACGTCGACGTCGTCGAGATGCTGCCCTACCTCTGCTACGGCGCCTGCACCGCCAACCGCGGGCATCTGCTGCATTACATGGAACGGGGCGGCATCCGCGCCTTCAACCTCGCCACGGTGACCCGGGTCGAGACCGGCCGGGTCCACGTGACGCGCAACGTCTCGAAGCACGCGCCGGACCCATACAACACGTGGCAGCCGATCCTGCCCGAGAACATCGAGAATCCGCTCGCGCCCAAACTGGGCAGGGAGACGCGGCAGGAAGTCCTCGAAGCCGACCTCGTCGTGGTCGCGACCGGCGGCCGGGCGGACGACGCGGTCTTCCTCGAGGCCCAGCGCATCCACGCCGCGCCGGAGGTCCACTCCATCGGCGACGGCTTCCAGGCCGGCAAGGTCCACGAAGCCACGCGCGCCGCATATCTGCTCGCGCTCGACGCATAGGAGGTGCCCGCATGGAACCGAGGATGACGCTCACCCCAGAGCAGCGGGGGATCCTGGACGGGGAGAAGGGCGAGACGCTCGCGAAGGTCATGAAAACGCTGGTGATGTACGGCGAGACGTTCGGAGCGGAGCGGATGGTCCCGGTCACGGGCGAGCACGGGCATCTGGTCACGAGCTTCGGCCTGTCGGTCATGAAGCCGCTGTACGCCCTGATGGACCAGCTGATCGCGGCCGGCGCCGTCTCGAAGCGGACGTTCACCGTCGACCCGCGCCCCATGGACCCGAACGTGCCGGCGAACCTCCTCCAGACCGTCTTCTTCAAGGTCATGTACAGCCAGCAGGCCGCGTACGAGGCGCAGCTCGGCAGGCTCGGCCTCCTGGGCGACGACGCCTACACGTGCGCCTGCTACCAGGACGAGGTCGGCAACATCCCGAAGCCGGGCGACGTCCTGAGCTGGGCCGAGAGCAGCGCCGTCGTCTACGCGAACAGCGTGCTCGGTGCCCGCTGCAACCGCAATTCCGGCATCCTCGAACTGTTCGGCGGCATCCTGGGGTTCGTGCCCGAGTTCGGGCTGCTGACGGACGAGGGCCGCAGGGCGTCGTGGGTCGTCGAAGTGCGGACGTCGGAAAAGCCGGAGGCGCAACTGCTCGGCAGCGCGATCGGCATGCAGGTCCAGGAGTCCGTGCCCTATATCGAGGGGCTGTCCGCGTTCCTCGGCACGGAACTGGACGAGGCGAACCGGGCCTTCCTCAAGGACATGGGGGCGGCGACCGCCAGCAACGGCGCGGTCGGCCTCTACCACGTCGACGGCCTGACGCCGGAGGCGAAGGCGCTCGGCACGTCGCTGGTGCGCCCCGACGCGAAGGTCTACGTCGTCGACGACGCCGAGCTGCGGCGCGTGAAGGCCAGCTACCCCGACCTCTGGAAGAAGCCGGACGCCAGGCCGAAGCTGTGCTTCGTCGGCTGCCCCCACCTCTCCCGCGCGCAGCTGGACGAATGGACCGGACGCCTCGAGGCAGCGCTCTCGGCTGCCGGCCGCAGGAAGGTCGCCGTCCCCACGGTGTTCACGGCCGCGCCCGCCGTACTCGCGCGCTTCCGGGAGACGCCGGCGGCGGCGCGCCTGGCTGCGATGGGCGTCGTCCTCTCCTCGATCTGCCCGCTGATGTACATGAACAACCCGATGTGCCACGACCTGCCCGTCCTCACCAACTCCAACAAGCTGCGCACGTACTCCACGAGCCGCTACGCCACGGACGCGGAGATCCTCGCGGCTCTTTCGAAGGGAGGGCGCTGACATGAAGACGTTCCACGGACGCCCCGTCGTGCCCGGTTCCGCGCGAGCCGAGGCGCTGGTCTCGCACGGCGGCGTCAACACGCTCGCGAGCTTCCAGAAGGCGCTGCTCATGAGCGACAGGAAGGCCCCCTGCTCCGACGCGAACAACCCCGACCTCTACGGGAAGCCCATGGCCCGCAAGGCGCTGTGCCTGCCACGGACCATCGGGTCGACGACCGGCGGGCTGGTCCTCTACTGCGCGACCGCGCTGCATTCCCAGCCGGCCTGCCTGCTCTTCTCGGAGC
>Ga0118677_10006999_pt1 | contig 18845 bp, 14 predicted proteins | sample AliMusrvi5mmetaG_FD_86154 | JGI IMG/M metagenome (GOLD analysis project Ga0118677, IMG submission 86154) | reverse complement strand
GCCACGTAGGGCTGCGCCTGCTCGCCGCCGGGGCCGAACATGCCTGGGCCGCCGCTGGTGGGCCGGTGCTTCCAATCCCACTGGCCGATGGAGTTGGCGCTAGGCCGATAGGCGTCGGTGCTTTCGTACTTCAGTTCCCGCTCCATATAGTCATGCAGAGCGGCAACAAAGGCCCCGGAGATTCCGGTATCGGAGGGGTCGTAGCTGGGCGATTCGCCCGCCGCATCCAGGTCAACGCCTTCAAAACGCATGTCGTAGCGGCCCAGGGTGCGGCGATCGTCGCGCAGCACTTCTTTCCTGAACCGGGTGGGCGAGATGCGCAGGTTGGTCTCTTTCACGTAATCCAGCGTGAGCCCGGTAAAACGGGCCACGTCCTTGGCCACCGATTCCAGCTCAGCCGCGGGCAGATTATGCCCCTGAAAGAGCGCGTGCGCATACGGGCCGGAAGCAAACTCCCGCGCCTGCTGAACCCACGCCCCCAGGTCGGCGGGCTTGTTGGGAATCCTGTTGAAGTACCAGGCGGCCGCTGCATAGCTGGGCAGGTTGTCGATGTAAACGGCGTCGTAGCCGCCGGCGCGAATGTTGTAATTCAAGATCGACGAAATCAGCACCACGCCGTTCAACTGCACGCCGTCGTTGCCCAGCATGTCGGCCAGGGCCGCCGAGCGTGTCGTCCCATAGGACTCGCCGATCAGGAACTTGGGCGAATTCCACCTTTGATTCACCGTCAGGTAGCGAATGATGAAGCGGTCAAAGGCGTGCAGGTCCTGGTCCACGCCCGTAAAGTCCTTGGCCGTCGCCTTGCCCACGGCGCGCGAGTAGCCGGTCAACGGCGCATCGATGAAAACCAGGTCGCTCTTGTCCAGCAACGAGTACTCGTTGGGGACCAGTTTGAACGGTGGTCCAACCGTCGGATTGGGGCTGTCGGTGGAGATGCGGACCGGCGAAAACGAGCCCATGTGCAGCCACAGCGAGGCCGAACCGGGACCGCCGTTGTAGAGAAAACTCACCGGCCGCGTGCGGGCTTCGGCGCCATCCAGCGCGTAGGCCACGTAGAAGATGCTGCCGTAGGGCTTGTCGTCTTCGTCGCGAATAATGAGCGTGCCGGCAGTGGCCGTGTACTTCAGCGTCTTTCCGCCCAGAGCCAGTTCGTGGTGCGTGGCGATGGGCTTCTCGGGCGGGACCGGCGTTTCCTTGTCGGCATCCTTGTGCTGCTCCGCACCCGCCGCGGGCGTTGCCGCCGGAGTGTGGGTTTCTTGCGCCCAGGCGCTCAAAGAGAAGAAAAATGATGCCGCTATGAGAAGAGTGAATGCGCCAAGCCGATAAGTCCACTTCATAAGCAGAAATCCTCCAGAAAGTTCAAGTCTATCTCGCACCGTGAGTTGCGATCTTTGGCGAGTTGCGATCGATGGCCCCTATTTCATCCACTCCGGCTTGGGCATGGCAACCGATTTGTCGGGGGTCAGCAGCCCCTGGGCGCGCAGCCAGATTTCGAGCAAATTGGGCCACTGGTCCAGAGCCGCGTCGGCCTTTCCCAACCCGGTGCCATGAGGGCCGTTGGAGAAGATGTGCCCTTCGGCGGGCACTCCGGCCTTGACCAATGCCTCGTAAAACCGGAGCCCCTGCTCCACGGGCACTGTCTCGTCATTGAAGGTATGAAACCAGAAGGTCGGGGGCGTGTCCCTGGTCACAAACAAGTCCGGAGAGTAAGCGGCCCGCAGGGCTTCGCACTTGTCCATCACGCCGTAAAGCTGGCAGTAGGTCAGGTGCGATGTGTCAGTGGAGATAGCCCCGATCCAGGGATAGCCGAGCACCAGGTAGTCCGGCCTGCTTGAGACGCGCTCGATGGGGTCCTCGGCGTCGGGCTTGCCCGGAACGAACTGGGTTGCCGAGAGCGCGGCCAGATGGCCGCCAGCAGAAAAGCCGATGATGACGATCCGGTTGGGGGCAATAAAGTAATCCCTGGCGCGAGCTCTCACCGTCTGGATGGCGCGCCGCGCGTCAATCAGCGGCACCGGCAGTAGATAGCCCTGCGACGAGAGCCGATAGCTCAGAACAAAGGCGCGAAAGCCGCGGGCGGTAAACCAGTCGGCCACCTGCCGGCCCTCGAGATTGGCGGCCAGCCCGCCGTATCCGCCACCGGGCAGCACCACCACGGCGGAGCCATTGTCGTGCCCCTGCTGCGGCTCAAAGATGGTCAGAGTGGGCGTGTCCTGGCAATCCTTGCCCTTCGCCTCCGGGGCGTCGCCGGGCCACAGGCGAATGGTCTGAATGCCCAAAAATGCGTTGTTGTCGCCAGCTGTTGCGCAAGGCATTTTCTGCGCAAGCGCTGCCGAAGCCGCCAGAATGCCGACGGTCACAATTGCCAGGATATTTCTCATTGAACGCCCTTTCGCTGCTGGTTCCGGATTATAGCCACACTGCCATATGCCCCGGGCAGGAATTCTCGGCCTGAACGGTGAGTTCCTCCGCCAGTTCCTGGCCGTAGCGGGCAAAGAAGTACGCCGCGCCAAGCAGCCGCTCCTGCAACGCCCCACTGGGATATAGCGCCTGGCTGATGGCCCCGGCGTGGCGTCCGAGCGAGGCCTCGCGCTGCAACTCGAAGTTGGCCGCAAGCCTGCGCAGCCGGTTCATCTGGTAGCGCATTTTGCTGGCTGCGGTTTCAGCCGACCGGCCCAGACCGGCATCGAGGGTGGTCATCCAGTCCAACACCGCCGTCAACTCAGCGTCAAGCGCCGAACCGGCGGCGGCCATCTTGCGCTTGCCTTCAACCGGCATGGCCCGCGCGGCCAGTAACTGCGCCAGAGAATCCGCGGTTTCGCCAAAAATCCGTTCCAGCGTCAGTTCGTGCTTGCGCAGCAAATCGCCAATGGCCGGCTCGATGAGAGTTCCAGAAAAACGCGGCAGCGCCGGAGTCACCCGGCCCAGGATGCGCTCAAACAGAACCGCTGACTGGGCAAAGTAGGCAATTTCAGCCGGTCCGCCGACAGTGGCCGAGGTGGAGAGCAGAAGGTCTTGAAAGACGGGCCGCAACAGCGCAGAAGGCGAGATGCGCTCTGGCTCTGATTCCAGAATCCCAACCAGTTCAGCGGTGGAATAGCTGCGCTTGCCAGCCTGCCAAAGGCCTGCAGGTTCGGCTGCGGTGGATTCGGTACGCTTAAGCGCCAGCCGGGCGCCGGTCTTTTCATCCATGAGAAACAGCAGGCTCGATTGCGGCGCGACAGCCACCTGGGCGTGATAGCCGGCGGCTTCAAGCTGGCGGTTGCGGTCAAGCAGCGCGGCGTGCAGTTCGTCGGCCCGTTCCAGCGCGGCGCGCAACACCGGCGCGCCCAGGCGATGAACCTCGCGCCCGCAGGCGTCGAGCACCAGCAACCCTTGGGCGGCGAAAATCCTGGAATAAAAGCCGGCAAAAGCCTGGGCAAAGGTGCGGCCCGGCTTGTAGGCCTCGGCCAGCGCCTCCATGGCGTCAGACGAGCCAAGCAACTCCCAGGCCTGATCGAGAAGCGGGGTGATCGAATCGTCCAGCACTATGCCGCCTACCGGGCGAGCCGCCTGTGGCGCCGCCGTGTAAACCAGCGTGCGCAGTTCGCGGCTGGCGGGGAAAACCACGTGGTTAATCTCGGCAAAGTCATGATCTTCAGTCGCCAGCCAGAAGATGGCGGCATGCGGCCGGCCGGCCCCGGTGGCCTGGCGCGCCCTTGCCAGCGCGGTGGCTGCCTTGAAGGGCGTGAACAGCGGCCCGCCGAAGAGTCCAACCTGCTGGCCGGTAACCACCACCCCGGCCCCCTGGGCCAAAGCGGCAAGCGCCGGCGCGGCGGCCGGTTCCGGGTTCTGCTTTGCCAACAGGGTCACCAGTTCCGTCCAGTGCTCGGGCAGCGGCGTACGCTGCTGCCAGCCGCTGTCCGGAGGCATGGACGCAAAGAACGGACGCACCGCCTCGTGCCCCGGCGCTCCGCCTGCGCAGTAGTCCAGAAACAGCCGGCTCAGGCCGGGCACCACGGTGATCGGATGACAGTCTACGGTCGACAACGCGTTCACTTCCGGTTCGATTTGCCAGCGGGAGAACTCCGCGCGCAACGGCGGAATTGAAATCAGGCTGTGTTAAGGATGCCACGCCGGGCGCTTTCGATGCACAACTGCCCGTTTGGAATCAGCCGCTCCGGCGTAACTGTGCGTATACTCTTCCTGATTGCGCATCACTTGATTGCGCACCAACGCACCTGAAGGAGAGAGACCTGAATGGCAAAGAAGAAGAGAGCCGCTGCGAAGACCGCCAAGCCGGAAGCTAAAGAGCCCAAAAAAGTGAAAACCGCTAAGAAGAAAGTCAAGGTCGCCAAGCCCAGAAAAACCGTGGCCAGGAATCCCAAGGCAGCCAAGACAGCAAAGCCCAGGGTTGCGAAGGCATCAACTCCCAAAACAGCCAAGGCCAGGAAGCAGAAAGCAGACAAGCACAAGAGACCGCAGTTGCCTGGCGAGGCAGTTGCAGGCACCGCCCAGCTGATCAGTTCCGAGATCGTGTTTGAAGGACCCCTCTTCCGGGTGCTGCGCGACCAGTTGATTGAGCCGGGCGGCAAGGAAGGCATCCGCGACATCATCCGCCACAACGGTAGTGTGGTCATCCTTGCTGTTGATCGCGCCAAAAACAAGAAGGATCCGTGGATTGTTATTGAGCGCCAGTACCGCCATGCCGCCAACCAGTTCCTGTGGGAATTGCCCGCGGGCAAACTGGAAGCTGGCGAAGATCCGCTGGAGGGCGCCAAGCGGGAGTTGGAGGAGGAAACCGGGTATCGGGCCAAGAAATGGAAGCCGATGGTGGAGTACTTCGCCAGCCCTGGGTTCCTTGGCGAGTCAATGAAAGTCTTTCTGGCTGAGGGACTTGTGGCCGGAACTCCGCACCCGGAAGATGACGAGCAGATTGAGATCCGTCTGGTCAAGCTCTCTGATTTGCTCAAGGCGATTGGAAAGGGAGCAATACTGGACGGCAAGACTCTTACCAGCGTGCTCTTCTATGCAAGGGGCCGGGACAAAAAACGGAAAGGGTAATTATTTTTGAAAACGAGCGCCAATTTTGCGCTGCGTCAACAGACGTTTACAAAACCTCTCCCTATACTCTGAGAGTCGCAGAGGAAAGGGGCAAACGGTTCGATCTGTTCGCCTTCTTGAGAACGAGCAGAAGACCAGGCCTTGGCTGCGTGTACCGGCGGGCTGTTAGTCGCGGACGGCGTACGGCGCGAACCCGTTTTCATTTTTTTGAGAAGGAGCGGCGAAAGGCGAATCAACCTTTCGCTCGCTTCTGTCGTCAAAACCTCAAGCCGGTGGGTAATCCCCCCGCTCACCGGAGTCATGCACGACCCAAGGAAGGCAGGAGCCTGTGGCTCAGTACAAAGGGAAGGTCAAGTGGTTCAATAACGCCAAGGGCTACGGATTCATCGGACGTGAAGACGGACCGGATGTATTCGTCCATTACTCGTCTATACAACTGGACGGTTACAAGACGCTGAAAGAGGGCGATGATGTTGAGTTCGACATCGTCCAGGGTCAGAAAGGTCCCCAGGCAGATGCGGTGGTGCGCTTGCGCGATGCCGCACACAACGCTGCCTAGAGACGTGGTTTATCAGGCTTGAGAGCGAAACCGCCGAGAGGCGGTAAGTCTGAGTTGCGCCAGTTCATATCCTGCTTGTCACACAGAGAACCCCCGTCAGCTAAGAGCCTGTTTACGATCTCCTGAGTAATAGCCTGAGGAAGGCCAGGTGGATCATCTGCAAGCTTGTATTCAGTTTTCGTTCGCAGTTCTTCCACAGTCTTCGGCACTTTTCCAGCCACGCAAACGACCGTTCGACGATCCAACGTTTGGGCAGTACGACAAATGTATGCAGTTCGTTGCGCTTGACGACCTGAACCGTGGCCTTGATCCGCTCCATCACGCCGTCGGCAAAGGGCTGGCCGGTGTAGCCGCCATCGACCAAGATGCTTTCAACCAACTCCAGATTCGGCTTCGAACGGTCCATGGCCCGCAGTGCGCCGTCACGGTCCGTCACATCGGCCGTGGTCACGGCAAGGGCGTGAGGCAAGCCTTGCGTGTCCACCGCGATGTGGCGCTTGATGCCGGAGACCTTCTTGCCGGCGTCATAGCCTTTTTCTTCCGCCGTGTCGGTGTTCTTCACGCTTTGCGCGTCAACAATGACGAAGCGGGTCTGCGCGTTGCGCCCCAGTTTCTCGCGGGCCTCGCCAACGGATTTTTTTTAAAGCCCGCTCCAGGGCGCTCACTCCGTCCTTGCCGGGCGCGCTCCACTTGGCGAAATACGAATACACCGTGACCCAGTTGGGAAACTTCTCTGGAAGCATACGCCACTGGCAGCCACTTTTAAGCAGGTAGAGCACGGCGTTGAAGACCTCATGCAAATCCACAGTGCGCGGCTTGGTGCGCTTGCGTACGCTTTCCAGCAAGGGCCGAATCGGCTCGAATTGCTCCAGGGTGATGTCGCTTGGGTAGGCTTTTCTCTGCGTCATCCTTCTTGATTACTGCCCAGCAGGACCGGCTGCATATAACTCTTTGGAGTCTCCAGTCATCCCTGGTATAAAGATCGTAAACAGGCTCTAAGATCATGAAAGCGGAAGGGGCGCGGGTTCTTTTCGCAGGCTTGCGCGACGAATACAAGCTATCATTATTCGTCGCGAGAACGGCACGGATCTCACTCAAGTTCTACAAAGGCTGTCCGGAGCGCACGACCCGATGGACAACTCCACCATGGCGCGCCTGCTGGCTGAGACGGCCGATCTGCTGGAAATCGACGGCGGTGACAGCTTTCGCATCCGCAGCTACCGCCGTGCCGCTGAAGCTGCGGAACAAACCACCGTGGACCTTACGGCTGCTGCGGCTGAGACGGTGCGCCTGCTTGAGATTCCGGGTATTGGCAAGAGCATGGCCGCCAATCTGCAAGCCATTGCCGCCACCGGCACCTTGCCGCTGCGCGACGAACTGCTGGCGAAATACGGCGCGGGCCTGCTGGAGCTTCTAAAGCTTCCCGGCATGGGTCCAAAGACCGTTGCGCTGCTGTGGGACGCCACAAAAGTGGCCAGCATCGATCAGCTCGCACAGGCAATCGATGAGGGCCGCCTGGCCGGCTTGCCCCGCATGGGCGCCAAACAAATTGAAAAGCTGCGCAAGGGCATCGACGACTACCGGCGCAGCGCCGGCCGGTTCCGCATTGACGTGGCCCACGAGGCCGCCGGGCGCGTTGCTGCCTACCTGCTGTCCTTTGCCGGCTTCGAAAGGGTCACGCCAGCCGGTTCCCTGCGCCGCGGGCGCGAAACGGCCGGCGATATTGACCTGCTGGCAACCGGCCCGGCCTGTCTACCAGAACACACCGCCGCGGCTGTGGAGCATGTGGCCGCTTTCCCCGGCGTTCACGACATCATTGCCAAAGGCGAAAACAAGGTGAGCTTCCACATGGGCGATGGCCTGCAGGTGGACGTGCGGCTGCTGCCTCCCGAGGTCTATGGCGCGGCGCTGCAGTACTTTACCGGATCCAAGGCGCACAATGTGGCCCTGCGCCAGCGGGCTCTAAAGATGGGCTACACGCTGAGCGAGTGGGCGCTGGCGCGGCTCAGTGACGAGTCGGTTGTAGCCGCGGCCACGGAGGAAGATATCTACGCCGCGCTGGGCATGGACTGGATTCCGCCCGAGTTGCGCGAGAATCTGGGCGAAATTGAGGGCGCCGCCCTGCATACGCTGCCACGGCTCATCGAGGAAAAGGACCTGCGCGGCGACGTGCACATGCACACCACGGCCACCGATGGACGCAACAGCATCCGCGAGATGGCCGAAGCTGCCCTGGCCTGCGGATACAGCTACATCGCCATCACCGACCACAGCAAGAATCTGGCCATGACCAATGGACTGGACGAGCAGCGGGCGCTGGCCCAGGTCGAGCGCATTCGCGAAGTGGACCGGCAGATGGAAGGCCGCATCCGCGTCTTTACCGGCATCGAAGCGGACATTCTGGCCGACGGCGCGCTGGACCTGGACGACGAGGTGCTGGCCCAGATGGATGTGGTTATCGCCAGCGTGCATACCCGGTTTGAGCAGAGCCGCGAAGAAATGACCGAGCGGGTGCTCAGGGCCATCGAGAACCCCTACGTGCGCATTCTGGGGCATCCCACCGGACGGCTTCTTTTGCGCCGAGAGCCCTTTGCCCTGGACATGGGCGTGGTGCTGCGCCGGGCCGCCGAACTGGGCGTGGCCGCGGAACATAATGCCGCTCCCGAGCGCCTTGACCTGAACGACCGGGATCTGAGGCTGGCAAAGGAGTTGGGATGCAAAATCGTCATCAGTTCGGACTCGCACGATGCCCGCAACCTGGGGAAAATGGGCTACGGCGTGAAGCAACTGCGCCGCGCCTGGCTGGGTCCAGACGACGTTTTGAATACGCTGGGAGCGGCGGAGTTTCTTTCCGCGCTGAGGCCGCGGCCTTAGTCGAACGCCTGTCTTCCGTTTCCGCACGGCGGCCGATTCGCGATGTGTTCGTTATTTAATAGCAGGTCTCGCGCCAACGGAGATAAGATAGGGGCGCTATGAGCCTACTGCATCAGGATTCGCCCGAAGAAATTGACGTCGCAGCCCGGGGTGAAGAACTCACCAAGGGTTCCAGCCATCAAGTGATTGCCGCCGTCATTGCGGCTTTGCTGGTCACCTTCGTTATCGCTTCTTATGTCTTCTTTGGCCAAAAGCCGCCGGCAGCCACCGGCGAGATTGAGCAGGTGTGGGCCCACCCGCGGCACACCATTACCTCGGGGTTCGACGCCGCCGGCGCCGCCATGTCTCAAAAGGCGTTTGACCATGTGCTGGTGTTCACCCTGGTAAAACTGCACAACCAGAGCGACAAGCCGCTCTTTCTTCACCAGATTTTGACCAACACCACGCTGGCTGACGGACCACACACTAGCTATGCGGCAACCCTCACCGATTATGATCGGGTGTTTATCGCCTATCCGGAGCTGGCCGCGTTGCACGCCAAGGGCCTGTCGCCTGAAACGACCGTCAACCCCGGACAAACCGTGGAGGGAACTTTCGTCTCCTCGTTCCGCATCACAAAAGAACAATGGGACGCAAGAAAAGACCTGAACTTTACCTTCGCCTTCCAGTATCAGCCCAGTCTCACGCTTGCGCCCCACTCGGCGGTTACTGAACAGTAGGCGGAACCGGGGCGTTCTTGGGCGTGGTCAGGTAACCGGTAACGGTGTTCTTTCCACTCACGGAGTTGACGACGATCTCATAGAGCATGGGATCTTTGCCGCTATAGAACTGGAGCGGCTCGTTCAGGTTCCGATCCTTCTTCTCATACTGCTTGTCGTCTGAATAGACCGTGATTGTAAAGCGGCTCTTCTTTGCGTCGGCTTTCTTCAGTTCCAGGCTCACGGTTCCGACAGGCTTCTTTTGTCCCTTGGACAAGGTGAATTCGTAGTAGTTGCGGTCGCCCTTGTGCCTCAGGGTTTCCAGTTCGTCGTGATTGCGGGCGATGAGGCTGCTGTGGTTGCTCAAATCCCCCTTCATCGACGTCAACTGGCTGACGGCATTGGCCAGGTCGCTTTGCGTTTTGCTCAGGTCGGTCTTCACTCCGCCCACGTCGGTCTTCACGCCGGAGACTTCAGTAGAAACAGCCGACACCTGCTGCGCGGTCTGTTGCTGTGCCGACTCCAGACGCTTGCTGTTGGCTTCCTGGGCCTGCTCGCGACGAATGATCTCCGAAGCCCGCGCGTCCATTTCCTTCTGTGTCAAACCGAGCGATTTGCCCAGTTCATCGGTGGCCACCTTGAGGCGGGCGTCTGTCTCGCGCAGTTCGGCGGCCAGTTTCACATTCTGCTGCTTTGCGTCTGCCAGATCCACTTGCTGTGTGCTCAGCTTGCCGCTCAGCGAGTAGCTCCAGATCAAGCCACCCAACGCTAATACGAGAGCCGCGGCAATGGCCCCAAGCAGTGCTCCAGAGTAAGACCTGGGGGTATCGTCAATTTCACTCATGTGTTTGCCTCTCCTCTTTGTGGCGTTCCGGCCGCGGAATTCTGCCTTGTGCCTGTCGGCACGCGGTGCGGCAATGACGCCATCCTGTTTTATTAGACGCTGTTAAGGAGGATTCTCGACCTTGAATTCTCCGTCGTTGCACCGGGATTCTCCCCGGCTGGCCCGGTTGCGGAGCCGCAGCTCCAAATTCCCGGGGGAGCCTTCAGAATATAGAAAGAACCCGGCCAGTCAAGAAAAAGCCGGGATTGTCTTCCCCGCGAACCGCCCGCAACCCCTTCAAATCGGGCTGTAGGCCTATTAAAATGGTCTCCCGTCCCGCACTCCGTGACAATCATGGAATGCCTACGTTATAAACATCTTTACTGCATTTTCTTTCAACCGGACTGGTCAAAAGAAACCGGAGTCCCTGGGATGTTCAGGGGGCACCTGCCTCGTCGCTGGGGTGGAATGCCGGGAAAAACCACGCACCTGCCAACGAAAAACACTGCAAGGGGGAGATCCAAGAGCTATGTCGACAGCTGTCCAAGGTAAGGGTCTTGAAGGAATTGTCGCTGCGAACTCCGGGATCTGTTGGATCGACGGAGACGCCGGCGTTTTGGCTTATCGCGGTATTGACATCCACGAATTGGCCGAGAAATCGACCTTCGAGGAAACGACCTACCTGCTTTGGAACGGCATTCTGCCCAATGAATTCGAATTGCGCGAGTTTCACTCGCAACTGGCGCTGGCCCGCGGGCTCGATTTCCGCATCGTAAGCCTGCTGCGCTCGATTCCTGCCTCGGCCACTCCCATGGAAGTGCTGCGCACCGCGGTCTCGGCGCTCAGCTTCTACGACGCCGATGAGAAAGACAACTCCCACGACGCCAATGTGCGCAAAAGCTACCACCTGACCGCGCAGTTGGCCATGATCGTGGCCATCTACGACCGGCTGAGAAAAGGTCTCGAGGTGGTGCCGCCTGACCGCTCGCTGAACCACGCCGCCAATTTTCTGTGGATGCTGCGCGGCGAGAAGCCCTCTGAAACCGCGGTCAAGACGCTGGACATGGCTCTGGTGCTGCACGCCGAGCACGAGTTGAACGCATCGACCTTTGCCGCCCGCGTCATCGCAGCCACGCTCGCCGATATTCACTCGGCCATTACCGGCGCCATTGGAGCGCTGAAGGGCCCGCTGCACGGCGGCGCCAATGAAGGCGTAATGCGCCTGCTGCTAACCATCGACAAGGCCGGAGCCGATCCGGTGGACTATGTGAAGAACATGCTGGCCGCCAAGCAGAAGATTTCAGGGTTTGGTCACCGCGTCTACAAGACCGAAGATCCCCGCGCCACCCACCTGCGCAAAATGAGCGAGAAGCTGGGCAAGGACGCAGGCAATCCCAAGTGGTACGAGATGTCCCGCGCCATCGAGCTTTACATCAATGCCGACAAAAAGCTCAATGCCAACGTGGATTTCTACTCCGCCTCAACCTACGCCACGCTGGGCATCGACATCGATCTCTACACACCCATCTTCGCCATCAGCCGCATCGCCGGCTGGGCCGCTCACGTCATCGAGCAGTTGGACGACAACCGCCTCATCCGTCCCCGCGCCGAGTACATCGGCCCCGCCTACCCGGCCCATTGGGTGCCCATGGAAGAACGCCCATAGGGTCCAGGAGCAGGTAATCCAGTTGCGCTCGATGGAAGTGGTCCGATGGCGAGTTGGCGCGTCAGCGCCTTGAAACCTCCGTCTTACGGCCGTTTGGCATCAAACTGGCCATAGTGTTGATTCAGGAAACAAGCCGCGACGCCGCTTCTCAGACGCCTGGGTACGATAGTGATCGCCCGATCTCAGCTTTGCTATCGCAGGCTCTGGTTGCCTTCACCATCGAATTCGATAATGAATTCGAGTTGCTCATGGACGAGGCGGGCTACCACGGAGCGCACTTGTCGATGCTGGCGTGGACCATTCTCATGCGATTCGTCCCCGGCAATGGGCTGACGGTTAGCGAACTTGCGGCCCAGGCTCTCGTCGAGCAGAAACAAATCAAGTTCATGCTCGGCTGCCTTGAACGGTGGGGCTATGTCGCGTTGGGGGCCCAGACGGCAACCGAGCAACCGGCGGGCGGGCGTCAGCCGGGCGCGGCTCGCGAAAACAACGGGTGGGGCAGCGGACGGGGCGTTGGCGCCGGCTGGATGGTCTGGCTCACCGGGAAAGGCGCCCAGGCAAGAGCGATCTGGCCGCCGCTCTTCAATGCGATTGAACAACGTTGGAGGAGCCGGTTTGGCGACGCCAGGTTCGATAGGCTGCGCGAGTGTCTGCTGGCCATCGAATCCGGGCTCAATGTGGGTTTGCCGCACGGTCTTATCGAAGTTCGCGAGCGAAAGCAAGCCTTCCCCGTCCGGGTTTCTGCCGGCGCGCAGGCTCTTCCGCTACCCACCCTGCTGTCGCAGATTCTGCTCGCCTTCGCAATCGAGTTCGAACCCGCCTCGGAGGCGCCTCTCGCGCTGTGCGCAAACGCTCTGCGCGCGCTTGGCGAGAAGCCAATACCGGTAAGCGAAATTTCGCGGCTCACCGGAGGCTCGCCGGAGCAAGCCGGCATCGGATGGCGGCTCCGGCCCTACGTCGTTGTCGAAACCGATTTAGCGGGCGGCCGCGGCAAAACCGTTCGCCTGACCGCTCGTGGAATGAACGCGCAGAGAGCTTATGAGCGGTTGATCGATGTGATCGAGAAGCGATGGGTTCACCGTTACGGCAGCAGCTTGGTGCAGACTTTGCGCGAGTCCCTGCTGGGGCTTTTCGACGCAGGAACAAACGGACGCCCGCTCATTGCCCTGGGATTGATTGCTCCCCCCCGGCACGGTGCGCGCCGGAGAAATTGCGCCTGCACTGGGCCGCCAGTTGGTTGGCTCCGCGGCGCGGCAGCGGGCACACGACATCGTTGCTCAAAACGAAGCGTTCGTCGCCGATCCGGCCGCCGCGCTTCCGCACTATCCTCTGTGGGACATGAACCGCGGTTTCGGCCCGTAGCGCGTCGCAATTGCCTTACGGACCGAGCAATCCAAAAACAGCAACGCCCGCCGATGTTCCCACGTACACCTTGCCGTTCACCACCGTCGGGGTGATGAACTTGTTTCCGTTGCCGAAACTGTCTCGCCCGTTGGCAGCCTGCCCGCTGTTATAAAGCTCATGCCCCAGGTTCGTTGAATCGTAGGCGTGCAGCACCGCGAGCGATGAAGTGCCGGATTCCACCGCCCAGACAATCCCATTTGTAGCTCCGTTGGATGAAACGGCAGGCGTTGTTCCGGGATAAGCGAACGTAGCCGCCGACTGACTCGATGGCGTTGTTGCCAACTTTGCGTTGATTATTGGAAAGGCCTTCAGCGAATCTCCCACCGCCCCATAGTAGAGCACGCCGTTGAAAAATGCCGGCGTGGAAAAAACCTGCCCGGCTAGTTGGCCGCTGATTGTCTGGTAGATGTTGCTGTTGCTTGACCCGCCAGAATTGAACTTTCCCATGTTGTCCCGGTCGGCAAGATAGATGATCGAGTCCTTGCCGGCACCCACCACCAGGTGGTGAACCGCTCCCAGCGCGTCCGCCTGGTCGGGAAGCACCACGGCCCCGCCCGATCCCAGGTCCTGGTCGGCACTGGATTCGCTCACCGTGTTATACGGCTCAAAATAGTCAGCCACCGAAAGAACGCCATTGGTTGAGAGTTCGATGAAGCCGTTCCCGTAATCGCCCATGGTCGGAAATCCGTTGACGTCAACGGTGGTGTCAAAGGTGCCGTTGGCGTCGAGAAAATAAAGGTTTGCGTCACTGTCTGCCGCCAGTCCGTCGCCAGCCATCCAGACAGAACCTTCGCTGCCATTCGGAGTCAGGTTCAGCACCTGCGTCTGCTTGTGCGTTGACTCGCTGTAGGCCATCACCCAGCCGGTATAAGGCTGGATGTCGCAATGCGAAGACCAGCCCATGTAGATGTTCCCGTTCAACAACAGCAGGGCCGCGCGCTGCTTGTACTGCTTCGCGTCGAAGACGACATTGCCGCCGGATGAGTTTTCGCCAGTTCCCGGATAGGTGGCGGCAATTTCAACCGGACTGCCTGCTGCCTGCGCGCCCAGGGCCACGTCAAGCGCGTATAGCCGCTGATGGTAAGTACCGCCGGCGTCCTTGCTCATTCCCACCGCAAAGAGGGTCCCATTTGCTCCCTGCTGGCGATCGATCACCGGTGTTGAACTAATCCCAATCTCCGGCGACACCTGGCTGCAGCCGCGGTTGTCGCTGGGAGTTTCGCCGCTGGGCAGAATCGACGTCTTCCAGACCTGCGCGCCCGTATCGGCGTCGAAGGCGTACACGCTGTCGTGTTCGGTGGCCACGTAAAGCATGTTGTGCTGCACGGTCCCCACGGCCACGTTGGCCAGGTAGAGCGGCTCGGCGTCAACCCGGCCGTCAACGGTATCGAATCCGATCTTGCCGAACTGGGTGGAATTCACATTGCTCGGCGTCAGGATGGTCTCCTGCGCGTTGAGGCCGTCGCGCGCGACATCGTCGTGGTACGTGGTCACGTCGGGCGCATGGATAGTCACAATCGCTTGCACCGTGAGATTCAGTGGCGCCGGGTGCGTCAGGCTGCCTGAAGTGCCGGTGAAGGTCACCGTCGCGGTGGCCGCCGCAGCGCTTGAAGCCGCAATGAGCGTGGTGCTTTGCGCTACACCCGGAGCCAGGGTAAGCGAAGACGGATCCGCGGTCACGCCAGCGGGCAGCCCCGTGATGGTCACCGTGACCGGCTCCAGGAAGGAGTTCACCGCAGTGGCCTTCACGCTGACCGGGGAACCCACCCCGCCAGCCTGGACGGTTAACGAAGTTGGCGTCACTGCGAGCGTAAAATCCTGCGTCGGCGGAGGAACCGATCCCGAGTTGGACACGCCCGAACAAGCAGCAAGTTCGAGGCAGATAAGTGCGCAAGCCGCGAGCGTAATCCTCCGAACAAAAATCAAGGGAAGGCTCTTGCCGCGGGCATCTTCTGCACCTGGATAGGGAAGCAAAAAGACAGGATTATGGAGACGCGGTGTCCTGATGTGCAATGGCCGACTCCGTGTTGGTCGTCCAAGACAAGCATGAGGAATCGATCAAATCTTCATCGTGAATTGCGGCGCGAAGGTGGGAAGCTCACTCGTTGGTGAGGCGCTCTGAGACAAAATAATCGATTCTACCCCCGCAAGTCCACGAGGAAATCGAACTTGAATTGGAAAGGACTGGATGGTCCGTTGGCCGCTATCAGCGCACATTCGAGCCAGTGTGCAAAGACCGATGCGATTCCGGTTAGCCTTGCCGCGCCTTCCACAGCAGGTAGAGTCCCCAGGCAGACAGCGTGCAGTTGTCGCGGATGACGCCGTCCAGCATCATCTGTTCGAACTCGGCCACGGGAACCGAGCGGACCACCAGGTCATGCTCCTCGGGGTCGGGCTCTTTTTCTACTTCTGTCAACCCGGTTGCGAGGTAGACATGCTGCCTTTGCCGCAGGAAGCCATACGCAATCCACAGGGTCCCCAGCTTGGTCATTTCGACCGCATGCAGGCCCAGCTCCTCTTTCAGTTCGCCGCGGGCAAGCTCCTCGGAGTCTTCGACTTCCATCTCCCAGCCGCCCTGGGGCAGTTCAAGCGCCCGCTCCTGGATGGTGTAGCGGAACTGCTCCACAAGCCACACGCGGCCTTGGTCGATGGGCAGGATGATCGCTCCGTCCTCCTTGTCAACCACGCCATAGATGCCCTTTTCCCCGTTGGAGCGGAGAATCTCGTCTTCGCGCACGCTCATCCAGTGGTTGCGATAGACTTCGCGGGTTGACAGCGTGGTGATGGAGTGCCTTGTATTCATTCCCCTCCTTTGCATTGAGATCACTAGCGTCAGAAAAACGCACACCCTTAAGCGCTATTTTTGCTTTGATTTGTCCCTGAACTCGTCTCACTCAGACGGCGCACTGGAAACTGACCAAATACGCGCTTCCACGCCTCCAAATTCAAAACCGCGCAGCTGGCCACAAAGCCTTTTTGCCATGGACCGCTTGGCCCTTCCAAAGGGAGGTACTTCTTCAATTCGTCTCCTCGGCTTGTCAGCATATAACTATCCAGGCTTTTCATACAAAGGAGGACAATGTAATGTACTTTTCCCCTAACTCGGCCCGAAGCGTACTCATATAGAAATGAGTCTCTGTATTTGTAAGTAAGATTGCTATTCAACACTCCAGATTGTAGATCATTCTCGAACTGACCCCTGCCTCGTGTTTGAGTCTTCGGGTTATCTGGATCCTTGATTTCAAGAAAAAATGTATCCCCTCCCCACTCAAAAATGCAGTCGACCGCCTTCATGCAATGAGTAAGCCGGTGGGTCTTTGAGTCATCAAATCGACGAGGAACAGCTTGTTCCGGAAACTCAAATTCCAGATCCCCCTCCTGAAATGTCTTCATTTTGCCAATCCCCAGATGCTTCGTTTCACTTCGTCATCGTAAATCCGATCAAGAGTCCCGGCGATGTCGTTCGGCTCAATTCCGCTGTATGTTTCACTCTCTGTCGCGGAAACCGGCCCCGTTGGCTTTCCTGCAACGGACTCCCTAAAAAGTGAAATATACTTGATTTTTGATTTCTTGTTAGTCTGTAAATCAAATTGCTTGAGCAAGACATAATTATGCGTCGTAAGAAACACCTGTACTCCGAGTTCCTGGAGCTTAAATATGACCTTCACTACCTGCTCCATCAGCGAGGGATTGAGATTCGCCTCCGGTTCATCCCAAAAGAGGATGGACCCATTCGTCAATGTTCCGTTCTGAATGAGCAACCAAACTAGCGCGAGCTTTCGTATCCCTTCGGCTAATAAGGGAAATTCAAGCTCTCCCTGGCTGTTCTTTAGGAAAAAGGTCTGACCTTTTACGATTACCTTGCCAACGATAGCATTCTCGAGCGCATCAAGGAGTGACTTCCTAACATTTCCAGTTGGTCCAGTCAGAATGGGCAAGTATGCCTTCTTGATGATATCAATGTAAATTTCCTCCACAGACCATTCCCGCTTTGCAGAGATAGCAATAAAACCAGGGGCAAGCGCCAGCATCTCTTTTGCGGGGATAAATGCGCTTATAAGTGGTCTTCGCGTCCAAGCCGAAACATTCTTCATTCGAGTGCTTTCTACCAGGGTGGCATGATTCGAGAATTCCGCACGGAGCCGTACATCATCGACACGAACGATTTCGATCTGCGCCGTAGAACTGGCTTTCTTGCGTCGAACAAGGCGACCAATCGCCCCGTTATATGGGCTGAATACATTGCGCAGCTTCACGCCGAATGGCTTGTCCCTATCCTCGCCATCTGTGATCGAGCAGGCAGCGTATAGGACCTTGAGGATATGGGTCTTGCCCGTTCCATTCACCCCGATTAATACGTTGATCCCAGAAGAAGGTTTGAGGTCGAGGTTCTCAAATGCAGTGAAGTTTTGGAGTTTGAGACTGGTTATGCGACTCATTTTCTGCCACTGCCTTTCGTTTGGCCATAATATCAGAGCGTCAACTGGCGGTTGCAGGGCATTTGCGCTCACCAGCCGATTCGGAGTTTCATTGGTAAACTCGGTTGCTCGAAGACGAAACTAGCTTATCCATCCCGCCGCCGAAACCTGCTCAACCGCCCGACGAGCGATGCCGGCCCGCTCACTCGCAACCGCACAAGGTTGCCCTCGTATTCGCGGCTGTGCACCACCATTCCCGCCTCGACGGCCGCCAGCGCAGCGCCCTCCTGTTGCGGCACCCTGAGTTCCGCCTCGATGACCGGATCGGATTGCAGAACGCGATCAATCGCCGCCAGCAGCGCGCCCATTCCCTCGCCAGTACGGGCCGATACGGCCACATCGTCACGGCTCGCCAGCCCTAGCCGCTCGTGTTCTTCCAGCAGATCGATCTTGTTCATCACCTCGATGCGCGGCTTGTCCAGGGCTTCGAGCTCTCCCAGAACCTTCTCCACCTGCGATTTCTGCTCCTCACCGTAGGTTGATGAGGCGTCGCGGACATGCAGCAGCACCTCGGCCTGTTCCACTTCTTCAAGCGTGGCGCGAAAGCTGGTGACCAGCGTGTGCGGCAGGTTGCGGATAAAGCCCACCGTGTCTGACAGCAGCACCTTGCGACGGCTGGGCAGTTCAATGGCCCGCAGTTTGGGGTCGAGCGTGGCGAACATCTTCGACGATTGAAGCACCCCGGCGCCGGTGAGACAGTTGAACAGCGTGCTCTTGCCGGCGTTGGTGTAGCCCACCAGCGCCACCGTGGGCACGGGAACCGACTCGCGGCGCTGCCGCTGCTGCTTGCGCACCCGGCGCACCGATTCCAAATCGAGCTTCAACTGGTCAATGCGGCGCTGAATCTGGCGGCGGTCGGTTTCAAGCTTGGTTTCGCCGGGACCGCGGGTGCCGATGCCGCCGCCCAGCTGGGACATGGTTTTACCCATCCCCGCCAGCCGCGGCAGCATGTATTGCAACTGCGCCAACTCCACCTGCAGTTTGCCCTCGCTGGTGCGCGCATGCCGGGCAAAGATGTCCAGAATCAGCTGGGTCCGGTCAAGCACGCGGCAAGGCAGCGCGGTTTCAAGATTGCGGAGCTGGGTGGGCGTCAAGTCGTGATCGAACAGCACCAGGTCGGCTTCAACCGACGCGGCAACCCCTGAAATCTCTTCCACTTTGCCTGAGCCGATCAGGGTAGCCGGATCGGGCCTGTCGCGGCGCTGGATCAGCTCGGCGGCAACCATCCCGCCCGCGCTTGAAACCAACTCGCGAAATTCTGCCAGGGATTCTTCTACGTCCAAACCGGGAACAGCTTGAG
>Ga0118677_10006997_pt1 | contig 18847 bp, 11 predicted proteins | sample AliMusrvi5mmetaG_FD_86154 | JGI IMG/M metagenome (GOLD analysis project Ga0118677, IMG submission 86154) | reverse complement strand
TTTATATATGGGCAAAATAAATCCGCAGTTGATGAAAATAAATCAAATCTCAAAGAGGATTGGGAAAAAAGAAAAGAAAGAATGTTGACGATTGCTAAATCTGGAAAGGAAATTGTTGTAAAATATGATGATGAAAAAAATGTAACTATTAAGATGACTTTAACCAGCCCTAATTGCCCTGTAGCCGAAAGTTTACCTATAGAAGTTAAGGAAAAAGTTAGTCAGATAGACGGTGTTAAATCCTGTTTTATTGATTTGGTCTTTGAACCCGAATGGACTACAGATATGATGTCTGAAGCTGCCCAATTGGAACTGGGGCTTTTATAAGAAGCAAGGTGAGCTTGTCGAAATGAGCCTTCGGTAATTGAGCTTGAGGTCACTGAGCTTGTCGAAGTGCCGACTAAAAAGAAACATAATTTAAATAACTCTCCCCATGAAAAGACTTTTTTTCTGCATCTCAATTCTCTTCCTTGCATTAGCTCCTTCTACTTATGCCCAACAATGGTTATGGGTAAAAGCAGCAGGAGGTACAAGTAGCGTCCTTCCCAATGGTGTGGCTACCGATTTAGCTGGTAATGTATTTGTTACAGGCTCTTACGAAGGTACAGCTACTTTTGGTTCTACACAACTCACCAATTCAGGGCAAACAGATATTTTTATTGCTAAGTATAATTCATCAGGAAATGTATTATGGGCAAAAAAAGCAGGAGGAACAGTCGCCGATGAGGGTTTAGCTGTCGCTGTTAATACTGCAGGAGATTGTTATGTGACAGGCTATTTTTCAGGTACAGCTGCTTTTGGATCTACAAATCTTACAAGTGCTAATGGAAAAAATGTATTTATTGCCAAATATAGTGGTAGTAATGGCAGTTTGCTTTGGGCAAAAAGTATTAGTGTTACAGGCGATGCTGAAGGTGCTGGAATTGTAGTTGATGCTAATAACAATTGTTATTTGACGGGATATTTCAGAAATACGGCAACTTTTAAATCGAGTCCCAATGGTATCAGTTTGACGGCTATAGGCGGATTAGATATGTTTGTTGCCAAATACAACAATAGTGGTGTTTGCAAATGGGCAAAGAAAGGTGGAGGTAGTGGGTTAGATGAAGGTTATGGTATAGCTCTTTATACAAAAGATATTGTAGTAACAGGATATTACGAGGCAACAGGCACTTTTGGTACAACACAGCTTACAACTGCAGGTGGTGGAGATGCCTTCGTTGCAAAATATGACACCTCCGGAACTTTTAAATGGGCTAAGTCTTTTGGCGGACCAAATACGGACTATGGTCAAGCAGTGACTTTGGATACGAGTGGCAATTGCTACGTATCTGGACGATTTGAAACTCAGGCTACTTTTCAAACAACACCTCTTACAAGCTATGGTAGTTACGACGTTTTTTTGACTAAATTAAATAGTGACGGTTCTTTACTTTGGGTTAAAAATTATGGTGGTCTAACTCTCGACTATTCAGCTGGCATAGCGATAAATAAAAATTTCAACGCCATTTATATTGCTGGAGCTTATACTGTAAGTGCTTCGTTTGACAGCTTAACCTTAACAAGTGCTACAAATAGTCAGGATGTATTTGTTGCCAAAGTTGATACAAGCGGAACCGTATTGTGGGCTTTAGATGGTGGTGGACAATACGACGATTCAGGCAATGGTATTGCCCTTGATACTGTTGGCAATATTTATGTGTCTGGAAGTTTTTATAATAGTACAGTTGTATTCGGAACTCTTAATGTAACCGGTTCTGGTACATACGATAATTTTATTGCTAAAATATGTCCTGTTTCGGCAAATGTTATTAAAACAGATGTTAGTTGCTATGGTGGCAACAATGGCAGTATTATAATTATTCCTGATGGTGGCACACCTCCTTTTACTTATAATTGGGTGCCTAACGTAAGTACTAATGATACTTTGAAAAACCTTACTGCGGGTACTTATGCTGTTACCGTTACAGATTATAATGGCTGTGAAACACAAAAACAAATTGTAATTGAACAACCTACTCTTCTTGATGTTGTTGTAACCGGCAATGATATTACGTGTCATAATTTAAATAATGGTATGGCTGTAGCTGTTGCTTCAGGAGGAACACCACAATATACATTTAGCTGGAACTCGATGCCTGTACAAACAAATGACACTGCTTTCAATCTTACTCAAGGTGCTTATAAAGCTGTAGTTACTGATGCTCATGGATGCAAAGATTCTGCAACAGTTAGCATTGTTAATCCAGCAGTTGTTCTTGCTTTGGTTGGAACCAATAAAAGCATTTGTTCTGGTAACAATACAAGTATTGGTGCTACACCTACAGCAGCAGGTGGCACTCCCCCCTACAAGTATAAATGGACTCCCTCAACTTTTTTAAATAATGACACACTGGCCAATCCAGTGGCAACTCCTACGACAAATGTAACTTACACCCTTAAGGTAACTGATAAAAACGGATGCACTGCCTCAGCAGGCATGCATATTACTATAAGCCAACCACCGTCTGTAATGGTATCACAAGGTGATACTATCTGCGTTGGTAAAACAGCAAATCTTACTGCCAATGCTACAGGTGCAATTTCTTACAATTGGACCCCCGCACAGACATTGATTAATCCGAATACTGCTAATCCTATAGCGTCTCCAACAGCTACAACAACGTATATTGTTACGGTTCAGTTCAGTGGTAATTGTTACAACACCGGTACCATAAAAATTGTTGTTAATAATTTACCGCAAATTACAACAAGTGGTAACCAAACGATTTGTGCAGGTGACAGTCTGTTACTTTCTGCCAATAATGGCGTTACTTATGCGTGGCAACCCGACAGTATGCTCTACAACTCAACAGTAAGCAACCCGCAGACCTATCCTTTAACCCATGATATTTCTTTTATTGTTATTGTTACCGATGCCCATTCATGCAGTAATTCAGATACGGTTGATATTACTGTTAATCCTGTGCCAACGCCTACAATAGTTGAAAACATCGGTGTGCTTACATCAAATTATGCTGTGGGTAACCAATGGTTTTATAATGACACACTTATTCCTAACGAAACCAATCAAAGCTATACTCCAACACAAAATGGAAATTATACCGTTGAGGTTACTATTAACAATTGCTCGGCTCTTTCTGCTTCTTATAATGTGATTAATGTTGGCGTTTATAGTAAAATTTATGATGTACATCTGCATATTTATCCTAATCCAACAAGAGGTTTAATAAATATAGACCTCAGCATTCCAAAAACTGATAATGTAAATATATTATTTAAAGATATTTTGGGCAAAACAATTGTTTCAGACGTGTTTAATACTGATAACAATAAAGTTAAAAGTCAATTTGACCTAAGCAGATTCGGAAATGGTGTTTATTTTGTTGAAGTACACACAGGGCGAAATGTGTTTTTTGATAAAATAATTATTGAGCAATAAACATTATTAATATTTATTTTATCTTTGCGTTTTACTAATTCATTTACAATTAATTTTATTTAAAACAAGAAAACATGATTAAAAAATTACTATTATTTGCCTCTGTAGTTTTTATCGGCAAAAGCTTAACAGCTCAGGTATGGACACTACAAAACACTCATTTTACAGATTTAGTTTCTGCAATTGGTGTAGATCAGATTTCAGTTGTTGATCAAGATACTGTTTGGGTAAGAGGATTTAATGGCACGGGCAGCGGTGGAGCGTTTAAAATATTTTCTCATACTAATGATGGCGGTCTTACATGGACAGCAGGACATTTTACACAACTTGCAGCTACTGAATGGACTTATGTTCTTGCCGCTTCGAGTTATTCTAAGGCTTATGTAGTTGTTATGGATTCTGTTGCTCCTAATGCCACATCTTTCTGGGCAACATCCGATGGCGGAACAACCTGGGTTAAGAATACCAGTATGTTTACAGGGGCAAGTTCTTTTGTTGATGGTGTGCGTTTCTGGAATTCACTTCAAGGTTATTGCTATGGCGACCCCAATGGCGGAATGTATGAGATTTATACAACTAATGATGGTGGTACTACCTGGACCAAAAACACCAATGCTCCTACACCTACACCTTCTACTGAATATGGACTCAATGGATTTGAGTCTTCAGCATCGGTTCCCGGAGGTATTGCCTTTATTATGACTGACCATGGACGTATTTTTAAAACTACCGATTATGGTGCTTCTTGGACAGTATTAACAACAGCTCCTTTTGCATCTGCTGCTTATGGCAGCAATAAAGTGTATGCATCAAGCGAAAACTATATCATTTGTGCCGTATATACTACTGCTTCCTCTACATGGGCTTGGAAGTACACTTCTAATGGCGGAACCACATGGAATAATTTTTCACCAACAGGTTCTTTTTATCAATATGCCATGTGTTATGTACCCGGCTCTGTAAATGAGTTTGTGTCAACCTCTGCTGATACAACAGCAATGGGCGTGGGATACAGTACAGACGGCGGTTTGAGCTGGACAGATTATACTGACGTGTTACTTCAACCCTCAGGTTCTAATATTCAATGTCTTGGTGTTGGATATGCAAGTCAACAGCGAGGTTGGGTTGGAAACTATGACCAGAGTGGTGCAGTTAATTCAATTTTAAGATATTACGACCCAACAGTAGGCGTTAATCTTTTCAACAGTATTAATGGCAACGATATGAACATTTACCCCAATCCTTCAAATGGTATTGTCAACTTCAGCGTTAATGGTCCAAACAATGATAATATTAGCATTAAAGTTTTTGACCTTGTTGGCAAACTTGTATTTTCAGAAATTATGAATGTTACGGGATTGAAAACCACAAGCTATAACTTTTCATCTTATGCCAAAGGAATGTATATTGTTCATATTCAGTCGGGTAATGACTTTAAAACACAAAAAATTGTGATACAATAATTTTTTGTAAATCATTTATCCTGAAAGGATACAATATTTTTTATTAATTGCCACCAGATGTTTTTTTTAACAACTTTGGTGGCAATTTTTATTTTGATGCAGGACTAAGTAGTGCCTGTTCGGAAACTCAGTGCTTGATGCGAAAAGTTCAGTTTCGAGGCTTGTGTAGCGAAGAAAAAGCGTAGTTTATCTTAATAAATGAGCTTTTTTTCGCAAGCGTAACGAAGAAAATGGACTTTTCGGTCAAACACTACTTATTCCTAAAATAGAATAACAGGGCCAATGGTCGGTACATGGCATGGGCAAATTTTGAAAATGCAAATAGCAATACAAGTTCCATTGATACTACTGTATGAACAATAAATATAAGATGATTGAAAATATTATCAGATTCAAAGCCTACTGATATTTCGAGCCAGAATCCTGTAAATCCTGCTACCCATAAGAAAGATAAAAGCATCCAGTCAGCTAATCGGGTTTCAGCATAAGAACGGGTTATTTTTTTTATTCTGTAATACATGGCAAGTGTAGAACCATAAATCATTAATAAACCGGCAGCTGTACCCAGTATGCGACTGGGAAGCCAGATAGATGTTGCCGGGTCTTTCAGTATAAAATCAAGAATAGTGGCCAGCAATAAGCCGATAAACCCCCACATTATGGCCCAATGGACAAACCAGGGCTTTACAATTTCAGATCGTGACCGCCAGTAAGAATCTTCTTCACTATCGCAGGTCTTATAGCGTTTCATGGTACCCAATTCACTTATTACTTTTGAAAGTGAATTAAAAAAGGTTTGAGATTTTTTTTCCGACTTAACATTTAGTCGTGTAAACATTGTAAATAGTCCCCATAAAATTGATAAACCGGTAAGGCTAAAGATGCCAATGCCAATATTATGAATTATTTTATAAGGGATATACGTAAACAACCATCGGTTAATTGATTCATCAGCTTTAATAGTGAGTAGAAAGAAACTCAGCAGCACAGCCAGAATCAGTGTTATAAAAACAGAACTGATATTGCTTTTAAAAATAAGTTTTGTAATGCCCGTAGGCTCGTAACTTGCAATAGAATATCTTCGTATAGCAGACATATAATCACCCGGAGAGGCTTGTCGGGGACAGTTCAGTGAACATTCTCCACAAGCATAACATAACCATTGTTCCTTGCTTTTCAAAATCTCATCTTTCTGACCCAATATGCCATACCGGATAAACATTCTGGGGAAATTAGCGTTTTTCTCTGTCAGACCACAAACGGCAGTGCAATTACCACAATTGAAACAGGCTTCAAAATCTTTGGCACCGTATTTTTTTATTTCTTTTGCAAAATCAGTATTTATTGTTGCCATATCAATCAGTTTTTCATTTTATAGTAATAATATTCTTCTTTTTTGTCCATTCCGGCAGCCTGCACCACATTGTATCTGTTCATAGTCATTATATGATACGTAATCAGATTATTATTGATGGTCAGTTCTTGTGCCAATTGAGGTATTGTTTTAGGAGACTCATTTATTGAATTTAGAATTTGTTTCCATAGCTGCGGATATTCTTTCATGCTGACAGCGTTTTCTGCTTTTTCTGTTTCCTTTTCTGATGTATTATCCTTAACTTCTATTGTCTGCATAAAACCATCTATCATGCCTTCAATCTCATTATTCGTATATTGAGCTAACTGTATGGCATCACAGGGGCAAACAGGTGCACAGATACCGCATCCGGTACAGCTAGCCTTATTTACAGTAGCGATTGCTTTACCATTAAAATTTATTTCTTTAAGCGCATCATACTCGCAAACTTTTGCGCATTTGCCACACCACACACAAGCATCAGCATCTACAGTGGCTACTATTGGGTCAAGTGAAATTTTGCCGCTTTTTATAAGTGCATTTATTTTTGCAGAAGCAGCTAATGATGACTGTACCGATTCGGAAATATTTTTAGGACCCTGGCACGAACCTCCTATGAAAACCCCTCTGATAACGGTTTCTACAGGCTTAAGCTTGGGATGTATCTCGTTAAAAAATTTATCATTGCCAATAGGAATTTTAAGTTTTTCAGCGATTTTAAAACTGTCAGCATCAGCAACCATACCCGTAACTAAAACGACAAGGTCTGTCTCAAATTCCATTTCTTTTTTTGTGGTAAGTAAATCTTTAACTTTTACATGAAGCGTATTGTTTTTCATTTCTATTACCGGAACTTCTTTCTCGTCGTATCTTAAATAAATGTCGCCTTGTTTAGACGATTTCTCATAAAGAATCTCCTGCTTTCCATAGGTCCTTATATCACGAAACAAATGAAATGATGTGATGTTTTTATATTTCTCTTTTATAAGAAGAGAAGTATGTATGGTTGATGTACAACATACCCGGGAACAATATTTATTTTCTCCTTTCGCTTGTCTGTTGCCTACACAATAGATAAATGCAACTTTTCTGATGGCTTTATTATGATACATCAGTTTGTCGGGATTCAATTCAATGAGTCTTTTAAATTCGGGTAAAGTAATAACGCCATCAAATTTATTATATCCATATTCATCATCTTTTGGCTGATAGCTGTCGAAACCTGTTGTTACAAGCACAGAACCAGCTACAAGTTTCAATGTTTCTTCCTGCTGACTTAAATCAATAAGCGATTTGTACTTTTCAATAAAGGCTTTTTCATTAATTAAAGCCGTTGCATCAACTACAAATTTATCGGGAAGTGCTTCAGGATAATTTTTATAAATAGCTTTTTGCATCGTTAACCCCAAATTGAATTTATCGGGCACTTCTGCAGTACATTCAGCAATAGCCTGAGAAAGTGTTTTCTGGTCAGCAATTTTATTTATAAAGCGAGGTTTTATTTTAATTTCTATATTAAAATTACCCAGACTTCCCGATAATTTTTCCAGCGTAGCTCCTGTAAAAAGAGTGATGTTACTTAAGGCGGTTATTTCATTATAAAGTTTCTTTACCAAATCTTTACCGTTCTGGTTTGTCATAAAAACTTTACCCATTTGACTCACTTTACCACCGACAAAATAATCTTTTTCTAACAGAAAAACCTTATTGCCCATACGTGCCAGGTCTATTGCAGAACGCATTCCAGACACACCTGCACCCACAATAACAACAGCTTTCTTAGCATCTATTTCAATGCTTTCTAAAGCTTCAGACTGCTCTACTCTTCTGATTCCGGCTCTTATCAAGCCAATAGCTTTCTTTGTAGCATCAACAGGCTGGTCGGAATGTGGCCAAGAGCACTGTTCACGGATATTAACCTGTACATAGTTGAAAGGATTCAGTCCTGCTCTCTGGGCAACACCTCTGAAAGTATAAAGATGAAGTTTTGGAGAGCATGAGGCTACTACAATCGCATCAAGATTATTTTCTTTGATGTCGTTAATCATCTCTTTCTGGTTGGAATCTGCACAGGTAAACATCACATGCTTGGCAATAACAACACTTTTCTCTTCTTTCATTACTTTGGCAAGTTCTTCCACATCCACATAATCGGAAATATTTCCGCCACAGTGACAAATATATACGCCTATACGTTCTTTCATATTATATTTATTTATAAATGAGCATTAAATCTTACTTAAAAAACTTGCTACTTCTGAAGCAGCAGAACCTGCAGAAAGAATAGAGTCAGGTATGTCTTTGGGGCCTGCAGCAGTTCCTGCAACAAAAACACCTTCAATACTTGTTAATGAAGGGCTTATCAGTTCATCTGTCTGTTTAACAAAGTTATAATCATCGAGTTCCAGAGTTTTATTAGTGAACATCTGGGGGATATTTTTATTGGGTAATACCCCAACAGATAAAACTACAAGGTCATGTTTAGCTTCTTTTACAGTACCTGTAGCAATATCTTCATAACGCAGAATCAAATCGCCGCTTTTATCATCTTTTTCCTTTATCCGGGCCACTTTACCTCTTACAAAGTTAACACCCATCCCTTTTGTTTGCTGGAAGAATTCTTCGTAACCTTTTCCAAATGCACGGATATCAATATAATAAATAGTTATGTCGGCGAGGGGCAGCGCTCCCATAAGCAGCTGAGCCTGTTTAATAGAGTACATGCAACAAATCTGTGAACATATCGGATTATTTGAGCATTCATCGCTGCATCCTTTATTCTCCATACTAGAGTCGCGTGAACCGGTGCATAAAACATAGGCTATATTATCAGGGCTTTTTCCGTCGCCCGGGCGCAATACATTGTTGAATGGTCGGGTAGGAGCTATAATCCTGTCCATCTGCAATGAATCTATAACATTGGGAAATTTTAAATACCCATATTCAGGTTTCCCTTCGGGCTTGAACAAATTAAAACCAGATGAAATAATAACTGATTTAACCTCACTACTAATGATTTCTTTCTTTTGAGAAAAATCAATAGCATCGGCAGGGCATGCTGAAATACATTGATGACATTCACGACAATTGCTGCAATCGAGGCAGCGTTGCGCACTTTTAAGAACTTCTGCTTCGCTGAAAGTCAGTTCTATATCCTCAAAATCATTTATTCGTTCATTGATATCACGTAATTTATGATTTATTGAAGGGAGAAAAGTAATATCGTTACGTTGAAGTATTTTATTCTTATCTGCAGCAGGAAGTTTATCTCCGAATTCAAAATCGTTGGGATTATCGCCATTTAAGAATTTGTCGATAAAAAATGCTGCTCTTTTCCCTTGCCCTGCAGCTTCTATAATAGTAGAAGCTCCGGTAACACTGTCACCTCCGGCAAAAACAGATGCCATTGAAGTTTGAAGTGTTTTTTCATCAACTTCTATAGTTCCACTTTTTTTTAATGACAGCATATTTGCAAAAGAAGAAGTGGAAGGACTTAAGCCTATAGCTTCTATAACGAAGTCTACATCTTCCATATATTCAGAGTCAGGAAAAGGAACAGACCTTCTTCTGCCACTTTCGTCAGCTTTCTCAAGCTTCATTTTTATCAGTTGAACTTTTTTAACTTCTCCCCTTACCCCAAAAAATTTAATAGGGTTTCGGAGCAATAAAAGTTCTGCACCTTCTTCTTCTGCTTCTTTAATTTCAGGTGCAAAACAAGGCATTTCTTCACGGCTGCGTCGATAGACCACTATTACTTTGGCAGCACCCAGCCGGAGTGCAGTACGGGCAGCATCCATGGCCGTGTTGCCACCACCGATAACCATTACTTTTTTGCCTTTTAAATTCTCTTTTTTGCCAATATTTGCATCTCTGAGAAAGTCGAGGCAGGAAACTATACCTTTCAAAGAAGCCCCTTCTATGTCAAGTTTAGTGGTATTATGAGTTCCTACAGAAACAAATACACTGTCGAAACCTGCTGATTTTAATAAATCAATATTTTCTATTTTTTTGTTGACCTCAAAATCAACACCCAGGGAAGTGATATTTTTAATATCCCGTTCAACAATTTTTTTAGGAAGCCGGTATTCGGGAAGCGTTAGCACCAGCATTCCACCCATTACGGGTGCAGCCTCAAATATTTTAACATAATGACCTTTTAATGCCAGATGATAAGCCGCTGTTAAGCCAGCAGGGCCTGAACCTATCACAGCAACTTTTTTCCCTGTTTTAATAGCTATAATACGTTTTTGTGGTTCAGGATACTTTTCATAATAATCATCAGTAAAAAATCTTTTTATTCTGCGAATATCTACAGGTGCTTCAAGGTCAGCGCGGGTACAGGCTTTCTGACATGGGGCATAGCAGGCCCGTCCCAGACTTCCGGGAATTGGAATGTCTTCCATATGAAGCTCCATCGCATCTTCAAACTGTCCGTTTCGTACCAGCGAAATATACCCGTAAGGTTTTACACCTCCGGGGCATTCACTGATACAGGGTGCAGACATATCTTGCCTGTCAATGGTTGCAATCCTTGGGTTGGCCAGGCTGAATGGTATATAAGCCACTTTCCGGCCTGCGAGGTTGCAATTGTATTCATCAGACCTTATTTCAGGACATGCTATTTCACATAGCTGGCAACCGGTACAGGCTTCGGACAGCACGTATCTTGGCTTTTTGATTATTTTAACGTTAAAATCTTTTTCAGATTTTTGGATATCATCAATCTCGCTGTTGAGCAACAATGTAATGTTTGGATGACGGGCGGTCTCCGACATTTTAGGCGTTGTAATACATGCAGCACAATCCAATGTAGGAAATACTTTACTTAACTGTATCATCTTACCTCCAATAGACAATCCCTTTTCTACAAGCAATACCTTATAATCCATTTCAGCCAGATTCAGGGCTGCTTCTTGTCCGGCAATACCACCACCTATTACAAGAACATCATAATTTTTATCTTGGTTGGACATTTTGATTCTGTTTTTTAATTAATTTGAAGACATTTTAAACTGACGTATTCAGATATATTCTTTTTATAAATATTTACGAATAGTACAGGTTAACCTTGACTGGACAAATCTAAGTGTTCTAAAATTAGCAGTTCGTGGATTTGTCCACGTCAATTGAATAATTTTCATTTCTTTTGTGAATTATTTAGGTTAGATGCATCATCAGCAATGCTCCCTAATTCCGATAAAATTTTAGTGAAGTTATCCATATGGCTTGCAAAAGGTTCAGCACATACAGAGCAGATGGCAGCCATTCTGATTCTCTTGGGACTTATATTCCGTTCTTTCATTATTGATTGAGAATCTGTTATTATTTTGTTTGTATATTCAGCACACTTAGGGCTGTAAGAACATTCATGCCCATCTGCAGCAATGAATACACCATCAAACCCCTGCTCAAAAGCATGTAATATCCATCGTGTTTTTATACCTGACGAGCAAGGCAGATTAATGACATATACCGAGGGAGAATAATGTATCTTCCTTAATCCTGCCTGGTCAATGCCCGGGTCTGAAATTTTATCTGTAGAAAAGACTAGAATTTTTGGTTTGAAAAGGGTGTTTTCCATAATATATTCTTTTTTATTATTGGTGTCCGATGTAAATCTTATGAATTGCTTTTTATTAATTTATTTTGCCTTAATTCAAAGGATGTAAATTGCTGAAAATCAATCCTTCCTTCAGGATAAGAGGCAAAATACGAAAACAAATTTTACATCCTTTGGTTATTTAAAATTTATATCTGACTATAATGATTTTTGATAATTCAATACCATACAAGGATATCAAAATCTATTGATACCGTAAACAAATTATTAAATGAGGTAAAATTTATTATTTAGAACAGAAATACTATTTAGTAAAAATAATTAGAGTCTGTCTGTAATGTAACTTTTTTATTGATTAATGATTTACAATTTTCGAATTACGATTTAAAATCAGCACTTTACAAAATCGCACATCGTAATTCGCACATCGTAAATTTTTAATATAGCCTACTTTACGGACAAATACTTATTATGCTTTTTTCAGGAACAACCTTGAATAACTGTCTTCTTCAACGATTCCCAGAAATTCATGTTCCATTTTTTCGCACCATCTGGGGATGTCGTGTTTGGTTCCCTCGTCGGAAGACAGCACTTCCATTATTTCACCGGATTCAATATCTCCCATTGCCTTCTTGGCTGCTAATAATGGCCCTGGACAAGCTGTGCCTCTGGCATCTACAATTTGTTTTGCATTTAAATTTTTTAATTCCTGTGTTGTCATATTGATATATTTTAAAATGATTATATAAATAATTGAATTTTACTTTCAGAGGCATCAGCAAGAAATGTTGCCACCCCGCATATCTGCATATTAGGATAATCAATCATTTCTTCCTTTTTAAATCCCATAAGAGTCATAGACATTTCACATATATTTATATGAACGCCTAATTCACCGGCCGTTTTAAACATCTCTTCAAGGGAAGCAACATTCTGCTTTTTCATGAGGCCTTTCATCATAGCAGTACCCATTCCCATCATGTTCATTTTAGAAAGTGCCAGCTTTTTACTCCCTTTAGGAAGCATAAAGCCAAACATTTTTGACATAAAATTTTTTTCTGAAACACTTTTTTTACTGTCCCGCAAAGCAGCAGTAGCCCAGAAAGTAAAAAACAGCTTTACTTTCATGTCATAGGCAACGGCACCGGTTGCAATAATCATAGCAGCAAGAATTTTATCGAGGTCACCAGAAAAAACAACCATTGATAGTTGGTCCTTAGTGCCTTTTTCTAATTTACTAACCTTTTTTTGAAGGTCGGCAATTTGTTTTTCGAAGTTTTCGTCCATTGTTTTTATTTTTTTTGATTAAAACAAAAATACTTTTAAATATAATTACAAATATATAAATTCCTGTGAGATAATACATTCGCAAGTGTGATATTAATCACACTTAAGGAGCCAATATTTTTTGTATATTTACTGCTATTAATATAAAAAATTTATGAAATACCATAACTGTAAGGACTGTCAATTTAAATCAAGCGCTGCGAAAAATCTTAGTGATGAAGAATTCCAGATTCTGGAAAATAATAGTGTGGAAGTATTCTTTAAAAAGGGTGAAATTATTTTTAAACAGGATGCCTTGTCATTGAATGTAGCCTATTTAAAAACAGGGCTGGCAAAGACCCACATGCGCGGCCCTGCCAACGAAAAAATATTGCGTATTGTTAAAGCGCCTATTTATCTTGGAATTCCAACAACATTGGGCGATAAAATCAATCAATTTTCTGCAACAGCTATTGAAGATACCAGTGTGTGTTTCATTGATCTTAACCTGTTCAGAAATTTTATTTATACCAATGGAAAATTTGCTTACGACCTTATTGTAGAACTTTGTAAGAATGAACTATTCGATTATCAGAGATATGTAAATCTCGCTCAGAAGCAGATTCCCGGATTAGTTGCTGAAACATTGCTTTGTATGTCTGATAAAATATATGGTAAAGATAGTTTCAACTGCCCATTGACTAGGGGAGAAGTAGGAGACCTTATAGGAACAACCCGTGAAAGCGTAAGCAGAGCACTTGCCAATTTAAGTAATGAGAAAATTATAGAACTTAACGGACATGAAATTACAATCTTAAATAAAGAACTTTTGATTAAGATAAGTGAGAAGGGTTAAAAGCGTCTCACTTAACTAACCTTGAGCGGGAAACAGGATAATTGTACAAAGTTTAAAACTGAACTGACTGATAAAATAAGCTCGATTGAAAAACTTGAGGCTCCAGTTTGGCACCTCAAAAGATGGTAGTTCCTTAAGATTCCAAAATGGCACCTTAGAAAATGATTTTTAAGCTGAAAATCAATAAAAATGTTGAAAAAAAGGCCCTATAAAAGAATATAAAAATCGCAACATCTTGATAAACAACTCTTGTACTATTATGCTGTCACAACACTTAAGACAGAATAAATACGGCTGACTCCTATACAAAAATAATAATTTTCACATTTATTTGAATATAAGGATTTCAATTAGACAATTATAAACGCATTATAAAGACAAAGAATTTTTGTAAAAAGCTTTTTTTTATTTATATTTTTGCAAAAATATTCGCAAAAAAAAAAATAAAATTTGAAATATGAAAAAAATTGTACTTTGTTTAATGCTTTTAACTTTTTTTACAGGTCTTAGGGCACAAATTGTTTTTTCTGAAGATTTTGACGGAATTTCTGGCCCAACTGCAGGAGGTCCAGGTACTTATGTTTTTCCTGCCGGATGGTTATTAAGAAATGTTGACAATAAAACGCCAGCCACTAATGTTAACTATGTAAATGAAGCATGGGAGCGCCGCGAGGACTTTGCTAATAATGTTTCTGATTCAGTCGCTTTCAGTACATCCTGGTACTCACCCGCAGGCACAGCTGATGACTGGATGTGGACTCCGGCTATAGCTAATTTGCCGGCAAATTCTGTCCTGAGTTGGAATGCACTTGCTTATGATCCTACTTATCCCGACGGTTATGAAGTAAGAATAATGGTACAATCAGTTACGCCGGGTGGACCTACAGGAGGAACAGGTGTTATGGGTAATCAGGTTACAAATTCTACACAGATTTTTTCTATTGCTGCAGAAAATTCAATATGGACAAATAGAACAGTTAACCTAAATGCTTATACTGGACAAACAGTTTGGATTGCATTTAGAAACAATTCTAACGACAAATTTATTCTAGTTATAGATGATGTAATTGTACAGGTTCCTAATAATTATGATGCCGCTATAACAGCAGTTACGCCCTTGTCGGAGTATTCTAAAATCCCAATAAATCAGCATTCCAGTTTTTCATTAAAGGCTACAATTAAGAACAATGGGATTTTGAGTATCACAAATGTTGTATTACAAGCTAATGTATATGATGGCTTAAATAATTTGGTTTTTTCTTCAAGTAGTCCTGCTTTAGCTACTCTTGCTACAGGTGCAACTTCAGTTTTAACGACCACTACTCCTTTTATACCTGCTACTATAAATAATTACAGGGTCGATTATTCAGTCTCTATCAGTGAAACAGAACAAGATTTAACAAATAATACCGGTTCAGATTCAATAAACATAACAGATACTGTTTATGCCCGCGATCAGGGAGTTTTAGCTACAATACTTGGTATTGGTTCCGGAAATGGTGGAAATCTGGGTCAACAGTATGTGTTAACAGATGTGGCAAAACTTTCTTCCGTGTCAATATATTTATCAAATCAGATTGCTGGGACTAAAACAGGTATTGACATTTTTAATTTTGAAAATGGGATGCCAACGACATTAATATATTCAAGCCCAACAGATTCTATAAATTCTTTATTTACAGGATGGCTTAATTTTCCAATACCCGGTTCAATTATACTTTTGCCTGATACGTATGTTGTTGCTGCAAGAGAAATTGATAGTACGCTGTCTTTAGGACAAACTGTTGATAAATTTACTTTAGGTACTGTATGGTTAAACTGGCCCACAATACCATCGGGAAACTGGTCGAAAATTGAAACTTTTGGAGCTTCTTTCTCAAAACCTTTTATGGTCAGACTCAATCTGTATGATAAATGTGATGGCAACAGCTTGGTTATTAAGTCTTTACAAAACGCTTCCATTTGCACAGGTGCAAAAGATACTCTAATTGCTACAGGAGGTAGTAATTATTTCTGGGATGGTATTGCCGGTAATGATACACTCTTTATTAATCCTGCTTCAGATCATACATATACGCTCATATCTACAAATCAATATCTGTGCGTTGATACAATGACAATTGCAATTAATGTACATGCTTTACCCACAATTACAATATCTGGCAATCATACGCTTTGTCTGGGAGATTCTACTTCATTAATCGGAGGAGGAGCTCAAAGCTTTACTTGGACTGGTGGAATAACTGATAATGTAGCATTTGCACCAACAGCAACGCAACAATACACTGTTACAGGAACTGATATTTTTGGGTGTGTTAATACAGCATCCATTCAGGTTTTAGTCCGAGATTTGCCTGTAGTTACAGCAAACTCAAGTGCAGGAGACACTATTTGTGCAGGAACAAGCACAATACTTACCGGTGGTGGCGCTTTATCATACTTATGGACAGGGGGAGCCGCAGATGGAATAATTTTTACACCGTCATCTTCTTTAACTTATATTGTTGTAGGAATCGATACGAACGGATGCTATAATACTGATAGTATAGCTATTGTGGTAGATCCTTGTTTAGGTATTAATTCTAAAGATGAAACGCATTTTTTTTCTGTTTATCCTAATCCTAACAACGGACAATTTTTTGTAACATTAAATGAAAGCATGCTTATAACTGTATATAATGCTTTAGGAGAGATAATCATTAAAGATGTATATCCTCAGGGTATTCAAGCTATTAATCTGACGAAATATAATAACGGCACCTATTTTATAAAAGCTACAACAGATAGCAATATTCAACAAGTCATTAAAATTATTAAAATAGATTAATTTATAAAAAAGAAAAAGCTCTGTCTTTCAAATAAGATTGACAGAGCTTTTTTATTAGAAAACGCATGAAATTTATTGTTGTTTTATTTTTGTTTTTTATTCTGGCTGTAAATTCCTACTGCCAGCCTACTGTTGGTCTTACACAACAGGGGGTTGGTGATCAGCCTGGGTATGTATTGTTTGCCCCTTTGGCATACAATAAAACGTATCTGATAGATAAATGCGGATATATGGTTCATTCCTGGACAAGTAATTACTTGCCCGGAAATTCTGTATATTTTTTACCTGACGGAAATTTACTGAGACCTGGAAACACTCAGAATTTTTCATTTCCTGGCGGTGGCAGAGGAGGCATTATTGAAAGGATAGACTGGAATAATAATGTTATTTGGTCTTTTCTCATATCAAACAGTCAGCAGCTGCAACATAGCGATATCTGCCCTTTACCCAACGGTAATATTCTTGTCATAGCGTGGGAAGCAAAAGGAAATGCAGCTGCTATTAGTGCCGGAAGAAACCCCGCAATGCTTGGAACAGATATTTGGGGTGAGAAAATAATGGAAATTCAACCTACAGGCAACAACACGGCAAATATCGTATGGGAATGGCATACATGGGATCACCTGGTACAGGAATACGACTCCTCTAAAACCAATTACGGCAGTGTTATTCAACATCCTGAATTAATCAATTTTAATTTTGAAAATAGTGGCGTAACAAATCCAGACTGGATACATCTTAATGCTGTAAGTTACAATCCTTTGCTAGATGAAATATTGGTATCTTCACGCTATAACAGCGAAGTCTGGATAATAGACCACAGTACAACAACTGCCGATGCTGCTACCCACAGCGGCGGAAATCATGGCAAAGGGGGCGATCTGCTTTATAGATGGGGAAACCCTGCTGCCTATAACCAAGGCAATAGCCCCGATCAACAATTTTTTGCTCAACATGCAGCGCATTGGATACCTCAAGGTTTAAAAGATGAAGGCGCCATTATGGTTTTTAATAACGGCACCTACAGACCTGGTGGAGAATACTCTTCTGTTGACATTATTAAACCTGTTACTGATAGCAGTGGCAATTATTTAATGGGAACCCATCAGACATTCTTGCCTGATTCTATTTTCTGGACCTATAAAGCGCCTGTCCCTGGAGATTTCTATGCGATGACAACTTCTGGAGCTCAGCAGCTTGCTAATGGTAATACACTCATTTGCTACGGGACTAAAGGAACTTTTTTTGAGATAGATTCTATGAAAAATATCATTTGGCAGTACAAATGTCCTGTAAGTGGTTTAGGACCAGTATCACAAGGGTCAACAGCATTAATTAATAATGTGTTCAAATCACCCCTTTATGAAGCCAGTTATCCGGGCTTTGCCAATTACACACTTACTTCGGGGCAACCCATTGAACTAAACCCTATACCTTATATTTGTCCTGCAGTTACTGAAATAAATGACAACGCTATCTCAACTCAGATGCTTAATATTTATCCCAATCCTTCAACAGGCAATTTCTTTATAGAGAATTTAACTCCAGGTCAGAACGTGGAGTTGTCAATATCAGATGTAATGGGTAGAATGGTTTACTTCGAAAAGATTCAGGCTATTAGCGGAATACATCAGGTAAAATGCAATCTAAATAAGGGCTTGTATCTGCTCTATACACAAAATGGCGCTTCATGTACTATTAAAAAACTTGTGATTGAATAATAGGCTAGCTAAGCATATACTGAATTCTGACGTTTTTCAATTTTTCTAGAATCATGTTTTCTAAACTATTGTCATTTAGTATTTTATGTTTTGTTTTTCTTAAGTTTACAGCACTAATGCGTTTTTAAGTAGCCTATTTTTTATTAATGTTACTTTTCCCATAGATGAAAAGTAACCAAACCCGCCTGCCGGCAGCTACCGTGTGGACATAAATATAACTAAATTTATTATCTATTAAATTAGTTTTATCTTCTTGGTTTTAATAATAAAAGTTTGATATACAGATAGATACATAATTTTAAGAACATTAGTCGCGACAGATTCACAGATTATTTACAGAATTATTTATACAGATTTT
>Ga0118677_10006996_pt1 | contig 18847 bp, 18 predicted proteins | sample AliMusrvi5mmetaG_FD_86154 | JGI IMG/M metagenome (GOLD analysis project Ga0118677, IMG submission 86154) | reverse complement strand
GAATTCATCGACGGCCTGAATGTGAAGCACGCAATTAAAGCCGCGATCAAACGTGTGAATGAAATGGGTATAGGCAAAGGCACTGTGAATTTTCGTCTCCGCGATGCCATTTTCAGCAGGCAGCGTTACTGGGGAGAGCCATTCCCTGTATACTTCAAAGACGGGATCCCATACGTACTCGACGATACTGACCTGCCCCTGGAGCTTCCCCCCGTGGATGCCTACCTCCCCACCGAGGCCGGCGAACCTCCGCTGGCCCGTGCAAAGAACTGGAAAACAAAAGATGGATATCCTCTCGAAACTAATACCATGCCTGGCTTTGCAGGCTCCAGTGGGTATTACCTCCGCTACATGGACCCGCGCAATCCAAATGAATATTTTTCAAAAGAAGCAGTAGATTACTGGCAGAACGTCGACCTATACATAGGAGGTGACGAGCACGCAACAGGTCACCTGATATATGCAAGGTTCTGGAATAAATTCCTTTTCGACCTTGGAATGGCCGTTTGTGATGAACCCTTTAAAAAACTGGTGAACCAGGGTAAGATACAGGGACGTTCGAACCTGGTATACCGCCTGAAAGGTTCGAATACTTTCGTCTCCCATGGTCTCAAAGACCAGTACGAGCATAGTGTTATGCATGTGGATGTCAGCCTCGTCAGCAACGACATCCTCGATACGCAAGAGTTCCGCAAATGGAGACCCGACCTGGCTGATGCTACGTTCATCCTGGACGACGGGCAGTATTTCTGCGGCCATGCAGTGGAGAAGATGTCAAAGTCACTCTACAACGTGATCAATCCCGACGAACTCATCGAACATTACGGAGCCGACACCTTCAGGATGTACGAAATGTTCCTTGGCCCGCTGGAGCAGTCGAAACCCTGGGATACCAACGGGATCGAAGGGGTGTTCCGTTTCATCAGGAAATTCTGGAGACTTTACCATGATGATGAAAACCGTTTCAGGCTGAGCGATGAAGCTCCCGAAGCTGCCGAGTTGCGGGTCCTGCACAGGACTATCAAAAAAGTGCAGGAAGACATAGAACGCCTTTCATTCAACACCGCGGTAAGCACTTTCATGATCTGTGTGAACGAGCTTGGTGAGCTTAAATGCAGCAAACGGGGTATACTGGAAAACCTTCTCATCCTGATCGCTCCGTATGCGCCCCATCTGTCGGAAGAGCTCTGGCAGCAGTGCGGGCATAATGAAAGCATTACTACCGCTTCATTCCCGGTGTTCAACGAAGCTTATCTTGTTGAAAATTCATTCAACTACCCTGTTTCTTTTAACGGCAAAATGCGTTTCACTATGGAGCTCCCCGCCGATATGCCATCAGCAGAGATCGAAAAAGCTGTACTGGCTGCCTCGGAATCTGCAAAATGGCTGGAAGGTAAAACCCCGAAAAAAATCATTGTAGTCAATAAGAAAATTGTGAACGTCGTCGTTTAACCTTAAAGCAAACGTGATGCGTTCCCGCTTTCTTTTTCTTCTCTTACTATTCACGGTGCAGGGTGCTCGGTTTACGGTCCATGCGCAGGAATTAAAGCCTGCCGGCAACGCATCCTTTACCTACGGTGAAAAACTGGTCTTTACAGTTTATTATGATTCTTACATCACCGGTAAAGTGACTGCGGGAAGCGGAAGCCTGGAAGTGAGCCGCGAAGCTGTTGAAATTGGCGGAAGAAAAACTTACCATATCGTGGGTGAAGGAAAATCAAAAGGGGCGTTCAACCTGTTCTTTAAGGTCAACGACCGCTTCGAAAGCTGGGTTGACGAAGAATACCTGGTTCCGTGGAAATTCAAAAGAGACACTCATGAGGGTGGTTATGAATACAAGGATGAAGTCAAATTCAACCAGCTCACGGGATCTTATTCCAGCTCGCGTGCAAACAAGATAATGCCGGTGGGGACCCATGACATTATCTCTGCTTATTTCCATGCCCGCAATTTCGATTTTTCGGCAATGAAGCCTGGTGATATCTACCCCCTGAATTTCATTCTCGACGATTCCCTTTACACATCGGCTATCAAATTCATAGACCGTGAAACCGTCACTACCGAACTGGGGACTTTCCACTGCCTGCACTTCAAACCCATGGTGGTGACAGGTGCGGTTTTCAGCCAGCCTTATCCCATGGACCTCTGGATCTCCGACGACAAGAACCATATCCCGGTGCTAGCCAAATCGGCAGTGATAGTAGGCTCCGTTAAAATGGAACTGGTGAAATACCAGGGCCTGAAGAATCCCTGAAACCTTATTGAATAATCAGCTTGGTGGCAGTTGTCTTTTGGTTCCCTGTAATTTTCAGAATATACTCCCCTGCCTGTAACATACTTAAACCGACCGTGGATTGGTTGGACAGGGCAGCAGAAAAGACCATCAGGCCATTCTGGTTGAAGATGCTAAGCTGCAGTTCCCCTTTCAATCCCGGCCAGTCAATACACACATAATCCCTGGCAGGGTTTGGATAAACCCTGCAGTAAACCAGTGAATTTTCGGGGATGCCGAGATTTTTTTCCGAATAATAATAGTCATTCTGCACAGCATTGTTCCATTGTGATCCATTCCAGCGATACTGGAATTTATCCATCATGAGGTGATTCGAATTATAATTTTCGAAACCGGGGGGCAGGATAAGCTGAGACTTATTGAACGCGACATTATAATCGCAAACAATCTTTCCGTCGGATAGAGGAACCCACTGGCTCAGCACCTGGTCCCAGGTGTAATCGTATTTATACCACATATCCCCGCTATCGTTATAGTTACGTTCTTCCTTTGACTGGTTGTTCCAGACGCTGTCGGCAGCCGAGAACTGGTAATCCGTTTGAAGGATCATTTTACTGCTGTCGTTGTAAACAAATTCATTTTTCGATATGTATTTCCATGAAGCAGCGCCGGTGTCGGGCTGAGAATAAATTGTCAGGATCCTGTTGCCCGTTGAATCGTATGAATGATCATTTTTGTATGCAGGCTCCCACTGATGATTTGAGCGGTACACAAATGCCGTCTCAACCGTAAGATTTCCGGAACCATTGTAAGTATAATAAACCTGGCTCAGTGGCTGCCACTCATTCTTGCTGTTTACTATTGAACCCTGTTCCGATGTAAGCCGACCCTGGAGATTATATGTGTAATCATATTTTGAGGAATACGCCAGGCCGGCCGAATCTGCGTTCCAGTTCAGCTGGATATCCGAAGCAATACTTTTTTTGGGATTATAAAGGTATTCATGTTTTGTGCTCGGTCTCCAGCCTCCGGGAGTGGTATCGGGGGAAGAACTAAGGGTGTATGAGAGCAATCCCAGGAAATCGTAAACACATTCGAATTTGGACCTGGCCCTCCATTGTTTGGTGGAACTTGTCCAGCTGTAGCTGTACGAGAGTATCAGGTTCCCCGGCGTGTCATATGCATAATCGGTTTTGGATCCTATTTTCCATTGAGCTCCTGCTGAATCCCAGGAAGATATCAAAACACTGTCAAGCTTTTGCTTTACAACCGACAGACTGCCTTGTGAAGAGGGTGAAGAAAGGGTCTGTGACCGCAACGAAACTGTAAAAAAAATTGCGATTATCAGAATTACATTTGTTTTCATTTTACAAGAAGTTTATTGAATTTCCTTTACGGATCTTTTTGATGGTTCAAAGATACTAATTAAACAGGTGTTCAGTGAAGACGGGTTGCACATCAGCCATATCCTTGCTATCTTTATCATCGATTAAGCCGGCACAGATATTTGACGGCAATAACCCCGGTTTAATTAAAAGTATGAAGAAACATGATATTACTGTATTGCATGCCGGCACCGTCCTGCTTTTGATTTTATTTTTTTTGACTGCGGATGAGGTGAAAGCGCAGTTCGTAAAGGGTGCGGATATAGGATGGCTTCAGCAGATGGAAGCCACCGGTTACAAGTTCTATGACAGCACGGGAACGCAGAAGGACTGCATGCAGATCCTTAAAGATCACGGTATTAATACCGTTAGGCTGAGGGTGTGGGTAAACCCTTCATCCGACAAGGTCAACGGGCACTGCAGCAAGAAAGAAGTTGCCGCAATTGCACTGAGGGCAAAGAATATGGGAATGCGGATCATGATCGATTTTCACTACAGCGATTCCTGGGCCGATCCCGGCAAGCAAACAAAACCTGCAGCCTGGGCGGGAGATACCTTCAACCAATTGCTCACCCATCTCTACAACCATACTTATGAAGTTATTGACACCCTGAAATCCATAGGGGTGACGCCACAATGGGTGCAGGTAGGGAATGAGATCCCGGGCGGCATCCTCTGGCCCGACGGCAGTACTTCAAACTGGCCGCAGCTGGCTCAGTTGCTGAACAAGGGTTATGATGCGGTGAAGGCAGTGGACGGCAACATCAAGGTCATCATACACCTCGACCAGGGCAACGACAATGCAAAATTCAGGACCTTCTTCGATAATGCGGTGACCAATAATGTGAAATACGACATCATAGGCGCTTCCTACTATCCCTACTGGCTGGGGTCGGATTATACCACCACCATAAATAACCTGGGAGCCAACCTTAATGATATTTCGGCCAGGTACAGTAAGGAAGTGATGGTGGTGGAGGTGGGCGGGGATTATACCAAAGTGCAAAACACCTATAATATGCTGGTGGCTGTCATGAATAAGGTGAAAGCCGTTCCCGGAAATAAAGGACTTGGGGTTATTTACTGGGAACCCGAAGGAGAAAAGACCTGGAGCGGTTACCAGCTGAGCTGCTGGGGATCGGACGGCAAACCGACTGCAGCGCTGAACGCCTTCATGGTACACCTGCTTGGAGTCAATGAACCTGGTAAAGATCCGGAGATATTCATTTATCCCAATCCCTTTTTCGGGGGAATGCTTAACGTGGATCTCAAGGGATTGAGCGGTTCATCCATCCTCTGCATGTACAACATGAACGGTAAACTCATGAAAGAACTTAGCATGGAAGGCCCTGACAAAGCTTCGTTCGAGGTAAAACTTCAGCCCGGCATCTATATCGTGCATGTGCGTAACGGCGGAAGGGAATTCCGCGGGAAACTGACAGTGAACTGAGAATTTTTGTCAAAGAATCACCTGAAGAGGTAGAAGATCCCTGCATTTCCTCCTAATGACCACAGGTAGACTTTGAATTCCCCGTCATAAAGGTTTATAGGCAGCACGTTCATCATGAACATGGGTTCAAACCTGAAACAGAAATGTTTCAGAAATGCATATTCAATCCCTGCCGACCCAAGAGCTGAAAGATTGAACGTCCTTCCTTTGTCGTCCATATTTACATAATAATTCTCCTTCCCGCCCCCCTTTGGAACAAGCAGGAAACGGTACTTTGCATAAATGCAAAAATCGGCCGTCATTCCGGCAGACACAAAGACCTTTACGGGCCTGGTAATAATATTGACATTAAGCTTCAGGGGAAGGTCTATGTAGCCGTAAATGTAACGCAGGTTCCCCTTTTCATAAGGAAGCACTTCACTTGTCGAATTTACAAAATCAATGAACCTCATCGAATACCCTTTGTTCGAAAACCATGCTCCTGTTTCAAGTGTGAAACGCCTGGAAATTAACCATGAAAAGGTCAGGCCGGTGGTATAACCGAATTTTCCGCGTTCATATTCATTCAGTTCATTCAAAAAACTCTGGTCGTCGAATGTTCCTGTAGTCGGGTGATGGATATACCTGTAATCATATGCAGGGGAAAAGAATGCACCGACCGCAAATCTTTCAGTCTTTTCCTCTTTTTTGTCCTCACCTGCAAAAGCCAAATGGGCCTGCAGAACGAAAACAAGGAAAAGAAAAAGAAATGTTTTCACTATTTGACAAGCTTGGTTTTTACACTGCAATGTGATGTAAATATAAAAATTATATAATATAGTCAGCCTGGCATCGACCGTCATTAGCTGAGCATCCAGGAATTATTTCATCATCACCTTTACACCGCCAGGGATAGTTCCGTCATCAGCATAGAGAATAAGAAAATACATTCCTGAAGGCAGGCCGTTCCTGCTTAAAAGGAACTTTGAGGAGTTGAAAGTCAGTTTCAATACCTGGCGGCCCATTGAGTTCACTAGGACTCCATACCCGTGTTTGTCAGAAACAGGGCCGACGATTCTCACCCAAGACTGTTCTTCAACAGGCTCAGGTTCGATACTGATGGCCATAGGTTCACCGGCGGGCAAATACTTAACCTCAACCAGGGTCTGGCAATCGGATGCTACCGGTGTCCCCCAGGTTTCGCTGCCTTTTTTAAAATAAATCAGGTATGTTCCCGTCAATGCCGTTTCACCTTTATCATAAACATCAACCAGGCCCAGTCCTTCTGCGTATGTTCTCAATTTAATTGGCCAGCTGTAATCACTTGTTTCATAATAACATGGAGGATACCATTGGTAAGCGTGATATTTGAGATATTTTGCAGGCCTTTGATTGTATTTGACAAATCCGTTAAATCTATATGTAGTTGAATGATTATCTAATAATTCGGAGGGCTGGAATGAAAGTTCCAGGTTGCTGAGAAGCTGCACAAGATTTATCATTTCTACTAAAGTATCCGTGGAATATGTAATATCCCAGCCAGAGCCGTTGAAAGTTTTTGTCTTTACGCATTTTTCCCTTTCATACCGTATGGAATCATTATTGCCATAAACTGTTTTACTGAGAATTGTTTCGATAGTCCAATGTTCCCTCCACATGAACCAGGACCCGTAATAATTGCTTTCCTGGTAAAAATAAAAGCTGAACACATCGCCAACATCGTAATCATAAACCTTTGGCCATGTCAGATCCTGGATCCCGAGTTGCGGTGTTGATTTACCGTTCAGTGTATAGGTACATGTATCTGAGGGGATCAGGTAGATGTCACATAGCATTGATAAACCGAAATGCTGACTTAGCCTGAATTGTTTCTGGTTAAAAGGGCTGGTCACATTTAAATTGTGGGAATCCTTGGCCTGAAGCGAGATTACCTTCACCTGGTCGGGTTGACCGAGGATGCTGTCAGTGTTTATTGAAGTAACCGTTGCCTCGATATACAGGTTCGTCCATTCAATTAATTTCCAGCTTTGGTTGAGGGCGGCCTGGGTATTTATTTTCACCGAATCACCGTCCTTATTAAAAAAGAATACCCAGCCGTCGTGCCGTTTATAGACCTTCCGGCCCATGACCGACCCGTTTGAAATATCAACGCATTGATAATAGAGAGGAGGATCCCTTAAAGCAGTGTAAGAGATGAAAATGGTATCCCCCACTCCTGGTATATACACCGAATCACGCCGGAAAGCTCCAAGGTAACCGCTACAATTTTTGAAATAGGTAATGCCCGGTGAGCATATGTTCTGGTAATTTTGCGTGAAAGAACCTAATGGAAAAAATAATAACAGGATGACTATATAGGGTTTCATAAAGAAATGAAAATGGAACCGTCGTGGAGAACAATATGTAGGAAAAATAGCCACAATATTCAGAATAAATGTATGAGCAAATTTATAATATTTCAATGTGAAAGTCAATCTCAGGAATAAAATCATTAACTTTACATACTGATCCTTATTCTGCAAAAAAATGAAAAAGCTACTGTGTTTAATCCTCCTGGCCGGCATTTTCGGCTTTGTTTCCTGCAAGAAAAAAGACAACAGTTCAAGCAATCCTCCAAATCCCAACGGGACCTGCAGGATGATTTTCTACCAGGACACCAGCCAGGTCAATTACTTTTATTACAATGCCGCGAACAGGATCATACGCGCTGAATTTATTTATCCCCCGGCCGACACCAACTGGAATACTTATTTTTATGATAACGACCATGTTTCCTATATGACCACATGGGTAGGGTACAGGTACGATACCGTTTGGTATAGCTGGGATTCAGGGAGGTATACAGGGTGTACCGAAAACGGGGTGGTTTATAAAATAATCTATGACAACCTGAACCGGGTCAGCAGGGTGGAAGAATATCAGAATTCGGTAAAGATGGCTTATTCGGAATATACCTGGGATGCAAATAACAATTGTACAATGTGCATTAATTATGCATTGAGCGGTCCGTCGTTCGTGGCAAACCTGAGGACTGAATTTACTTTCGGGACCAATAAGAATTTTTATTATTCGCTTGGGATGCCCCCTGTCAATTCCCTGGGGATGGGTATTGGATTGTTCGGGAGCGTGAATAACATTACACTTGTGAGATTCGTTTATCCCCTGCAGAGCACATCCTCGCTGGTCCACTTTAATTATTCTTCATTCAACTCTTACGGTTATCCGTTGCGCTGTGTCCTGACCGATTCATTGAATCACCTCCAAAGCAATGTTGTCATGGGATATGCCTGTCCCTGATCCTCGCAAATTACCTGAAAGATGAAACCTTTCCAGCTTTTAACCTGCATTGCCCTGTTTCTCTTCAGCACAACACTATCCATAGCCCAGACCGGGAAATTCAGTGTATCGGTTGAGGGGGGACCCTCAGTCTCCTACATTTATAAGAATTCGTTACCTGCTGAAAGTTTTAAACCCACGGTGGGTGGATACGCCGGTGTTCTTTTCAATTACCGCTTTAAAAAACATTTCGCTCTTGAAACAGGGCTGGCATGGGAACAGAAAGGAACAAAATTTTACAAAGCCCTGGCAAGCGTGATATATAACCTGCAACCCTCGGCTGTCGCAAACGAATATACCTATTATGCCGATTATACCTTCCGTTTCAATTACCTCACGCTCCCTGTAATGGTGAAAGCAAGTTTCGGTCGTAAACTGAGGTTCGTGGCATCAGGCGGGGCATATTTCAGCCTGCTCCTCTCGCAAACCTATGTCAGCAACGGCCATAGCAATTTCCTTATCGACCCTTCAACTTATACTGAGAAGAAACCCTATGATCTTGGTCTCAGCGGCAGCCTGGGAATTGAAATCGGGGTAATGAAAAATGCTGCAATAACACTGAAATTCTGTGACCATCTCAGCCTGGTCAACACCAATATGTTCCCGATTTTTACAATGGTCACCGGCGAAACTGTCAATTCCGACAGGTCATCATATATCAATTCAGCCATGGTAAGCCTGGGCTTTTCCTGGTTCTTCGGAAACGAACTGAAATAGTTTGAAAACCTTGTCATTCAAACTAATGCGGGAGCTACGGGAAGATGCCATCCACCGAAATTCTCATTTTTATCGCTGAAATCCTTAAAAAAATCGTTGAATAATTAAAGATTTAGTTGTCAAACTATGTTTTTAGTTGTATCTTTGTCTGGTGAATGAATAATGCACGAAGCACGAAATCCGCAAACAGTAAAAGGAAATGAAAACAGAAACCAGCAACAAACCTCTGATCAGGGAACTCACAAAGGCCGAAGAACAGGTGATGCAGATCCTCTGGGATCTTGAAAAAGGAATGGCCGGCCAGGTGCTTGAGAAATTCGACGACCCTAAACCTGCATACAATACGGTATCGACCATCATCAGGATACTCGAGCAGAAAGGTTTCGTGGGACATAAGGCTTACGGCCGCACGTATGAGTACTTCCCGCTTATCAGTAAAAAGGATTACACCAGCATGTACTTCAAAAATTTCGTTTCGAATTATTTCGGGAATTCCTACCATTCTCTGGTTTCATTTTTTGCCAGGGACAACAGCCTGAGCCTGAAAGAGCTGGAGCAGATACAGCAGACTATCGACAAGGAGATTATGAAACATAAAAAATCAAAGTAATATGAATGCCATGCTTTTATACCTGCTTGAATCAGCCCTGTGCGTTGCATTGCTGTACAGCGTATACTGGCTGTTCCTGCGACGCGACACCTTCTTCAGGATGAACAGGATGTACCTCCTCGGGATTACGGCGTTTTCGCTGATCTTCCCCCTGATCCCTTTTCATTTTACAGCTTCAGGTACCGCCGCCACTGTAGTATACCTGCTTGACCCCGTCCTGATTACTCCCGAAAAGGTCGGACAAGCCGTAACAAGCCACCTGCAGTGGATGCAGATAGCTGGCATTGTGTATGTCACCGGGCTGGCGATCTTCCTGGCAAGGTTCGCCGCGCAGCTTATCCAGCTATACATCATCGTAAAGCGCAGCGGTATAGAGCGCAGGGAAGGGATACGGCTGGTATTTGTCGATCGGGGTTATTCCCCTTTTTCATTCTTCAACCTGGTCTTCATTAACGAAATGAACATCAGTGACGACAGGCTGCAGGCTATATTAACCCACGAGAAGGTCCATGTAAGGCAGCGCCACACCTTCGACCTCATCCTCGGTGAATTCCTTTGCATCGTACAGTGGTTCAATCCCTTTGCCTGGCTTACAGGGAGGGAGATGAAAGCGGTACATGAATTCCTGGCCGATGAAGGCGTGTTAACCGCCGGCATCAGCCCTTCGCAATACCAGCAAATGATCCTGGACGAATCCATGGGCATCCAGGTGAACGGGCTGACCAATAATTTCAATGTCTCACTCCTTAAAAAACGAATTCTTATGATCTCAAAAACAAAATCCAAAAAGCGGGCAAGGGTCAAGATGATCCTGGTTGTTCCCGCCATCATGGTCCTGGTATTTCTCCTTTCGGCCCGTTCTTTCAGCGGTTTGCCGGGGACCCAGGACAAAACCACATCCAAAGTGACCGCCAGCCCGCAGGCCACGACAAGCCCTACCGCCGTACCGCAGTCCGACAATAAATCCAATTCCACAAAGAAAAGTTCAGGGAAGGTATATGACAGGGTGGAAGTTTATCCCGAGTATCCGGGCGGTTCCGAAGCCATGTTTAACTATCTCATGACGAACCTTAAATACCCCGAAGCCGCAAAAACCACCAAGGTCCAAGGCAAAGTCATGGTCTCGTTCAACGTCATGAAAGACGGATCCGTCAGTGATGTCAAGGTGTTGCAGGGTATAGGCAGCGGCTGCGACGAAGAAGCAATAAGGGTTGTCAAGGGCATGCCGAAGTGGAAACCCGGCCAGAATAAAGGCAAGAACGTGAATGTACACATGGTTCTGCCCCTGCAGTTCAAGCTGCATTGAAACTAATAAAGAAGTGCCTGAAAAATAACACTGACTTCGGATTTGGGAGAGCTTTCTCTTTCATGGTACCCGCCATGAGTCAGCAGCAGATTTCCCCGGCGGTTCTTGCGACCACCGGGGAAATTTCATATATTTGGGTCATCCTAACAGCCCGATAATGAAAAGATTTACCAGTTTTAAACGCCTTTGCATAATCCTGCTGATGATAGGCTTTGCCCTTGGCAGAGTATTTTCACAGGATACTTTTTCAATTGTTGCCATAGATTCGGTGAACGGGCTGTTCGGCAGCGCAGGCGCCTCCTGCGTGGGATCCTCCTCAAGCTATCCCCACGGTGCCCAGATCCTCAGCGATGTGATCCCCGGGATAGGCGTGATCCACACCCAGGCCGCATGGATGTCGGCAAACCAGCAGAATGCCCATAACTGGATGATGATGGGCCTTTCACCTCAGCAGATCATCGACTCCCTGGTAGTTAACGATGCAGGTGGCAACCCTACGGTCAGGCAATACGGGATAATCGATTATAATTCGGGGCATCCCCGCTCAGCAGCTTACACCGGCGTGAACTGCTCCGACTATAAAAATGATACTGCCCACCTGAATTATTCCATACAGGGCAACATCCTGATGGGTCAGAAAATACTCGACTCCATGCAGGTGAGATTCCTGAATGCCGCCGGATTCCTGGGCGACAGGCTTATGGCAACACTGCAGGGAGCCAAAGTGGTGGGAGCAGATACGCGATGCGCGGTGAGAGGCACCTCTTCACAGTCGGCCTTCATCAGGGTGGGACGAATGACCGATGCTGCAGATTCATTGTATTGCGACCTTTGGATGGCCTACCCCACAAACTATTCAGGGCCCTTCCCGGTCGATCCCATTGATTCCCTCCAGACCCTTTACAACCTTTGGAAAACCACCACTTCGGTGAATGGCGCCAAACTCTTTCCCCCATCCGAAATAAAGGTGTACCGGGGAGAAGGTGAAAGCCTGGTATTTGATTTCAGCCTATGCAGGAATTACCTGCAGTCAAACCTGCAGATCTTCGACATCACCGGCCGAAGCCTTAAGGAATTAAGGGTTACTTCACGTTTCATGACGGTCAGGCTTACAGGCACAGCCGGAAGTCGTATCCTTTTATATCGTCTTGCGGGGACCGACGGATCTTACCTCTGCAGCGGTAAATTCTGCAGGTAAGGTTCTCAATCCAAAATAACGGCAGGCATGAAAAACGTTGTAATCAAAACCCGGCTGACACTTATCCTGATTGCCATGATGTTTACTGCTCTCCCGATATGGGCCCAGGTAAAGGTTTACAAGGGGACATCTTCGTATACTTCGGATATGATCTGTACGGTGGATGACGGGAGGGTATACAAAAAGACATCCACTTACACCTCCGACATTCTATGCCACGTTTCGGGGAATAAAATTTACAAGGGGACATCATCATATACTTCCGATGTGATCTACACAGTAACTGATGGAAAGGTATACAAAGGGACATCCTCATACACCTCTGATATCGCGTTTACCATCAAGGATAGCAAGATATACAAGGGAACGTCATCGTACACCAGCGACATTGTGGCTACCCTGAAGGAAGGCAAGGTTTATTCGGGGACTTCCTCTTACACCTCCGACATAGAATTTACGATTAGCGGCGACCTCACCATCGAAGAGTTCGTGGCGGTATGGTATGCAGTGAAATACTGTTATTAAAGGATCATTAAATTGAAACCTTTCAACTTTTTCAACATCTAAGAGATAAAAGAAACCTATGTCACTCTGGAGAGTCATCCTTTGCATCATATTCCCTCCCCTGGCAGTCATCGACAAAGGCTGCGGCTCATTGCTCCTGGTATTCATTCTCACCTGCTGCGGCTGGATTCCCGGAGTGATAGCAGCCCTGGTGATCACAACGAGGGACTGATAAACAAGCATATCATGAAAAAAACTTTTCAGGAGATCATTGCCTTGCCCCCGGTAAAATACGGTAAAGGCAAGCCGGTATTGAACGTATTGAAGCAGAGAAAGACCGTTCGTGAAGTCGGTGACAAAAAAATCCCGCTTCAGCTGTTGTCGAACCTGTTGTGGGCGGCCTGCGGGGTGAACCGTAAAAAAGGGCCGTTCGGAATACCCGGGAGAACAGCTGCAAGCGCCAGCAATTCCCAGGAAATTGACGTTTACGTGGTTTTCAGGGAAGGCACCTTTTTATATGACCCCTTTAAGTACAGGCTTTTACCTGTGGTTGAAGGCGACCTGCGGCTGCTGACAATCAACAAGGCACAGGAAGACCTGCTCGCCGATGCCCCCCTGCATTTTATTTATGTGGCCGACATCCACCGTCTTTCACATACAAAAGGATACCAGGAACCTGGCTTGCAGGATGCCGAAGTACAGAAATCTTATTATTTTGTAGATACCGGGATGATCGCAGGGAATGCCTCGGTATATGCGGCATCGGTGGGTCTTATCTCATGGTTCCACAATTGCAACAAAGCCACATTAAAGTCAAAACTTAAACTTGGCCGGGAACAGAAGATATTGTTCGGGCATACCTTCGGATATCCTGCCGGGAAAGGGAAATGATAATTTAATTCAGGAAATAATCCAGGGCGGTCTTTTTAAGGGAAAAACTGCGGACCTCCACGATGGATGTTTTACTGAAGAGGGAGATCTCCGGCAGGGGCGGGTGTTTGAGAATAAGCATGAACAGGATTCCCAATCCTGACAGTTTCTTTTTCATACAGCAAAGATAGGGAATAAAGAAAGTCGGCAGTCTCCAGTCGGCAGTCGGCAATATTAAATTACGTTAGTTACGACCGTCTAGTCTTTAGTGTTAAAATAACGTTAAGATTGAAAGGCTGATAGAATATTTCAGGAATATCGGTGTTTAATAGTAAACGGAGGATATAGAGCACTCCGTCAACCATCAATTATAAAAGGAAAATGAAAACTTCACGGCATATATCAACCAACGATATCCTGGATAACCACCTGAGTGTTTCGAACCACCCAAGGAGGGTCCCGAAAAATAAAACCTACACAGGTAACCTCACAGGCAAGTATCCCATCATCCTCAATGACGGCCGTACCATTATTTACGTCACTGATAAAAGCAGGGAAGACGAGATCAGGGCGAAGTACGCACTGAAAAAATTCTAGTGAATCTCCTCTATCCTGCCTATTATCTTTGACAGGGCTTCGCTGAGTTTTGCCTCGGGGGCTATGGTGTTGAAATCTCCCCAGAAAGCATCACTAATGTTATAAGGCTGATCGGAAAACACCACGTTGGGCTTCAAGGTTTCCTCCTTCGGAAATTTTTCAACGCCTGCAGTATCGATAGAACAGGTGGCGAGCTCGAGGAAGGTGTAAAAATTATCGGATGAAAGGTGGTTCTTCAGGCGCGTTTTTATCTTTATTTCACAGCGCACATGCCCCAGGTAATACCTGCCATTGAAAGGCATGTAACTCACTGAATACGTTATTTTTTCAAGCTTTACTTTGAGCCTGCCGCTTTTTTTCAGGACCAGGGCATCTGCTGCAAGATCCATGTAATCGGGATTAATCTCGAAATCGGCACCAAGCAGTGCAAACCCTTCCTTTTCAATGTATACCGTTCCGGCATACAAAGGTTTTTTCAGCCCGTCCTTCTGGATAAAAGTCACGGCATAGGCATCTTTGGCATTATAGGAAACCAGGTCGGAATACTTATACGTGTATTCCGAAGGAGGTTCCAGATCCAGGAATCCGGGGATGTTTTTAACAATATCAAGCAACAATGCCGATTCAACACCGGCCTTAAGTTTCACCAGGACAGTATCGCTCGGGTTTGTATCCTTTACTTTTCTCGACTTCAGAAGTTTGACCTGGTCGGCATGCTCACCGGCAGTAAATGGTGATTTGTAAATCCTGAAAACTGCCTCCGAATAGCTGATATACTTGTTATTTTTGCGTACCCCTTCACGGTAAAACGTGGTAAGATAAACAGGATCAAGAGAGTAGTTTGCCGTCAGCCTTTCCATTGCTTTCCCTATGATTACTTCTGGATCAATATACCTGATGATCACCTCCTGTATGGAAATAACCCTGCGGTCTAAATAAAGATCCACTTTCTGCTCGTTGAGCAGGCGTACCGGGATGGCCTGGCTCATATAACCCAGGTGGGACACCACCAGCGAAGTTCCAATAAGCCGGGTAGGAATTTTGATCCTAAAAACCCCGTCATTGTTGGTAACAGTCCCGAGATTTTCTTCAACGATACCTACAGTGGCATAAGGTATTGCAGCCTTGTTTTCCTTGTCGTAAATATGCCCCCCGATGATGACGTTTTTCAAAGTATCCCTTGCACCGACCTCCGCCTGCACTGTGTTTACGGGCAGCACCTTGTCAGCCTTGCAGATCAGGATATGCTTTCCAAGGACCTTGTATTCTAGTGAGGGATCGGAGAGCAGCTCATCCAGAACGATACGCAGGGCCTGGGTTTCGGCATGCAGTTTAACCTTTTTATCGCTTTGTATCGTTTCGCTTTCATAAATAAACAGGCAGTCAGCCTTCCGGGAAACCAGGTTCAAGGCTTCGTATAATGTGGTATTCTGTTTTTGTATGCTGATGACTTTATCGAGAATGGACGCCTGCCCGAAAGCTACATTAAGCGAACAGAGCAGAAAAAGCAGGCTTAAAAAACTTGTATACCCCCGGCAATGCCAATGGCAGCGTCTGCAAGACTCAATAGCGTTTTGCGCCTTTTTTGATTTCAGAGAATACAACAGACCCATTGATGGTTTGGCTTTTCAGGTTCAGGGCCACACAAATAAGTTCAGTCATTGTTACCGCAGTTTCGTTCTGAAACGTAACCGTCAGTTTATGTTTCCCGGTTTCCTCATCTGCCAGCACAAAGTTAGTGTTGAAATTCCGATTCAGCACAGTAATGATATCACTGAGTGTTTCATCCTTAAAATGCATTCGCCTGGTATACCATGAGCCGGCCCCCCCGGCAGGATGTTTCGATTTAACCAGGCTGTTATCCACCGTAGATATCATTTCCCCGGCAACGACTATTTCGCTGTGCGAAGGATGCTTTTTCATCGTGACTTTTACTTTCCCCCTGTCAACAAAGAGTTCAAAGCCGTTACCATTCTTTGTTTTTACATTAAACGCCGTCCCCAGGACCAGTATCAAGACTTCATCAGTTTCAATGATAAAGGGCTTGGATGGATTACGGGCAATATCGAAAAATGCCTCTCCTTTCAGTTCAACATTGCGTGATCCTGACTTAAATTCAGCAGGAAAAGAGAAGATTGAATTCTCTGCAAGATAAATAACCGAACCATCCCCCAGGGTTTTAATAAGGGTTGCAGTTTCATTTGAAGTATTCAGCTTAAGCATGGCAACTTCCGGCCGGTGATACAGGTTCAGATATATCGCAAAACCGATACCAAGCAGGATAAATCCCACGGCAGCGATCCGCAGTCCATAATAAGCCAGGCTATTTCCCGGCTTCACATCCTGAAGCGGGACCAGGTCCTCAGCCTTAAGCCGCGCATACAGCTTATCCCACGCCACCCGCCTCGCTATTTCGCTACTTCTTTTCACTTATGTAATCCCTCAACGACTCCCTGAACATCTTCAGGGCTTTGCTTATATCGGCCTCCACCGTTTTCTCCGAAACCGAGAGGATCTCTGCAATTTCCCTGTATTTTTTTCCTTCGAACCTGTTCATCCTGAACACCCTTGAGCAGCGTTCGGGCATTTGCTTTAAAGTTGCGTTTACTGCCCGGTTCAGCTCGTCCATGTCAAGATCCATTTGAACATTTGCAGGAATCACCTCCCTGAATTCACCCAGGACCATTGCAGCATAGTTTTTACGAACAGCAAGGTGGTCGAGATAATGAAGGGCATTGTTGCGGACAGCCTGGTAGAGGTAAGCATTCAGGGAAAACTTCAGGTTGAAGCTTTTCCTGTCCTTCCAGAACCGGTAGAAAAACTCCTGCACAAGATCTTCGGCAGTATCCATATCATTAAGAATTTTATCTGCATGCCGGCACAAAGGCTCATAGTATTTTAAAAACAGGCTTTCAAATTCCCTGATGTCGCCGGAGCGGATTCTCTTTTGTACGTTAAGATCATTCAGGTTCATAGGGAATTGAAGCGTTTACAGGCCGGGACCGGCCTTTATTTTTTCATGCTTTTCGAAAGCTTTTTAATGGCGTTCTCTATTGAATTATCAGGTTCGATGATATTGTTCTCACCCCAGAAATCGACATCTTCAAAAGCCTGGACTTTATCGGTGAATACCATGTTCGACCTGAAAACCTCCTGGTTACCAAATTTAACGATATTATCGGCATGCCTGTCGGTTATGGCAAGCTCCGACATCAGAGTATAGGAATTCCTGAACAGGCGTTTCTTCCAGTCGCAGCGGAATTTCAGGTCGACCCTTACATAATCGAGATAGTATTTCCCGTTTTGCTCCTTATAGGTTACCAGGTAGCCTGTTGCGGTAGGCATAAAGATCAATCCTGAAGGCTTTTTCTGTACAAATACGTTGGCTGCTTTTTCTTCATCACTGAGGTCAAGGCTGAACTCAGCGCGGGTTATTGCATAATTATCCTGCTGGATGTAAAGCTTCCCGTTATACAGGGGTTCTTCCTTCACCACGGCAGGCGAAAAACTGATCACCCAGTTCATCTTATTGTCGATAGTCACGATAGTTCCGAATTCGAACCTGTAATTATCGAGGTTATCCAGGGCAATGCTGAGGTTGGTATTTTTAACAATATCGAGCAGCATGGATACCTGGGGACCGCCCTGCAGCTGGACCATCAGTGTATCGGCCCGTTTCAGATTGGCAGCCTTTCGCCCCTTGAAAATTTTTACCCTGTCGTTCTGCAGTCCAGAATAAGGAGCCTTATAAATATCCACAACGGCCTCTGATACCGTAAGATAAGTTCGGCGCTGCCTCACCGATTCACGGTAAAATCCCGTCATCATATTGGGCACCTGGCTGTAATTCTTTTTAAAATCCTGAAGGGCCGTCTCCACAATCTCCCTGGCGTCTTTGGGAACTACGGATATCTCCTGCAACCTGATAGGCTGAGTCTGCAACTGGTATGTTTTATCCTGCCCAATGCCCTCGCTTATCCTGAACTTCGTGGTTGCGTAACCCAGGTGGGATACCTCGAAAAATTCAGCGTTGAGGGAAGTGTTCACCTTTAATATAAAATCCCCGTCAGAGTTCGATACCGTTCCAATACCCGTTCCGGGAACCGTAATTGCGGCATAACTGATCTTTTCACCTGATTTGGCGTCCTTCAATGTACCACTTACGGTAACAAAGGTGCTCTGGGCCATTGCTGCAAAGGATGCGGCAAACAGCAGGCATAGAATGCCAAAACTGAATACGTTCTTATTTGATGTTTTCATGGCTGATAGTTTTTCTGTGCTAATATTAATAAGAGACTTCAGGATGAAAATACCCTATGGGTTATGAGTGAAGTTTATTTTTTTGACTGCGGATGAATTTCTTCCTGAAAATACACCACAGTCGTTTACAAGGTTCAAATTTTGCTGTAATTTGCAACAAAATCGCCTTACCATGAAAAAGATCTTATTCGCAATTTCAGTTTTTATCATTGCAGGTGCTGCTTTCGCCCAGCAGCCAAAGACCCCGGGCATCATGAAAGAAGGGAAACCCGGTTATTTCCAGAACACCATCATGAAGGACATACGGGCGGTCGATGAAAGCACCGTGCCGGCTTAGACTGAAAAACGCTTCCAGGCCGACCTCAGCGGGATGAGCCTGCCGACCAAAGTCAGCTCTTACCA
>Ga0118677_10006995_pt1 | contig 18848 bp, 20 predicted proteins | sample AliMusrvi5mmetaG_FD_86154 | JGI IMG/M metagenome (GOLD analysis project Ga0118677, IMG submission 86154) | reverse complement strand
CCAGGGCCTCCAGCCGGGGGCCGCAGGCTGGACAGGCCACCCTGAACCTCCAGAGGAACAACCGCACCGGGACCCCCAGGATGGGCAGATCCCTGACCTCCCGTTCCTCCGCATCGTGGTAACGGGGCCGGAGCTTCCCGCAGCCTGAACAGCGATACCGGGAGGCCTTCCGGTCCAGGGCGATCCACACCTCCCGCGGTCCATCCTCAGAGGCCTCACGGACTTCCACATTTCCAGGCTCGTAGGATCCCCATCCACCGAGCAGACGGATACACTTCTCCCAAGACACCGGCACCTCCCCATGCGTTCTCAGCAAACACAAGGGTCTCAGAGGACTGCCGGTGTCCCTTTACCTCACGCTATAACGCGATGAACCAATTAAATTGCGGATTCTACTTGGACGCTTCAGGCAAACCCGAAAAGGTCACTGTCATGGCCGAGCCACCGGATGCCTATTTGGGACTGCACTCAGGCCGTCATCGACACAGGTATGCGCTCTACCTTCGCGCCCGCAGTCGCGAACGGCAAATCCACCAACAGTTTCGTATGGATGATCATGCGGTTTCCCAAGGCCAACTGAGCAGTTCTGCTCCCGTCAACGCACACTCGGCAGTTCCAGGCTGAACCGACTGCCCACCGCCAGGGCCTCGTACCTCGCCTCGCCACCGTGATCCTGGGCGATGCGACGGACGATGGCGAGGCCCAGGCCTGTGCCTTTGCGCTTGGTGCTGAAGTAGGGCTCGAAGAGGCGCTCGCGATCCTCCTCGGGCACGCCCACGCCGCTGTCTTCGACGGTGAAGCGCAGGGACTCGCCCTCACGGACGAGGGAGAGGCGGATCCGCCCCTGGCCCGGCGCAAGGCTGGCCACAGCAGCCACGGCATTATCCACGTAATTGATGAGGGCCCGCTTCACCATGTCCCCGTCCCAGTGGGCGGGCACCGAGCCTTCAGGCAAGTCCAGCTCCCAATGCAGGCCCGGGTGGTTCGGCTCGTAGAGGGCCGCGACCTGGCGGAGCAATTCGGCGGCATCACAGGGGGCGAACTGGGGGATCGGCAACCGGGCGAATCGGGTGAAGCTGTCCACCAGGCGGGAGAGGCTGGCCACTTCCGTCAGAATCAGCTCAGCACCCTCCTGAACGGCCTCGGGCTCAAGGCGGCCCTCCCGCTGCAGGCGCAGCAGGCGCTGGGCGGTGAGCTGGATGGGTGTGAGGGGGTTCTTCACCTCGTGGGCCATGCGCCGGGCCACCTCCTGCCAGGCGGCGCGTTTCTCCGCCTGGGCCAGCAGGGAGAGGTCCTCCAGCACCGCCAACACGCCGCCGCCCTGGATGGGTTCGAGGATGGCCCGTACGGGGCGGCCCTCGCCTTCGCCGCCCAGGCGCAGCTCCTCCTGCACGCCCCGCTGGGTCTCGCGCACGGTGGCCAGCAGCTCCGGCAGGCGGCCCAGGCGCGGCAGGTCGCGCAAAGCCTCCCAGCGCGCCTCGGTGGGATCCACGGCCTCCAGACCGAGCCAGCTGCCGGCGGCGGCGTTGAGGATCCGCAGCTCGCCGTCCGGGCGCCAGCTCATGACGCCCACGGGCAGGGCCGCCAGGAGCTGGTCCAGGTAGGCCCGGTGCTGCTCAATGCGGCTGGCCTGGGTCTCGATAGCCTCGCGGTTGGTCTTGAGGTCCCGGGTCATGGCGTTGAAGGTGCGGGCCAGGAAGGCCAGCTCGTCCTCGCCCAGCTCGGGCAGCTCCACATCCAGGTCCCCGGAACCCACGCGCTGGGCGGCCTTGGCCAGTGCGCGGATGGGCTCACTGAGGGACTTGGCCAGGGCCAGGCCAGACCACACGGAATAGAACAGGGTCAGCAAGGTGAGAAAGAGAAAGGTGTTCTGAGGCAGGGTCTGAAGCGTATCCTTGGCGGCCCGGATCTGCTGGCTCTCGCGAAAGCGCTGCTCCAGGGCCAGAACCCGGTCCAGGGTCTCACGGGGCATGAAGGTGCCCACGACCCAGGCGCCGTCCCCCCGGGCCACACCGCGCAGCATCCAGAGCCCATCACGGGATTCCTGGAGGCTGTCTCCGACCAGGGGGCTCAATTCCGGCGGCGGCACGCCGACCTTGAGGTCCAGGGCGCGCACGCTGGCCTCGCCCTTGCCCCCCAGGGCAGCCACCAGGTCCAGGCCCGAAGCTCCGCGGATCACCTGGGGATCCGCCGAGGCCGAAACCGCCAGTCGGCCTGCACCGAAGTCCAACCGGACCCGGGCCGCGGCCCGCAGATCCTCGGCCACCTTGGCGCCATCGCGGATGACGATTTCCGTCTCGGGGCTGAACCAGCGCTCCACGTTCTTGCTGATGAAGTCCCGGCCCACCAGGTAGAGGATGAGGCTGGGCACGATGCCCACTACAAAGAGAGTCAGCACCATGCGGGTGCGCAGGCGCGAGCCCAGGATGCCGCTCTTGCGCTCGAAGTAGAGCTTGGCCACGCTGCGGGCCACGATGAAGAGCAGGGTGCCGATGAGGCTGGCGTTGAGCACGCCCACGGCCACCAGCATCCAGCGCGAGGGGGCGTCCAGCCCGCCTACGGCCACGCGATTGCCGACAGCCTTGTAGGCCAGGATGATCACGAGGATGAGGGCCACCAGGCCCGCCGCTACGTAAAGGCGCGTCAACTCGGGATGTCGCTTGGGCTGAGTGGTCATCCCCAGCAGGCTATCCTGGATGCTCGACGAAGGGCAGGCGGATGGTGATGGGGGACACGGAGGCGCAGCGGCGCGGCTTCCTGCTGGGCTTCGTGCCCGGCAGTGGGGAACCCGCCTTCCAGGCGCCCCCGGCTGAAGCCTGGGACACAGTGAATGACGGGGAGGCAGCCTACCCGCGCCTCAGCCTGGAGTTCTGGACCTCGCGGCAGCGCCAGGCCGCCAACCTGCACGAGATCAGCTACCGGGCCTGCTACAAGCCCCAGCTGCCCCGCCACTTCATCGAGCGCCTCAGCGCGCCCGGCGAGCGCGTCTACGACCCTTTCAGCGGCCGGGGCACCACCCTCATCGAGGCCGCCCTCCTGGGGCGCCAGGTGGCGGCCAACGACGTGAATCCCCTCTCCCGCATGCTGGCGGAGCCGCGCCTCAGCCCGCCGGAGCCCAGTGCCGTGGCCGCCCGCCTGGCGGAGATCCCCCGCAGCGGCCCCACGGACGGCCTGGACCTGGCCATGTTCTTCCACCCGGACACGGAGGCCGAGATCCGGGGCCTGCGGACCTGGTGTCTGGAGCGCACCGCCCAGGGCCGCCTGGATGCCCTGGACGCCTGGATCCGCATGGTCGCCACCAACCGGCTTACGGGCCACAGCGCCGGCTTTTTTTCCGTCTACACCCTGCCCCCCAACCAGGCCCTCACGGCGGACAAGCAGCGCCAGATCAACGTCCAACGGGAGCAGGTGCCCCCCTACCGGGACACCCATGCCCTCATCCTCAAGAAGACGAAGCAGCTCCTGACCCGCCTGGAACCTGCCCAGGTCCAGAACCTGCGGGCTGCGGCCCTGGACGCCCACTTCCTCACGGGGGATGCCCGCGCCACCTCCGACCTGCCCGCTGCCTCCGTCACCCTCACGGTGACCTCGCCGCCCTTCTTGGACGTCGTGGACTACGCCGGGGACAACTGGCTGCGCTGCTGGTTCGCGGGCCTCGACGCCGCCGCCATCGCCCGGGACATCAGCACCCCCCGCACCGTGGCGGCCTGGTCCACCACCATGGAGGAGGTGCTCGCGGAGCTGCACCGCGTCACGCGCCGGGGCGGCTTTGTGGCCTTCGAGGTGGGCGAGGTGCGCCGTGGCAAGCTGCGTCTGGATGAGGTCATCCTGCCCCTGGGCCTCGCCGCGGGGTTTCGCGCCCACGGCGTCCTGGTGAACCGCCAGACCTTCACCAAGACCGCCCACATCTGGGGCGTCGGCAACAACGCCCAGGGCACCAACAGCAATCGGGTGGTGCTGTTCGAGAAGGCTTGAACCTTGGGCAAGGAGGAGGTTCGATAAGAAGCCCAAGTCATTAGCAAAAATAAGGCATTAATTTTATTTTTTATGTCTATTGACTTGGACTCGATTGGAGCCATGTTGGGCCTGCGGGCTTCTGGCGGTGGGTGGCTATCGGCACCCCAGTCGGTAGCGTTGCCGCGCTCCCCTTTCCCGGTGTCCCCCTGGACCCCGGTCCTGAATCCACCCTTCTGCCAAGGATGAACCATGTCCGTCCGCGCCTTCGCCTTGCCCCTTCTCTCGACCTTTGCCTTGCTGCCCGCCAGCCTCATGGCCCGCGAAGCCCCCAAGGCCACGCCCACTCTGGCGGCTGAACCCGCTCCCGCCGTGCCCGTGCCTGAGGCAGGGTTGCATCGATTCATGGTCGTGCGGACCTTCCCCGCCGGCGCCTTGGCCGGCCTCGACGCCGCCGCCAAGAAGTCGGTCAACGCCTGCAACTCCACCTTCGGCGTGCACTGGGTGCATTCCTACGCCAACGCGGACAAGACGAAGACCTTTTGCATCTATGACGGACCCAGCGAAAAGGCCGTCAGGGAGGCAGCCACCGCCAACAAGATCCCGGTCGATGACATCATCGAGATCCCCGTCGTGCTGAGCCCGAAGTAGCGCCGCTGCCCACCACCGCTGCGCCCGATCCGCTGTGCCTTCATGGACGGCTCCAGCAGAAGACCACTTAGCTCAGGGGCGCAAGCGCCCCTGAGCCAGTTGTCATGCGCCTTTAAAACCGGTACCCGATGCCCACGCCGTAGAGCATGGGGTCGACCTTGACACTGGTGACTTTGGCGCCGGTGGCGGCGACCTTCACATCGCTGTGGATCTGCACGTACTTCACATCCACGTTGATGAAGCAGTTCTTAGCCACCTGGAAGTCCACACCGGCCTGGGCGGCCAGGCCGACGCTGGTCTTGTCCAGATCGAGCGCACCATTGGCCAGCTTCACATCGGAGATGAGCGTGAGGTTGAGCCCCAGACCCACATAGGGATTCACCGTCTGGCCCGGGAGGAAGTGCCACTGGCCCAGGAGGGTGGGAGGTAGTTGCTTGAAGGTGCCGATCTTGGTGCCCGCCAGGGTGACGTCATGCTCCTGGGGGACCGTCAGCACCAGCTCCGCAGCCAGGTTCGGGGAAAAGAAGTAGCTGAAATCGATTTCGGGAATGACCTTGCTGCTGACGTGGATGGCGTCCGCAGGAATGCCCGTGACCGCATCGGACTTGTTGGCGGGATTCAGGGAGACCGCGCGGAGACGGACCATCCAGGGGCCCTCCTGGGCACGGAGGCCAGGCGCCACAAGGGCGACGGCGAGCAGGGTGATGGAACTGAGCAGCTTCATGGCAGACATCCAGAGAGGGCCTCCGGGATCTCCCGGGGGCGGTTGAGAAGACAAAGGAACCCTGACCGGCGCGGGGCCGGTGTTCGCAAGGGCTGGGCAGCTCCGGTAGGGACGGTGGGAGGACAGACGAATCCTGGCCGGCCTTGGGTCGGCATGCGGCAGAGGGTGGCCCATGGGGCCAGTTCAGACGGGGGGCTTGGTCTTGCGCAGGGGTTTGCGCACCGCAGCGGCGCGCTCATTGTGGGCGGACTGGTGGCTGGGCGAGGCCGCCACCAGCGTGTCAAACGTGACGGTGGTTAGATGTTGCTGCAGCAGGTCCGTCGCCTGGCCCCAGGCCCGCTGGACCAGGCAGCCCTGCCCGAAGACACAGGGCTTCCCGCCCTCCAGGCAGGCGTTCAGGACCACGCCACCTTCGACGGCGTTGAGGATGTCCAGCAGGGAGATCTCCGCCGCGGGCCGGGCCAAGCTGATGCCGCCGCCTGTGCCGCGCTGGGTCTTGAGCAAGCCAGCCTTCACCAGGTCGCCCACGATGCGGCGGGTGAACGGCGCGGGCAGGAGCCGGGTCTCCGAGATCTCGGGGATCGAAACCCGTGTCCCCGCAGGCAGACAGGCCAGATGCAGCACGAGACGTGCTGCGTAATCCGACTGCCGGGAGATGCCGATCATGGGGCCTCAAAGGTGTCTTCGAGGTCAACATTACTCATTTGGTAATCTTGGTCAAGACCCATGGGTCATCTATTCAAAATACATTTCTGTATCAATACACTCGCAGAGAAAAGAGGAGGGCATGGCGAATCACTGAGAAAGAAAGATGTCTCTTTCTCCGCGTACCTCAGTTCCCTCCTGAACCTCTGCGAGTGTTGTGATCCTTCGGCCCTCAGGCCGAGACCACGTCCGCAATGGGGCAGCGCTCGGCGCCGCGCACGCGGCCGTGGGCCTGCACGCGCTGGTGGGCGGATTGGTGGGTGGCACTGCGGAGGGCCAGCAGATCGAAGCGCACGGAGACCAGATAGTCATCCAGCACCTGGGTGGCCTCCACCCAGACGGACTGCACGGGGCACTGGTCCGCCAGGGGACAGACGCGGCGGTCGCTCACGCAGTGGTTGAGGGCGATGCCCCCTTCCATGGCGTGGACCACCTCGCCCAGGGAGATCTCCGCTGCGGGCCGGGCCAGGCTCACGCCGCCCCCGGAGCCCCGGGAGGTTTTGAGGACGCCCGCCTTCACCAAGTCGCCCACGATGCGCCGCACGAAATCCAGGGGCAGCATCCGGTGCCTGGCGATGTCGGCAATGGGCACCTTGGCCCCGGGCGCCAGACAGGCGAGGTGCAGCACCACGCGGGCGGCGTAGTCGGTCTGTCGCGAGATTCCGAGCATGGCGTCCCCAGAGAGATCCCAAATATGAGTGAATTGGTCCTGTTGGTCAAGACCTGGGGGTAGGGAATGGAGACAAGGGGTGGCCGGGGAGCTCAGCGCTGCTGAGGTGGCCACAGGCCTGAGGTTGAGGAGGTCGCGCTGAGGTGTGGGAAAGGTTGCAGCAGGACTCGACAGCATTTCTTGGTGTTTTTCTTGGTGTCTTGGCGCCTTGGTGGTGATCTGTTTTTCTTTTCTTCTAACTCAGCTTCAGCGCATACAGCGCCGCGTCTTCACCGTCGGCGTAGTAGCTCCGCCGCAGGCCGCAGGGCTTCCAGCCGCAGGTGCGATAAAGGGCGATGGCGCTGGCGTTGGACACGCGCACTTCCAGGAAGAGGTGGTCGATGCCCTGCGCGGCCAGATCCCGCTGGCAGGCCTCCAACAGGGTCCGGCCGAGCCCACTACCTCGGTGGGCGGGGTCCACGGCAATGCGCAGCAGCTCGGCCTCGGCGGCGGCCGGAATGAGCGTCCAGCGGGCGAAGCCGCGTTCGGGCAGGAGCCACAGCCCTTCCTGGTCCGAAGGCGCCTTCCAGGGGCTGCCGAAGGCCGTGCGGTCCAGTCGGACCACCCACTCCGGCAGCGGTTCGCCCACCTCCAGACGCCAGACTCCAGCCTCCAGACTCTCCCTCATCGCGCCACGCCCCTGCGCAGGGCCTCGGAGAGGTGGGCGGCGGCCAGGGGGAAGTTCACCTCCGCATCGGTCTCCCTCAGGTAGAAGGGCACCAGGGGCGCCTCTGGAGGGCCCTGGGCCACCCGCCGAGCCAGGGCCACCAGGCCCGCCAGGGTGGCCGCGCCCTCGTCGTCCAGGGCGATGCGGGGCGTGGTCAGGACGGCCTCGGCCTTGGGCAGGAAAGCCTCCGGCGCCCACCACGGTTCGGCGCCAATGCGCTCGGCCAAGCTCGGCAGGAGGCTCTTGGCGGCGGGTTCGGTGGCGTCCTCAGCCCAGCGCTGGTGGAATGCCTCGCCCCGCTGACCGTCCAGCAGGACCCAGCATGGGCCCACCACGCAGGCCTGGCGCAGGGCCTCAGCCCGCAATTCGAAGGCGGAGAAGCCCCAGGTGGGCAGGCCCGTGAGGCCCAGGCCCTCGGCTGTGGCCACGCCGATCCGCAGGCTCGTGAAGCCGCCGGGCCCCAAGCAGACCGCCACACCGGAGAGATCCGCGGGCCTGGCCCCGGCCTCGGCCATGAGCTCGTTCAGGGTGGGAAGCAGGCGCTCGCTGTGACCCCGCCCTACGCCTGCAGGCACCCGGCGCGCCCACACCTGGTCGCCCTGGATGAGGGCCAGGTGGAGGATCTCGGTGGCGGTGTCGAGGGCGAGGAGCATGGATCCAGTCTAGGCGATCAGCCCGCCAGCACCCGTCCTTGCAGATGCACAGCGAGGGCCCGGTCGCTGTCCAGGATGTGGTTGATGAGCCAGGTCTCCAGGAAGTCCACCAGACTCTGGCCCTGTACCAGCTTGCCGGAGCGGAACTCCGCGATGAAGTCGCTCACCTGCATGAGAAGGTCCGAGTGAGCCGCGAAGTGGGAGGAGGCCTGAGGGAAGGCGTACTGGATCATCAGGGCCTCCTCGGTCTTGAAGTGGGACACCGTGTAGTCCCGCAGGAAGTAGAGCACCGCGGCCACCTCGTCGCGGTCGCGGCCCTCTGCCACGGCGGCCTGAAGGCGGTTCAGGGCGTCCACCAGCGTCTGGTGGTCCTCGTCGATCCCTGGGTGCCCGACTGCCAGGGCCTCCTGCCACTCGATGTACGCCATGCCGCCACTCCGCCTCCCAGGTCGGCCGACCCGGTCTGACCAGTGTACTGCAGCGAGACAGGCCTTCCTCCGGATTCCAGGGGGCGGCTCGGTAGACACAAAAAGGCGGCCCGAGGGCCGCCTTTTGGATGTCTCGGAAAAACCTAGCAGGCCTTGATGACCTTGCCAGCCTGGATGCAGGAGGTGCAGACCCGCAAGCGCTTGGGGGCGCCGCTCACCAGGGCGCGAACGCGCTGGATGTTGGGATTCCACCGGCGCTTGGTGATGTTGTTGGAGTGGGAGACATTGTTCCCGAACTGGGGCTTCTTACCGCAAATTTCGCACTGACGGGACATGGGAACCTCATGAGCCAAAAGAGAAAACAAACAAGAGAACCAGTGTATCCGTGCAGGGGCCGAACGCAAGCAGAAAGGATGGCGGGTGGCCCCTGACCCAGAAACCATCAAGGGAAAAGGGGAACCGCGAAAGGCCCGAAAAGACGCTAAAAAAAGCTTGGTCACCTGTGCCTTCGGGCCCCTTGTGTCCTATGTTGCTAAATTCATTATTTTAATTATTTTAGATTGACCAACCCTTCGTGGCGCCGCCAGAATGGCCCTCCGAACCTTGATCCCATCCTTTCGCGCCCTTTCGCACCTTTCGCGGTTTCTCTTTTGCAGTTGGAATTCGGGACATCCGCCGCCAACATGGGGGCATCCCGCTGGAACCCGTATGGTCCCCACCTTCGACCTTCGCCTCTGGGCCCTCGCCTTCACCCTGCTGGACTGGCCTGAGCGCCAGAAAGCCCGACTCTGGGCGGCCCTCCAGCTGGACCCGGCCCCGGCCCTGGCGCCGGAGCAGGTGGGAGCATTGGATCACCTTGCGGCGCAGCTGCCCCACCTGCGCCAGGAGGCCCTGGACCGGGGCGCCCGCCTCCTGCTGCCTGGCGACGAGGGCGCCGACCCCCTCATCGCCCCCCTGCCCAGTGGCCCTCTGGGTGCGGGGCAGCCTGCCACCCCCGGGCCTGCGGGTGGCCATCGTGGGCAGCCGTGTGGCCTCCAAACGGGGACGGGAGCGCACCCGGGCCTGGGCGCGAGCCCTCACGGAGGCGGGTGTGGCAGTGATCTCGGGCCTGGCGCGGGGCATTGACGGGGCCGCCCACGAGGGGGCCCTGGCGGCGGGCCCCACCTGGGGCGTCATGGGTTCCGGCCTGGATCACCCCTACCCGCCGGAGCACCGGCCCCTCATGGACCGCATGGTGGCGGCGGGAGGAGGCGTCCTCACCCCCTTTCCGCCCCAGGCTCCGCCCCTGCGCTGGCACTTCCCCCGTCGCAACTGGCTGTTGGCGGCCTGGACTCAGGGTGTCCTGGTCACGGAAGCCCGGCTGAAGTCCGGCTCCCTGGTGACGGCCCGGCTGGCCCTGGACCTGGGCAAGGAGCTATGGGTCTGCCCCGGAGGACCTTTCGGCCGAAGGCCCAAACTTTTTGTTAAGAGAAGGCGCCGCAAGGATTTGCCTATCCCCAGCCAACCTCCTGGAGGACCTTTCTGCCCTACCGGTCACTTGACAAAGGTGTGCCAATAGGATCCATCCTTAGGCCAGTAGGGAGTCCTCCATTGACCAAGCTCGTGATCGTCGAAAGCCCCTCCAAGGCCAAGACCATCACCAAGTACCTCGGCAAGGGGTACAAGGTGATGGCCTCCGTAGGCCACATCCGGGACCTGCCCCGCAAGCTGGGCGTGGACATCGAGAACGGCTTCCAGGAGGAGTACGAGATCAGCCCGGCCAAGGAGAAGGTGGTCAAGGAGCTTCGTGCCGCCGCCAAGACTGCCGATGAACTGATTCTCGCAACCGACCCTGACCGCGAGGGGGAGGCCATCAGCTGGCACCTGCTGGAGGCCATCAAGCCGCCCAAGAGCCTCCCCGTAAGTCGGGTCCTCTTCAACGAGATCACCCCCGCAGGTATCCAAAAGGCCATGGCCGCGCCCACGGTCATTAATAAGAAGCTGGTGGATGCCCAGCGGGCCCGCCGCGTGCTGGACCGCCTGGTGGGCTACAAGGTCAGCCAGGTGCTCTGGGACAAGGTGCGCCGCGGCCTCAGCGCCGGGCGCGTGCAGAGCGTGGCCGTGCGCATCATCGTGGATCGCGAAAAGGAGATCCTGGCCTTCAACCCCGTCGAATACTGGGTGTTGAAGGGCCGCTTCGCCGCCAAGCTGCCGCCCACCTTCTGGATGAAGCTTGTGAAGCTGGGTGGACAGCCCCTGCAGCTGGGCAACAAGGAAACCAAGCGCCGGGTCGGCGATGGCGTCCAGGCCCAGGATCTGAAGGCGAAGCTGGAGAAGGCCCATTACACCGTCACGGGCCTGGAGACCAAGGAGAAGAAGCGGAATCCGGCCGCCCCCTTCACCACCGCCAAGCTGCAGCAGGAATCGGCCCAGAAGCTCAAGATGAGCGTGAGCCGCACCATGCAGAACGCTCAGCGACTTTATGAAGGCGTTGATTTTGGCGAAGGCCCCGTGGGCCTCATCACCTACATGAGAACCGACTCGCCGCGCATGGCCCCCGAGGCCGTGGAGGCCACCCGCGAGTTCATCGCCGACAAATACGGCAAGGAATACCTGCCCGCCAAGGCCCGCATCTACACCGGCAAGGCCGGCGCCCAGGACGCCCATGAGGCCATCCGCCCCACGGACATCACCCGCACGCCCGAGAGCCTGCGCGGCCAGCTGGAGCCGGACCAGTTCCGCCTCTACGCCCTCATCTGGCGCCGCACCATGGCCTCGCAGATGGAGGCCGCCCGCTTCGACGAGACCGTGGTTCAGACCGAGGCCACCGCGGGCAAGGACACGGCCCTCTTCGAAGCCAAGGGTGAGATCGAGCGCTTCCCGGGCTGGCTGGCGGTCTACCGCGCCGACAAGACCGAGACCGACGCCGAAGCCATCGCCGATGCCACCAAGGGCCCCGAAGAAGAGGAAGAGGATGACACCCTACTGCCGGCCCTGAAGCTCGGCGAGGCCCTCAAGCTCGAGCAGCTCGACGCGGACCAGCAGTTCACCAAGCCCCCCACCCGCTTCAATGAAGCCACCCTGGTGAAGGAACTGGAAGAGGATGGCATCGGCCGCCCCTCCACCTACGCCAGCATCATCAGCACCATCCAGGACCGCGACTACGTCAAGAAACACGAGGGTCGTTTCAAGCCTACGGATCTGGGCATGACCGTCACGGAGCTGCTGCTGCAGGGCTTCGTGGACCTCATGGATCCCAAGTACACCTCGGGCATGGAGGGCAACCTCGACCGCATCGAGGAAGGCAAGCTCACCTTCAAGAAGGCCATGACGGACTTCTACGGCCCCTTCGAGGAATCCCTGGCCGCCGCCGGCCGGGACATGCAGAACCTGAAGGCCGGCGTGCCCACAGGCGAGGCCTGCCCCAAGTGCGGCACCCGCAAGAAGGGCGCCGGCACGCTGCTCAAGCGCATCGGCCGCAATGGCCTCTTCGTGGGCTGTACGAATTACAGCGCCGAACTCGAAAAGGACAAGTGCGACTACACCGCAGACCTCGAGAAGATGGAAGAGCCCGAAGACGCGCCGGAGTGCCCGCTGTGTGGCACCACCCCCATGAACCTGCGCAAGGGCCAGTGGGGCCCCTTCTGGGCCTGCCCCAACTACCCCAAGTGCAAGGGCATCGTGAAGGCCGACCCCAAGGGCATTCCCGTTCCCGCCGACGAGCCCACCGGGGAGAACTGCCCCAACTGCGGCAAGGGCTTCGTGAAGCGCCATGGCCGCTACGGTGAGTTCGTCTGCTGCATCGACTACCCAGGCTGCAAGACCGTGAAGAAGGAGATCCTGGCCATCCCCTGCCCCAAGTGCGGAGGCGGCATCAGCCCCCGCAAGACGCGCTTCGGCAAGGTTTTCTACGGCTGCACCAACTATCCCAAGTGCGACTTCACCGCCTGGGACAAGCCCGTGCCCGTCACCTGCCCCGCCTGCAAGAACCCCATGATGGGCGAAAAGACCAAGAAGCCCCGTGGCAAGGATCCGATCCAGGTGCTGGTATGCCCCGCCTGCAAGTACGAAGAGCCCATGGGCTGACGTTCAAAACCTTGGCGCCTCCCTGGACCCGGACCCATCTTTAACTCTGGTTCCGGTCCCAGGAGGCTGCCATGCCCGCGATGAACCTGAAGCAATTCCTGAACGAGCAGCGGGTGCCTTTCCAGGTCATCCCGCACCCCGTGGCCTTCACGGCCACCTCCGTGGCTGGGGCGGCCCACATTCCTGGCCGGGAGATGGCCAAGACGGTGGTGGTCGAGCTCGATGGCCACCTAGCCTTGGCGGTGCTGCCCGCCAACCGGAAGCTGGACCTGGAGCGGCTGCGCCAAGGCACCGGGGCCCTGGAGGCCAAGCTGGCCGAGGAGCGGGACTTCATCCCCGACTTCCCTGGCTGTGAGCCGGGCGCCATGCCGCCCTTCGGCCACCTCTTCGGTCTGCCGACCTATGTCGAGCCCCACCTCGCCGCCGACGAGCAGATTGCCTTCAATGCCGGCACCCACACCGAGGTGGTGCGCATGGCCTATGAGGACTTCGCCCGGCTGGCCCACCCACAGCTCCTGCCCATGTAGACCTCCCCTTCTGTCGGGCGGCCCCCAGAGCGCCCCTGGCCTTCAGCTGCCTTTTGCCGCAGAGTCTCCCTATCCACTCGCGGCAGGCAGGGGAGGTCATTCATGGGCGTCAGACAACTCTTCGATCTCTCCGGCAAGGTGGCCCTGGTCACCGGCGGGTCCCGCGGCCTCGGTCTGCAGATGGCGATGGCCCTGGGGGAGATGGGCGCGAAGCTGGCGCTCACGGCGCGGAAGGCCGATGAGCTGGCGCTGGCGGAGGCACGACTGCAGGCCCTGGGCTTCGAGGTGCTGGTCGTGCCGGGCGACCTCGTCAAGGCCGAAGCCATCCCCAGTCTGGTGGACGCGGTGCTGGCCCGCTACGGCACCATCGATATCCTCGTGAACAACGCCGGGGCCACCTGGAGTGCGCCGGCTGAGGCCCTCCCAGTGGAGGCCTGGCGCAAGGTCATGGCCCTCAACATCGACGCCATGTTTGTCCTGAGCCAGGAGGTGGGACGGCGCTGCTTCATGCCCCAGGGGTCAGGCAAGATCATCAACATCTCCAGCATTGCCGGGCTGGCGGGCAACCCGCCGGGCATGACCACCCTGGCCTACAACACCAGCAAGGGCGCGGTGCTGGCCTTTACCCGCACGTTGGCCTCCGAGTGGGGCCCGCACAACATCAACGTGAACGCCATCTGCCCGGGTTTCTTCCCCACGAAGATGTCCGCGGCCCTGCTGGAGAAGATCGAAGCGGAGGTCCTGGCCGCCACGCCCCTGGGCCGCCTGGGCGGCGATGCGGACCTCATGGGCGCCGTGGTCTTCCTGGCCTCCGAAGCCTCCCGCCACATGACCGGCCAGCAGCTCATCCTCGATGGCGGACACAGCACGACGTTGTGAACCACCCATGGTCCAGAAACACTGGCCGCAGCCCAACTGCCAGGCACCAAAACCGGAAGAACATTCAACCGGTGAGGGCCGGCGAGGAAGCAGAACCAGAAAACCCCGGCGCAGGGATCACTGTTGATCATGTACTCCGCTGGGAATGCGCCCCTTGGGCTGAGATACTGCCCAGATGTCTTCCCCGCCTGACGCCCCGCCACTCCTGGTCCTGCTTCCCGGCATGGACGGGACGGGGATCATGTTCGAGCCCTTCCTGGAAGCACTGGGGAAGTGGCCCACGCGGGTGCTGCGGTACCCGGTGGCGCTGACGTCCTACGCCGACTGCATCACCTTCGCCCGGGACCAGCTGCCTGTGGACCGCCCCTTCCTGCTGCTGGGGGAATCCTTCTCGGGGCCTGTGGTCCTGGCCCTGGGGGCGGAGCAGCCCAAGGGGTTGGTGGGAGTGGTCCTCTGTTCGACCTTTGCCCGCAATCCCAGGCCCCACTTGAATTGGCTGGCGCCCCTGCTGCGCAACCTGCCGCCCCCGCGCCTGCCCCTGCCCTGGCTGCGGCGCCTGCTGCTGGGAGGGCGCCATGCCGGGGCTCTGGAGCATCTGGTGGACACGATGTTGACCTTCTTCCCGCCGGCCACCCTCAAGGGCCGCCTCCTGGCCGTGAGCACCGTGGATCATACGGATTGCCTAAGGCAGATCGAGGTGCCCCTGCTGGCCCTGGTGGCGGCTCAGGACCGCCTGGTTCCCAAGGCCGCCGCGACCTGGCTTCGCAGCCACGGCCCCACGCTGGACATGGTCCGCCTCCAGGGGCCCCACTGGCTCCTCCAGACCCGGCCCGAGGCCTGCGTGCAAGCCATTCAGGACTTTCTCCAGCGAAATCAGGGGCACCCTGAGCCCCCACCACCCAGCCCAATCCGGAGCAGCCGCTGGACCTGAAGGCTGGCCGCCGTTGCTATCCTCTAGCGTGTCCACCCCCATTCCATCCTCCCGCCCCCGGGTCGCCATCGCCGGCACCAGCGGCTTTGTGGGCGCCGCCCTGTGCGAAACCCTGGGAGAGCACTTCGATCTGCGCATCCTCACCCGCTCCATGGCCCGCCGGGCCGTGCGGGAGCAGGACGAGGTGTGGACCTGCGATCACTTCTCGCGCGGGGATCTGGAGGCGGGACTGGAAGGCGTGGACTACGCCATCTACCTGGTACACAACCGCGACCCCTCGGCCCGCCTGGACCAAGCCCTGAGCCGGGACATGGACCTGCTCGTGGCGGACAACTTCTCCTGGGCGGCCCAGCGCAATGGCGTCAAGCAGCTGGTCTACCGGGCGCCCCTGCTGAGTCATCCCGACCGCCCCACGGCCCGGGATGCCCGCGAGCTGGAGGAAGTCCTGGGCAGCCATGGCGTCCCCCTCACAGTGCTGCGCACGGGCCTGGTGGTGGGCCCCGGGGGCGAGCTGTCCAAGCTGCTGGTGCGCCTGGTGGAGCGCATGCCGCACCTGCCCCTGCCGCGGCTGGCGGAGCATGCGGTCCGCCCCCTTCCCCTGGAGGCTCTGCTGGCCGCCTTCCGACACTGTGTGGGGAATCCAGACACCTTCGGCGGCACCTTCGACATCTTCGGGCCCGAGCCGGTGACGTTGCGCCAGATGCTGGAGGACACGGCCACCCACCTGGGCCGGAAGGCCCACTTCAGGCCCTGGCCAGGCATGCCTGAGGGCCTCTTCGCCGCCCTGCTGCGGGTGGTGCATCCCTCCCTCCACCCGGTCTTTCGCACCTACCTGCTGGACCACTTCTCTGCGGGCACCCAGGGCCAGGACAATCCGGTCATGCGCGCCGCCACCCTGAACTGGACGCCCTTCCGCGAGACCCTGGAAGCGTCCCTTCGGGCCATGACGGCCCCCCAGCCCCAACGGCGCCAGGATGACGAGATCCTCCGCCAGTCGGGGCGGGTGCGTTCCATCCAGCGCCTGCGCCTGCCCACAGGACGCAACGCCGAGTGGATGGCGGAACGATACTTCCCCTGGCTGGGCACCCTCATGAAGGTGGCAGTCACCACCGAGCGCCAGGAGGACGGCTCCTGGACCGTGCGTCAGAAACCATGGGGCCCTTTGCTGCTGCGCCTGGACTTCAAGCCGACCCACAGCTCGCCGGATCGCCGCATGTATTTCATCACCGGCGGAGCCCTGGCGCGGGTCCTGGGCGGCCGCACGGCCCGCCTGGAATTTCGTGATCTGCTGGGAGGCCGTTTCAACCTGGTGGCCATCCACGACTTCAACCCGGCCCTGCCCTGGTTCTTCTACCGCGTGACCCAGGCCCTCATTCACGGCCTGGTCATGAAGGGTTTCCAGGGCCACATGGAGGAAGCCAGCGAGGGTGAGGCCCCGCTCTGAGGCCGATTTTCACATCGGTATACTGAGCCTGGGATCCACCCACTCAGGACTGCCATGGTTTGGAACGACGTATGCCTGATCCACAGCCAGGCTCCTCTGGTCCACAACATCACGAACTACGTGGTGATGAACACCACGGCCAATGCGCTGCTGGCCGTGGGCGCCTCTCCGGTCATGGCCCACGCCCTTGAGGAAGTGGAGGAGATGACCGCCCTGGCATCGGCCCTGGTACTGAACATCGGCACCCTCAGCGGGCCCTGGGTGGAGGCCATGGTGCTGGCGGGTCGTGCCGCCCAGCAGAAGGGCATCCCCACGGTGCTGGATCCCGTGGGCGTGGGGGCCACCACCTTCCGCACCCGCACGGCCCAGCGCCTGCTGGAGGAGACCGGCCCCCGCCTCATCCGCGGCAACGCCTCGGAGATCCTGGCCCTGGCCAACCTCGGCGGCGGCACCAAGGGCGTGGACGCCACCGACCCCGTGGAGGGCGCCCTGGAGGCGGCCCGACAGCTCTCCTCGCGCTGTAACTGCGTGGTGACTGTGAGTGGCCCCGTGGACCTCATCGTGCAAGGCGAGCGCCTGGCCCGCATCCACAACGGCGATCCCATCATGGGCCGCATCACGGGCATGGGTTGCACAGCCACGGCCCTCATGGGCGCCTTCGCCGCCGTAAACCCGGATCCCTTCCGAGCCGCTGTGGACGCCATGGTGGTGCTGGGCGTGGCGGGTGAGCTGGCCCGCGAGCACAGCCAGGGCCCCGGCAGCTTCCAGGTGGCCCTGCTGGACCAGCTGGCCTCCTTGCGCCAGGAGGATCTGGAGCGACTCGCCCGGATCGAGGGGCTCGGATGAATGCCACCGCCGCGCCAGAACCCGCCGCCCACTCCAAGGGTCCGTTCAGTGGCCCCCTTGAGGTGCTGCTGGTGGACGACGACCCCCTCATCCAGATCACCATGGGCATGATGCTGGAGGCCCTGGAGCACCAGATACGGGTGGCTTCCAGTGGCGAGGGCGCCCTGAGGCTCGTGGAGGAGGGCTACCTTCCGCAGGCGGTGATCATGGATTTGAACATGCCAGGTCTGGGTGGCCTGGGCACCCTGCCCCGCCTGCGCGAACTCTGCCCCGGGGTGCCGGTCTTCCTGGCCACGGGCCGCGTGGACGATCAGGCCCACAAGGTTATAGCGACCCATGCTGGCGTCACCCTGCTGGCCAAGCCCTTCGGCATCGAGGAACTGCAGCAACAACTGGCGGGCGTGCCCAGGGGCTGACTGGACGCCACGGGAGTACAACCACACTCGCGGAGAAAACTGGACTTTGCGAGTGTGGTTTTCAGTTTTTGAGCTACTTCGCAGGTTTCAAAGTCCAGAAGGCGGGATCGCTGGCCAGGGTTTTCGGGCCCACGAAGCTGAGCTTGGGATTGAAGGAGAACAGCTGGTTCTCCACGGCGTTCACGTACTCGGAGAAGACCTTCGACATGGTCTTCTGCCCCTCCTCGCCCAGGGCCTCCTGGAAGGCCTTGTCCGCGGCGTCGGTAGCGTCGAGCTCCGCCAGGGACTTCAGGGGCCGCAGCACCAGGTAGGAGGGCGAGCCCATGCCCGCTGTGACCTCGTAGAAGGCGAAGGAGGCTGGATACTCACTCTTCTTGTAGGCTGCCATGGCCGCCTTCACCCCGTCCTCGAAGGAGCGCCAGTGACCCTGCTTGATGCGGAAGGTGCGGATGCGGAAATAGCGCATCTTGCCAATCTCCACGTCGGGGCCGTAGCTCAGCTCTTTGCGGTACTTGGCCAGGATGGTGCGGACGCCCGTCAGGTGCTCGCCGTCCGCCTGGGAGATGGTGTCGATCTCCTTTTTCGCGGCCGGGTTCTTGTCCAGCTCATTCTGCTTGGCTTCATAGTCCCCGTAGGAGCCGTACGACATGAGGAACCAGGCCTCCGAGGGGCCCGTGACAGAGCTCATGCCCAGGTAGTAGTCCGTGGACTTGGCCTTCCGCATGATGCGGGACCAACTGGATTCGGTGGCGGCATGGGCGGCGCCATGCCCTGGTTTCAGCTCCTCCCGGGCGATCTGGATCAACGGGGGCGGCGGCATGGGACCGCTCTGGGCCACCAGGGCCGTGGCCGCGAGGCCTAACAGCGTGCTGCGGAAGAAGGACTGGGTTGCGTGCGGCATGGGGCCCACCTCCAGAGGGCGGTCCTGAAGGTAGTCGCACCCATAGAAATTTAAAAGATTTTAATTGTTGTAACAAGCTTGACTGATCGAATTAATACTATTTTTAACAAAAGACTTTCTTGAATTACAGCACTTTGCTCGCCGCGCTGTGGCAGCATCCATCGGTTGTTTTACCGCAGAGGACGCCTAGGACGCAGAGGGGCCTGGGTCTTTCTCTGCGCCCTCTGCTGCTATGAAAGCCAATCCGAACTGCTGAATAGAGTGCAGTTCTTTATGCCTCCTGCAAGGCCGTAAGAATGACATCGAATCCGAGGTTCTGGAGGTCCTTGACGCGTTTCTGGATGGCGC
>Ga0118677_10006992_pt1 | contig 18851 bp, 14 predicted proteins | sample AliMusrvi5mmetaG_FD_86154 | JGI IMG/M metagenome (GOLD analysis project Ga0118677, IMG submission 86154) | reverse complement strand
GCCCTGCCCCCGGCTCCCGGCCCATGGGCCCCGGTTCCCGCCCCATGGGCGGCCCCGGTGGTCCCAACCGTGGCCCCGGCGGTCCCAGCCGCCCCGGTGGTCCTGGCAGTCGCCCCAGTGGCCCCGGCCGTCCCGGCATGGGCCCCCGCACCGGCGGCCCCGGTCGCGGTCCCTCCATCCCCGCCACGGGTCCCATCGATCCCAACAGTCAGAAGGGCCCCGGTCGCGGCGCCCATGTGGGTGGCAAGAAGAAGAAGGGCGGTTACGTCCGCAGCAAGGAAGAAGAGCTGGACCTGAAGCTCCGCCAGCCCCGTTCCCGCGCTCAGCAGGTGGCCAGCGAGTACATCGAGGACGAGATCGGCATCGTCATGCTCTCTGAGGGCGTCACGGTGAAGGAACTCGCTGAGAAGTGCAGCCGTCCCGCCAAGGACGTCGTGGCCAAGCTGCTTCATCGCGGCATCTTCGCCACCATCAACCAGCCCCTCGACACCGAGATGGCCAAGGAGATCGCCCGCGAGTTCGGCTTCCTGGCCGACATCGTGACCTTCGAAGAAGACGTGCAGATCATGGCCGATGAGGCCGGTGAGATCGTGGGCGAGAAGCTGCCCCGGCCCCCTGTCGTCACCATCATGGGCCACGTCGACCACGGCAAGACCTCCCTGCTGGATGCCATCCGCAAGACCAAGGTGGCAGCCGGTGAGGCTGGCGGCATCACGCAGCACGTGGGCGCCTACCATGTGGACGTGAAGGATCCCAACACGGGCCTCATGCGCCAGGTGGTGTTCCTCGACACGCCTGGTCACGAAGCCTTCACCAAGATGCGTGCCCGCGGCGCCAAGGTCACGGACATCGCTGTCCTGGTCGTGGCCGCTGACGACGGCGTCATGCCCCAGACCGTGGAATCCATCAACCACGCCAAGGCCGCTGATGTGCCCCTCGTCATCGCCATCAACAAGATCGACAAGCCCGGCGCCGCCCCGGATAAGGTCCAGCAGGGCCTGCTCCAGTACAGCGTCCAGACCGAGGCCTACGGCGGCGACGTACCCGCCGTCCTCGTGAGCGCCAAGACGAAGCAGGGCCTCGATGAACTCCTCGAGACGCTGCTCCTGGTGGCTGATATGAAGGAACTGAAGGCGGTCTATGACTGTCCCGCCGCCGGGTCCATCATCGAAGGCCGCCTGGATCGGGGCCGCGGTCCCGTGGCCACCGTGCTCGTCCAGCGCGGCACCCTCAAGGCCGGCGATATCTTCGTGGCCGGTGCCACCATGGGCCGCGTCCGCGCCATGTTCAACGACCTGGGACAGAAGGTGGCCGAAGTGGGCCCCTCCAGCGCCGTGCAGATCCTCGGCTTCGAGGAAGTGCCCAGCGCCGGCGACAACTTCCAGGTGGTGGAGGACGAGCCCAAGGCCCGCGCCATCGTCACCTTCCGCCAGGAAAAGGCCAAGCAGGCCGCCCAGCAGAAGCAGCGCGCCACCCTCGAGACCCTCTTCAGCACCCTGAAGGATGGTCAGGTCAAGGAACTCGCCCTCATCATCAAGGGCGACACCCAAGGCTCCGTCGAGTCCCTGGTCGGTCAGCTGGAACGCCTCAGCACCGATAAGGTCCGCGTGCGCATCATCCATAGCGCCGCCGGCACGGTCACCGAGAACGATGTGCTGTTGGCCGAGGCCTCCAAGGCCACCATCATCGGCTTCCACACCAAGGCCGAGAAGAAGACCGAGGAACTGGCCCGGGAAGAGGGCGTGGATCTGCGTTTCCACGACATCATCTACAAGGTCACCGAGGAGATCGAGCAGGCCATGGTCGGCATGCTGGACGCCACCGAGAAGGAGACCATCCACGGTCTCGCCGAGGTGCGCCAGCTCTTCAAGATCGGTCGTGTGGTCATCGCGGGCTCCTTCGTCACCGAGGGCAAGGTCCAGCGCGCATACAAGGTCCGCGTCAAGCGCGGCGAGGAAGTCCTCTTCGAGGGCGGCCTGAAGAACCTGAAGCGCTTCAAAGAAGACGTCTCCGAAGTCAAGAATGGCCTGGACTGCGGCATCTCGCTGGATGGCTACGACGAGCTGAAGGAAGGCGATCTGTTGGAGTTCTTCACCAAGGAGAAGGTCATCGCGACTTCACTGAGTTAGTCCCAAGTCGGCGCTCCGCGCCAACTCTGAACGGGCCCTCCGGGGCCCGTTTTTTTGTGGTTGACAGCGCTCTGATCCATTTATTTTCATTTTTGACTCAATGGTATTCAAATGTTGATTATATTGGGTTAATCGCATTTTGTGATACCCGTCACCGGGTCGGCTGCGCAGACTGGAAGCGCTCCCCGAGGACCGCCATGACCACACCCAGTTTCTCCCTCAGCGCCTCTAGCGATTCCACCGCCACGAACCCCCTGGGGCTCAGCCGCATCGACCACTTCCAGCTCACGGGCTCCATCGAGCGCCTGGAGGGCCTGTACCGTCGCCTGGGCTTCGCCCGCATGGCCAGCGGCATCGAGTCCTGGGGCCGCGTGGTGCACCTGCGCCAGCAGCGCATGGACATCCTCATCTTTGAGGCCGCCACCAGCCACCCCGCTGGGCGCTACTTCGCAGCTCACGGCGAGGGGGTCTGCGCCCTCAACTTCGCCGTGGCGGACTTAGGCGTGGCCCTGGCCCACGCGCGGGCCCAAGGCGCCCGGGTGATGATGGAGCCCCACACCTTTGCCCTGCCCGGCGGCATGCTGCGCTTCGCCGCAGTGCAGGGTGTCGGTGACGTCTGGAACTACCTGGTGGAGCGCCAGGGCGAGCCCGAGGTCTTCTGGCCTGGCCTCAGCCCCGACCCCGCTCCAGCCCTTTGTGATCCAGGTTTAGTACGCGTGGACCACCTCACCAACAACGTGGGTGCCGCCGAGATGGACGCCCTGGTGAACTTCTACGAGCAGGTCTACGGCTTCGGCGTCACACGCGAGTTCCACATCCGCGGCGCTCTGGGCACGGGCCTGGATTCCAAGGTGGTCCAGAGCGCCAACAACCAGGTGATCATCCCCATCAACCAGCCCACGGACGAGAAGAGCCAGGTGCAGGAATACGTGACCCGCCACCGGGGCCAGGGCGTCCAGCACATCGCCATGAGCACCAACGACATCTTCCACACCCTGCGGACCCTGCAGGCCCAGGGCCTGCGGTTCCTGCGCGTGCCCGACACCTACTACGACCTGCTCCCCGGGCGCATCGCCCGCAGCGGCTACACCGTTCGCGAGGACCTGGCCGCAGTGCAGGAGTTAGGCGTGCAAATCGATGGCGACGAGAGTGGCTACCTGCTGCAGATCTTCACCGAGGATCAGATCGGGCCACTGTTTTTCGAGATCATCCAACGGCGGGGGAACATGGGGTTCGGTGAGGGCAACTTCCAGGCTCTGTACGACTCCATCGAACTGGACCAGAAGCAGAGGGGCGTGCTCTAGGCTGCTCCGCCCAACTGATCCTTGCTTACAAGAGGGGCGAGCCGTGGCTCGCCCCATTCATGGGATGGCTGACTGTTCAGGGCTGGATAAGTTCGGGCCAGCAGTTGTCCTCAGTGGCACCTGCCCGGAAGGGCATGGGAGTCGGGGGCATGTTTGGCGCGACCTTGGGATCCAGGGCCTTGAGGGCCAAGTCCCGCAGGTCCTCCAGGTGGGCCTTTTGTCCGCGATCGGAGGTGGCCGCAGCCTTGGCGATGAAGAGGGTGGCCAAGCTCTTTAGCTCGCCGCGCACCAGGGCGCGGGTGTCGTCCATGGGGTTGCCGAAGGGGAAGGCCGCCCCGCCGGGGCCAGCCATTAACAAAGCCGCGGGATTGGCGTTGAGGCGCTCATCCAACTGAGCCAGGTAGGCCCGCTGGAGGTTGCGGCGCAGGGGCTCCACCTTGGTGGCGGGACCTTGCAGCTCCGTGAAGATACCCGCCCGCAGGTCGCCTAACAGGTCAGCTACACGGTAGGCCTTATCAGCTGCGGCAACCTCCTGAGCCTGGAGTCGCGAGGTCCGGCCCCGATCCAGCAGGGTGCGCAGCACGAAGCGCTGGGCGCTAAGCAGCTTGGCGGCAGGATCCAGTGGGTTAAGACGTTCCGTGATGGCGGGAGCCAGCATCCAAGTGGGCGTCTTGAAGATGTGCTCATTAAGGAACTTCAGGGCCCGGGTCTGCTGGGCCTTTGGCGCCGGGGTGAAGATGGCACCGGGCTGGTCGCCGTGCTTGTTCTGGCTGTCGTAGCCACCCACGATGACGGCTACATGGCCCAACTCACGGGTCCACTGGCCCCAGGAAGCGGCGTAGAGCTCCTCCAGGTTGTGGTCGTCCTCACCCGGCAGGAGGGCCAACTTGGGCAGTCCCGCCACGATGCGTTGGAGGTTCTTGGTGCCCAGGGTGGTGGCGGTGACGGCATCGGCATCGCCCACGGCCTCTGTGTTCTCGCCGTAGTCACCCAGGTCTGCCTTGGGGGTGCTAAAGCGCAGCCAGGGCTTGGCGTCCTGCTCCAGGGCCCAGGCATTCAGGGTGGGTCGCTCTTCCTCAGCGCTCTTGGCGGAGGGGATGGGCGCGTACCCCCACTTCACTGCAAACAGGTCATAGGGGCCGAGCTTCGGGATGAGGAGGGCAGGGTCCACACCATCCTCAGGTTGCACAAGGTAATTGAAGCGGCTGTAGTCCATGAGCCTGGCCACATGGCCCATCTCCTTAAGCCACTTGGGATCGCGCAGCTTCTCTACGGGATACAGCGAGCTGGACTTCATGTTGTGCCGGAAGCCCAGGGAGTGGCCGCACTCGTGGGTGACCACGTAAGCCAGCAGGTCGCCCATGAGGTCATCGGGCAGGGGCAGCTTCTGGGCCCTGGGGTCCACGGCCCCAGCCTGGGTGATGTACCAGTCCCGCTGCAACTTGAGGATGTTGTGGTACATGACGATGTCGGCGTTGAGGATCTCGCCGGTGCGCGGATCACTGAGATGGGGACCGTAGGCGTTGGCCACGGGCGAGGGTACCCAGCGGATGATGCTGTAGCGCACATCATCGGGATCGAATTCCGGGTCCTCCTCCTTCGTCGGGAAAGGCCGGGCCTGCACGGCGTTTTTGAAGCCTGCCGCCTCAAATGCCAGGTTCCAGGCCTCCACACCCTTCTTGACGTATGGCACCCACTGGGCTGGGGTGGACTTGTCGATGTACCAGACGATGGGCTTCACGGGCTCTGAGAGGGCTTCAGCAGGGTCCTTCTTTTCCAGACGCCAGCGGGCTATGAGGCGTTCGCGCTTACTGCCGTGCTCGGCGCTTCCGTAGTCCACCCGGCTAAGGCCGAAGTAGCCGATACGGTCATCCATGAGGCGGGGCTGCATTTGCTTTTCAGGCAGGCGCACCAGATCGTAGGCCACGGACACTGAGCCGCTGCGGACTGGGGGCTGTGACTGGCCGGGCACGGGAAGCTGGCCTGGGAACATGTGGGGAGCCAGAGTGTAGGTGTGCACCGCGTCCACGCGAAGGCTACCGGCGAAGGCCTTGGCGTGATCCACGAAGCTCCGGCCACTGTCCATGCTGCTGGCGTTCACCAGCAACCGGGCGGTGAAGTCACCCACCTCAGAGGTAAAGAGGCGGCTCACCTCGATGACCGGGGCGCCATCCTTGGCGAAGGCCTCCACCGGAATGGCCAGCAATACCGTGTCGCGCTGTGAAGCGCCCACGGCAGGCGCGATGGCCTGGGCCGGGTCGCTCACGAAGGCGTGGGAGACAGCTTGGAAGTAGACCTTGTTCTCCTTGAGCGTGAAGCGCACCACGTCCTCGTGAAGGGTGCGTCCCGCGTGGTCCACGTTGGCCGGAACCTCCCGGGCCGTGGCCACCAAAAGTAGTTCCTGATCCAGCAGCCCCTTGGGGATCTCGAAGTAGAGCTTGGCCTTTACCTGATGAATCTTGAAAAGGCCCGCCTGGGACTTGGCTTCCGCCGTGATGACCTTGTCGTAGGGCTTGGGCTCGCCCTCGGGCGGTGCGGGAGCGACGGGGCGACTTGGGCCGTTGGCCGCCGGCGCGGCAACAGGAGTCTGAGCCTGAGTCGGTGCCTGGGCCTGGAACGGAAGGGACACCAGGGCGAGGGCCAAGACGGGAAGGGTCGGGCGCATGCTTCCTCCAAGGATCGGGTCTGCGGGTTCTGGACTCCACCCAGCATCCCCCATAAGACGATGTATTGGCTCACATTTGCAGCAGCGGCCCCAGCATCATAATGGGTGCAACCTATTAATCGAATAATATTATAAAATATGTTATTTTTAATAATTTATAATAATAAATATAATATAAATTCATTTTACATCTCGTATTCCTGACTAATGCAGGGAAATTGCCTGGGCCGATAGGATGACACACCCCCCGAGTAGTCATATTCATGCACCACTTAGCTTTACCTCTACTCCTGTGCATCGCCGCCTCCCTGTCCACCCGGGTTCAGAAGGCTCGTGCCATGGCCGTGGTGAAGGAGGCCGTGGCCTACCGCAGGCAGTTCGGCCCCGCCATGCTCATCAAGGAGATGAAAATGGGCCAGGGGCGCTTCCAATTCAAGCCCGCCACGGATCTCTACATCTTCATCTTCGATCTGAAGGGCTTCGCCTTGGCCCACGACTTCCAGGGCGACTTGGTGAACATCAATCGCTGGGACAGCAAGGACCCCGAGGGGACCGACTTTGTGCGGGAATTTATCCAGACCACCCAGACCAAGGGCAGTGGCTGGGTGGACTACAAATTCATCAACCCCAAGTCCCGCAAGCTGGACAGCAAGCCTCCTACGTGGAACTGGTCGAGGGCATGGTCGTGAGCTGGGGAGTCTACAAATAGCAACCTATTCAGGGTTCAGTGTCCGGAGTCCCCCGAGAGCTTGCGGGCCAACTCGCCAACAACGCTCTTGGCGTCACCGAAGAGCATGAAGGTCTTGTCCAGGAAGTACAGCTCATTGTCGATGCCCGCGAAACCAGGCGCCTTCGAGCGCTTGATCGCGTAGACCGTGCGGGCCTTGTCGGCATCGATGATGGGCATGCCATAGATGGGGCTGCTCTTGTCCGAGCGGGCAGCGGGGTTTACCACGTCGTTGGCCCCGATGACCAGCACCACGTCCGCCTGAGGCAGGTCACCGTTGATTTCGTCCATCTCCACCAGGTCCGTGTAGGGAATCTCAGCCTCGGCCAGCAGCACGTTCATGTGCCCCGGCATGCGCCCCGCCACGGGATGGATGGCGAACTTCACGGTGACGCCCTTCTTCTTGAGCAGGTCGTAGACCTCCCGCACCTTGTGCTGGGCCTGGGCCACGGCCATGCCGTAGCCTGGCACGATGACCACCAGGTCCGCCTGCTCCATGACCTGGGCAGCACTCTCGATGGTATCGGACTTGTAGGCCTTGGCTTCACCCTCGGCACTGGCCGTGGTGGTCTGGCCGAAAGCACCAAAGAGCACGTTGAAGAAGGAGCGGTTCATGGCCTTGCACATGATGATCGACAGAATCAGGCCTGACGCGCCATCCAGAGCCCCCGCCGTGATGAGCAGCTTGTTGTTCAAAACGAAACCCATGGCCACGGCCGAGAGGCCCGCGTAGGAGTTAAGGATGGAGATCACCGTAGGCATGTCCGCGCCGCCGATGGGGATGATGAGCAGCACGCCGAAGGCCAGCGAGAGCAGGATGATGCCGCCGAAGGCGTAGGGGGCCCAGGGTGCCAGGGGATGCATGATCAGGGCCGCACCCAGACCCAGAGCCAGGGCGAAGAGTGTGAGGTTGGTGGCGTTCTGGCCGGGGTAGGTGACGGGACGCTGCGGAATCCACTTCACCTCCTGGAGCTTGCCCGCCGCCAGGATGGAGCCCGTGAAGGTGAGGAAGCCCAGGAGGATCTCCGCCACCAGGGCCACCACGATGAAGGGGGCCAGGGCCGCCTCATTCTTCTGACCGTAGTAGAGGAAGAACTTCGCTGTGCCCACCAAGCCTGCGGCCAGACCGCCGAAGGCATGTGATAGCGCCGTCCGCTGGGGCACCGCCGTGAGGGGCACCTGGGCCAGGGGGTAGCCCACAGCGGCGCCCAGGGCGAAGGCACCGAGGATCCACCAGTAGTGGGTACCGCCCGTAGCCAGGACCCCCGCCAGGGTGCCCGCCACAGCCAGGGTCATGGCCGCCACACCGGAGAAGACGCCCTTGCGGGCGGTCTCGGGGTCGCTCATCCACCGCAGGGAGAGGATGAACAGCGCGGTTGAAACGAGATAGAGGACTTGGACGATGTTCTCGGCGCTCACTTGGCACCGCCCTGCTTCTTGAACATCTTCAACATGCGGTCCGTGATGAGGAAGCCGCTGACGATGTTGGTGGTGGAGCAGAAAATGGCGATGAGCCCCAGAGCCGTGATGTAGCCGGGGTAGTCCTTGCCCGCTGAGACAATGAGGGCGCCCACCACGGCGATGGCCGAGATCGCGTTGGTGAGGCTCATCAGGGGCGTATGCAGCAGCCGGGATACGCGTTGGATCACCATGACGCCAATGAAGGTGGCCAGCATGAATACGAAGAGGGCTCCCATGAAGTCGAGCTGCCCGTGGCCGCCGCCCGCAGAAGGATGGTTGGGACTGGGCGTCAATTCGGTATGTATCGTCTGGATCATCAACCAGCCTCCTCTATCGTTCGGATCATCAGGCCTGGAGCAGCTTCAGCGTCGGCCCATGCACCACCTGACCCTCGTGGGTCACGACGCAACCCTTGAGGATGTCGTCGGTCCAGTCGAGGTTGAGACGCTTGGCCTCCTTGTCCCAGAAGGCCGTCAAGAAGTTCAGCAGGTTGCGGGCGTAGAGCGTGCTGGCATGGGTGGGCAGGGTGGCAGGCAGGTTCAGCGGCGCCAGGATCTTCACGCCGCCCACGGTCACGGTGCCGCCTAACTGCGAGACGGTGCAGTTGCCGCCGCCGTCGGCGCCCAGGTCCACAATCACGGAGCCGGGCTTCATGCTGTGGACGATGAGTTCATCCAGCAGCTTGGGCGCAAAGACACCGCCGATGAGGGCCGTGGTGATGACCACGTCCACGGTGGCGCAGTGTTCCGCCAGCATCTTGGCCTGCAGGGCCTTGTCCTCGGCCGAAAGCTCCTTGGCATAGCCGCCCCCAGCGGAACCGCTCTGGGTCAGGTCGATGCCCACGTACTTGCCGCCCACGGACTCGATCTGCTCCTTGACCTCGGGGCGCACATCCGTGGCACTGACGCTGGCGCCCAGGCGCTTCGCGGTGGCGATGGCCTGCAGGCCCGCCACCCCCGCGCCGATGACGAAGACCTTGGCGGGCAGCGTGGTGCCTGCGGCGGTGATGAACATGGGGAAGTATTTGGGCAGCTCCTGGGCCCCCAGCAGCACACCCTTGTAGCCCACGATGTTGGCCTGGCTGGAGAGGGTGTCCATGGCCTGGGCGCGGGTGGTGCGGGGAATGCAATCCGTGGAGAACGCAGTGACATCGCGGGCGGCCAACCGCTGCATCGCGTCCAGGTTCCGGGTGGGGAAGAGCGAGGCCAACAGCAGAGAGCCCGGCTTCAGCAGGTCCACCTCGTGGGTGCCGTCGGGACGGGCCTGGGGCGCATTCACCTTGAGCACCAGGTCCGCCCCGCCCAGCAGGGAAGCCACATCGGCTCCGATCGTGGCGCCGGCTTCCAGGTAGGTCTGATCGGAAAAACTGGCTGCCAAGCCGGCACCCGGCTCGATGACCACCTCCATGCCCAGGGCCACCAGCTTTTTCGTGGCGTCAGGATCCAGCGCGACACGGGTCTCCCCGGCCCTGATCTCTCTGGGAACGGCAATCTTCATGGGTGCCTCGGGCGAATACTTTCGATGGAAGGGAAACCATACCATTGATAGTAAAAAAAGTATTTATGCCGATTCGTGCATCCCGAAGCCACGAAACATCAAGCCGCTTAGACCGGCTTCAACCCTTGGCCCGGAGGGCCTTCACCAGGGCCTCCCCGTAGGCCCGCAGGCTGGCCCGGCGGATGTCCTCGGGTTGGCGCTGGCCCTCGGGCAGAGGGCGAACGAAGGGCCTGAGATCCAGAGCCACGGCGTCCCGGTAGGCGACCCTCTGGTCGCCCAGCTGGGGCATCTGATCCACCACCTCCCAGTCGGCCCGGAAGTCCCAGGGCAGGTAGCCCATCTCTTTCAGCAGAGCCTGGTTGTTGTGGAAGCGCTGGGGGCCATAGCCCACCAGGCCCCAGAGTCCGCCCAGGCCGGTCCCGATGGCGGTGATTTTGACCGAGGTGAACGTGTAGACGATGACCCCGCTGCCGATCAGGGCGCCCACCAGTAGCCCCTGCCCCACCGAGACCAGTACAGTCTTGCCCTGGCCCCGGCTCACATCGGGATTTGGCCCACCCTTCAACATCAGCCGGAAGACCCGCACGGAGCCATTCGGAGCCGCTGGGTCCGGGGTCATGCCCAGCCCCTCACTGATCTGCGCCACCAGGGCCCGTTCCTCCTCGGGGCTCATGCCTTCCACCGTCTGAACCAGCTCCACCCGCTGGGCCCGCCGCTCCCGCAGGGCAACCTCCGGGCGCTTGCAGGCCCCACCCAGCAGGACCAGGAGGCCCAGTAGAATTTGGGCGATCAGGGGATGGCCGAGACGGAGGGACATGGGTTGCTCCAGGCTGCCTGCGGGACTGGATGTTCAGGCCTAGGGTACGAGCCCACCCGGAAGCCCGCCAGGGATGGTTCCCGAATGAACCAAGCTGGGCCTCGCCGCACCCCTTGAGGTAAGGTGAATCCATGCGTCTATCTCTCTCCCGCCAGCGCGGCTTCACCCTGCTGGAAATGCTCGTGGTCATGACCATCCTGGCCCTCCTGACCACGGTGGGTCTGGCGGGCTATCGGACTAAGGTGCGCTCGGCCAAGGAGGCGGTGCTCAAGGAGAACCTCTTCCAGATGAACCACGCCCTGGAGCAGCACCGCTCGGACCGGGGCAAGTATCCCTCCAGCCTCACTCCCCTGCGGGAGTTCGGCTACCTGCGGGACATTCCCTACGACCCCATGACCCAATCCCGGGACACCTGGGTGACGGAGCCAGAGCCCCCGGACCCGGACAACCCCGACGCGGAGCTGGGCATCTGGCGGGTTCGTAGCGGCTCAACAGACCTGGGCTCCAACGGCATCCCCTACAACGAGTGGTAGCGTTCACTCCCAGCCCCGGAACACCCATGAGCCCCACGACCCTCCGCCGCCTGGATCAGCTGGCCGTTGCCCTGCTGCTGCTCTGGGCCGGCGCCGCCCTGGGCTTCGGCCTCTTCGCCGCCCCCCTGCTCTTCCGGGAGCTGCCCAGCCGCGACGTGGCGGGGCACCTGGCGGGCCTCATCATCGGGCGCCTGGACTGGGCCGCCTGGGGGGCCTTCGCCCTAGCGGGCCTCGCTTGGGTAGGCCGCTGGGTGGCCGAGGTGGAGGACGACCTCATCGGCCCCCTGCGGCTCTGGAGCGCCACCCTGCTGGTGGCCCTGCTCATGTGCCTGGCCAGCACCTTCGTGGTGGGCCCCAAGATCCAGGCCATCCGGGCCCGCATTAACGCCCCCATTGAAAGCCTGGCCAAGGACCACCCGGAGCGCGTGGCCTACAACAAGGCCCACGGCCTCAGCCGCAACCTCTTCTTCCTGCGCATTCTGCTGGCCCTGGGCCTGGCAGCCACGGTCAGCCTCCTCCCCACCCAGGTGCGTCCGCCTCAGGAAGGCTGAACCCGGTCCCCATCCTTGAGGCCGAAGGGCGGGTTGAGCAGCACGGTATCACCGGGCTGGACGCCGCCCAGCACACGGATGCCCGAGTCGCCCTCTTCGCCCAACTGGAGGGCCTGGAAGCGCACCTTGCCGTCGGGCTGGAGCACGGCGGCCAGGGACTTGCCCTCCCGAAGCATCACGGCCTCCACGGGAATGGCAAAGCGGCTGGAGGCCTTCACCTTCAGGGCCACTTGCACGAAGCCCCCGGCCAGAAAGGCGCCGTCGTGGTTGTCCAGGTCCGCCTCCACCAGGAGGGTGCGGGTCTTGGCGTCCAGGGCGCCGGCCAGCCGGCTGACCTTGGCTTGACGCAACAGCTCTGGCCGTTCTGCGGGGCGCACATCAAAGGTGGTCCCGACCTTCACCAGGGGCGCCACGGCGGCATCCAGGTAAAGGGTGACCCGCAGGCGGTCCACCTGGGCCAGGGTGACCAGGGGTTGGGCGGTGCTGCTGGAGCCCCCGTTCTGCACCAGGGCGCCAGGATCCGCGAAGCGCTGGGTGATGACGCCACTGAAGGGCGCCCGCACCTCCTGGTAGCCCTTGAGGGTGGCCTGCGAGGCCAGCTTGGCGTCCGCCACGCGAGCGTCCGCCATGGCCTGCTCCACGTCCCTTGGGCTGAGGAGGCCCTCCTTGCCCAGGGTCTGGCTGCGCGCGGCATTGGCCCGCTTATTCAGGGCATCCGCCTCCAGCGCCTTGGTGTCCGTATCGGTTTCCGGGGACTCCACGATGGCCACCAGCTGTCCCTTGCCCACGACGGAGCCCTTGTCCACGGGAATGCTGCGGAGGAAGCCGCTCACTTTGGCGTAGAGGGTGGTGCTGGCGTAGGGCAGCGCCTCGCCCTGGAGGCTGAGGTCGCGCTCGGCGCCTGCGGCCCCCAGCTTGACCACCCGCACCCGGGGCCCTGCGGCCACGGCGTCCTGGCGTTCCTGACCCTCCTGCTTGAGGCCGGATTGGCGGGCCCAGAGGAGGCCCCCCAGGCCCAGGATGGCCACCACCACGGTCAGGGCGCCGCCCAGCTTGAAGGCGGGGGATTCCGGTCGCTCGCTCATGCTTCACTCCCTTGCTGTTCTAGCTGGAACTTGCTCTCGAGTAGGTGGGCCGTGGGGGGCTTCTTCCGCAGGAGGCTGTAGATGACAGGCACGATGAAGAGGGTGACGAAGGTGGCCATGAGCAGGCCGCCAATCACCGCCCGGCCCAGGGGGGCATTCTGGCTACCGGCCTCGCCCAGGGCCAGGGCCATGGGCACCATGCCGATGATCATGGCCAGGGCCGTCATGAGCACGGGCCGCAGGCGCACCTTGCCCGCCTCCAGGGCCGCATCCAGGGCGCTGAAGCCCGGGTTCCCGGCGCGCACCTCGTTGGCGAAGCTCACGATGAGGATGGCGTTGGAGGTGGCGATGCCCACAGCCATGATGGCGCCCATGAGGGACTCCACGTTGAAGGTGGTACCCGTGAGGGCCAGCATCCAGAGGATGCCCACCAGGGCGCCGGGGACAGCCGTGATGATGATGAAGGGGTCCAGCCAGCTTTGGAACAGCACGACCATGAGCAGGTAGACCAGGGCGATGGCGATGATGAGCCCGCCGCCCAGGCTGCGGAAGGATTCGGTCATGACCTCGTTCTGGCCCCGAATGCGGATCTTCATGGGCGGCGCCAGGGGCCCCAGGGCCTTGATCTGGGCCTCGATGTCCTTCACCACGGCGCCCAGGTCGCGGCCGTCCACATTGGCCATGACATCCAGCACCCGCTGCACGGTGTAGTGGTTGATCTCGCTGGGGGTAATCACCCGCTGGATGGAGGCCAGGTTGGAGAGGGGCTGGAAGGCCGCCTGGGCGCCAGGGCCCGCCGTCCTGAAGGGATCCGCCTGAAGCAGGTTGGCGGCGCCGGGCAGGCCAAAGGGCGTGGCCAGCAGCTTGGCCGGCGAGTCCAGGCCCGCGAGCGGCGTCTTGACCGCCACGGTGTAGTTCACGCCGTTGGCGGGGTTCAGGAAGTAGGAGGGGGCCAGCTGCCCGTTGCCGGACAGGGAGACCAGCAGGCCATTGGCCACGTCCCGCTGGGCGATACCCACCCGAGCGGCCCGCAGGCGGTCCACATCCACCCGATAGGCGGGAGCTTCGGTCACCTGTTTGAGGCGCACGTCCACGGCCCCGGGCACAGTCTGGATGGCCTTGACCAGCCGCTGGGCCACTTCGCCGCTGGCCTTGAGGTTGGGGCCCTCGACCTGGATGTCGATGGGGGCCGCCACGCCGAAGTTCAGCACCTGACTCACGATGTCCGCTGGCTGGAAGTAGAAGATGACGCCCGGCAGGCGTTTGGGCAGCTCCCGGCGCAGGGTGTTCATGTGCTCCCGGGTGTGGTGGCCCTCGGGTGCCAGGGACATGAAGATGTCCGCGTCCTGACTGGTGACGTTGTCGCTGGGCATGAAGGCCATGTTGAAGGCGTTGGCCACGCCGATGTTGCTGTTCACGGAGCGCAGCTCGCTCGCCGGAATGAGGCTGCGGATCTCAGTCTCCACTTGGGCCACCAGGCGCTCCGTCTCCTCCAGGCGCAGGCCCACGGGGGCCCGCACGTGCAGCTTCATCAGGCCCACATCCACCGTGGGGAAGAAATCCCGGCCGATGGCAAAGAGCAGGCCCGAGCTCACCGCGACAAAGGCGATGGAGACCATGAGCACGAAGACCCGGTGGTGCAGAACCTGGTCCAGTGCCCGCCCGTAGGCCTCCTGAAGCCGATCCAGCCAGGTCTCGCGCCAGGTATTGAAGCGGCCCTGGAAGCTCTCGGGCTCCGGGTGGTCATGGCCCATGAGCATGCGGGCCATGGTGGGCACCAGGGTTCGGGACAGGAGGTAGGAAGCCAGCATTGAGAAGACCACGGCCATGGCCAGGGGCGTAAAGAGGTACTTGGCGGGGCCCACCAGCAGCACCACCGGGAAGAACACAATGCAGATGGCCAAGGTGGCCACGATGGCGGGCACGGCGATCTGGCTGGCGCCATCCAGGATGGCCACCGTGAGGGGCTTGCCCATGGCCTGGTTGCGGTGGATGTTCTCCACCTCCACGGTGGCATCGTCCACCAGCATGCCGATGGCGAGGCTGAGACCGCCCAGGGTCATGATGTTGAGGGTCTGGCCGGAGAGCTTGAGGCCCACCAGGCCCACCAGGATGGCCAGGGGGATACTGGTGCAGACGATGAGCATGCTGCGCCAGGAGCCCAGGAAGAGCAGGATCATCAGCGAGACCAGCAGCGAGGAGGCCAGGGCCTCCTTCGCCACGTCCGTAATGGCAGCCCGGACGAAGTGGCTCTGGTCGAAGTCAAATTTCAGCTCCAGGCCCTTGGGGGCGGCGGCCTGGATGGAGGGCAGCACCTCCTTGGCGGCATCAACCACCGTGAGTGTCGAGGCGTCGGCCTTCTTCAGAATGGCCAGGTAGGTGGCCCGCTGGCCGTTGATGCGGACGATGTTGGTCTGGTCCGCAAAGCCGTCGTAGACCCGCGCCACATCGCCCAACAGCAGGGGTGCCCCGTTGACCACCTTCACGGGCAAGCCCTTGAATTCCTCCACAGAGCTGGGGCTGCCGTTGGTGAGCACCGGCACCTCGCGGGTGCCCATGCGGGCCATGCCCGCGGGGGTGATGACGTTCTCGGCAGAGAGGGCGTTCACCACGTCCGCAGGGCTCAGGCCCCGGGCCGCCAGCTTGGCGATGTCGATGTCGACCGAGACCTGGCGCTGCTTTCCGCCGTAGGGGAGCGGCGTGGACAGGCCGGGAATGGTGAACAGGCGCAGGCGCACGAAGTTCTGGGCGTAGTCCACGATCTGCTGTTCGGGCATGGTGTCGCTGCGGGCCGTGAGCTGCACCACCGGCACGTTGCTGGCGTTGAACTGGATGACGCTGGGGGCCGTCATGCCCGGCGGCATGATGCGCAAGATGGTTCCGCTCACGGATGAGATCTGCGCGATGGCCGCGCCGATGTCGGTGCCCGGCTGGAAGTAGACCCGCAGCAGACCGATCCCCTGGATGCTCTGCGACTCGATGCGCTCGATGCCATTCACGGTGGTGGACATGGCCCGTTCGCTGATGGTCACTACCCGACGTTCCATCTCCTCCGGGGCCAGGCCCCCGTACTGCCAGACCACGGCCACCACGGGGATGTCGATGCTGGGGAAGATGTCCACGGGCATGCGCTGAACGGAGAGCCCGCCCATGAGCAGGACCAGCAGGCACATGACGGCCGTGGTGTAGGGTCGCCGCAAGGCGAGACGGACAATCCACATGGCTTGAGGCTCCCTACTGCCGAGAGGCGGGCTCGCTCAGCTCCGCCTCCATGCGATCCAGATTGTCCATGACCGAGCCCAGGAGGCGCCGCAGGGTGTCGCGGTCCTCCGGGGGCAGGCCCTGCTCGATGCCCTCCCGCATGTACTGGCGGAAGCCTTGCAACTCCTGGACCAGGGCCAGGGCCTTGGGCTCCAGGTGGAAGAAGACCCGGCGCCGGTTCTCGGGGTCCACCTCCGAGCGCAGCAGGCCACGGTCCTGGAGGGTCCGCAGCGTGCGGCTGGCCGTGGGCTTGTCCATCCAGGTGCAGGTGGCCAGCTCGCCGTGGCAGCGGCCCTCCTTCTCGGCCAGGGCCATGATCACCTGGTACTGTTGGGGGGACAGGCCGTAGGGTGCCAGGCGGCGAAGGCCCACCTGGCGCAGGCGGCTCTTCACGGCCGTGATGATGTGAGGAAGGCTGGCGACATTCCAGCGAGGCGACTGTTGCATAAGCAACAACTTACGCGACACCTTTCTTTCTGTCCAGTTCGCTGCTTCAATCCTGAGGCTGACCCAGCTGTTCCGGCAGTTCCCAGGCTTCCAGCTCCCGAGGCCGGGCAGGCCCGGGGACCAGCTCTCGGAGCCAGAGCCGGATTTCCTCGATGCCGGTGCCATCGATGGCCACGGCCTGCACGGCGCCGGGGTGCTGTTTCTTGAGGTCCAGACGCTGGGGCCGGTGGAGGCGGTCCACTTGGTTCAGCACCAGGAGGCGGGGCTGGGCCTCCAAGCCCTCCGCCTCGCAGCCGATGTCCCGCAGGGTGGCCCCCACGATCTTGAGGTGTTCCTCCAGGTCTGGGTGGGCCGCGTCGGCCACCACCAGGAGGGCATCTGCGGTGCGGACCTCACCCAGGGTACTGCGGAAGGCCGCCACCAGCTGGTGGGGCAGCTTGCGGATGAAGCCCACGGTGTCCGCCACCAGGCAGTGCTTGGGCTCCAGGCTGGGCTCGCCGGTCTCCGGATCGAAGGCCTGGCCCAGCCACGCCTTGCGGGTGGTGGTGTCGAGGGTGGCGAAAAGCAGGTCCCGGGGCTCGCCCTCCCCGGTGAGGGCCTTCAGGAGGCTGGTCTTGCCCGCATTGGTGTAGCCCACCAGGGCCACCCGGGGCAGGCCCTTGGGGCGGCCCTGGCGCTGGGTCTCGCGCACCTGTTCCAGGTGAGTCAGCTCCCGCTTCAGCTGGCTGATGCGAGCGCGGGTCATGCGGCGGTCAACCTCGATCTGGGTTTCGCCGGGCCCCCCGCGCAGCCCCACGCCGCCGCCCTGGCGCTCCAGGTGGGTCCAGGCTCCCTTGAGGCGCGGCAGCTCGTACTCGCAGCGGGCCAGCTCCACCTGGGCCTTGGCCTCCCGCGTCTGCGCCCGCTGCTCGAAAATGGCCAGGATGAGGCCCGTGCGGTCCAGGCATATCAGGCCTGTGAGCTTCTCGATGGCCACCACCTGGCTGCCACTCAGCTCGTCGTCGCAGATGAGGAAGTGGGCGCCCTGGCGCATGGCCTCATCCGCCAAGGCCTCCAACTGCCCCGACCCATAGAAGGTCTTGGGGGCGATCAGGGCCCGCTTGAGGATGCGCCGGGCCTGGACCTCGAAGCCGCAGCTGCGGGCCAGTTCCGCCAGTTCCAGGAGGTGGTCCTGGATACGGTCCTCCCGCTCAGCGGGACCCTGGTGGGCGATGAGGAGGCAGCGGAGGGGGGTTTCATCCATACGCCCACGCTGCCCGTCTCAATGGTAATAATCAAGCCCCGGCCCTCCGGGACGATGTGTTGTTGTAGGAGCCCCCCCTTCATGGCCATGTTCGGGACCAAAAAAACCAAGCCCTCGGAAGGTTCCGAGCTGGTCTTGGCCTACCTCGAAGACGCCCAGCGCGTGCGGGCCACCATGATGGCCGTGGATCCCAAGGGGCGGGAACTGCCGGCCACCTTCGCCAGCATCACCGAAGACCGGGTCACGCTTGCAGTCCAGGGCCGCCTACTGGTGGAAAAGGGGGATACCGTTGGCCTCCTCTTATACCTGGACGGTCTGCGCCTGAAGGCCAAGGGCAAGTTCCTGGAGTTGAAGAACGGGAACCTGGTCATGGACCTGCCCGCCAAAATCGAGCTGGCCGAGCGCCGGAAGAAGCCCCGGGCGCGGATCAACCAGCGCGAAGGCGCCACGGCCATCGCCCTCACGGGGCTGTTTGATGGCGTGGGACTCACGGGCACCGTGGAGAACATCTCTGAAGGTGGCATGTGCCTGAAGGTCGGCCGTGCCATGAACGTGAAGACCCAGGGCCCCATGCACATGGGCCCCAACCTGCTCAGCGTGGGCCAGGCCCTCATGCTCATCAAGATCAGCAAGCTGCCCAAGTGCCCCCTCATTGAGCTGGGTGGCACCGTGGCTTCCGTGGTCTCCGAAGGCAGTTTCCTTTCGGTGGGCATCGCCTTTGAGTCCGGCAAGGAAGGGCTCCTGGGGCCCGTGCGGAGCTTGGTCTCCAGCCGCACCAGCGCCATCCCCAGCAGCCTGCCCGCCAAGGCCCGCCGCTCCCTGCCATCGTATTCCGACACAGAGAGATACATCGGCAAGCCCTCCCGGGTGTGATCCTCTCCATATGCTCATCCCGCGCAGTGCCTGTCAACCGCGCCGGGCCGTATTGAAGTTGCTCGCCTGCCGCAGCGGTGCTAGGTTTGGGGCAACCTACGCGGCCAGGAATGACCCATAGGAGGAGGCGCCCGTGGTCTTCAACCTGCAGGAAATCATCGAGGAACTGCAATGCCGGCCCGGCACGGGCCCTTCGATACAATTCCTCGGGAAACACCGCCTGGAGATCACCGCTGATGTCGAGGGCCGGATGGCATC
>Ga0118677_10006991_pt1 | contig 18856 bp, 16 predicted proteins | sample AliMusrvi5mmetaG_FD_86154 | JGI IMG/M metagenome (GOLD analysis project Ga0118677, IMG submission 86154) | reverse complement strand
GTTGTTCCTGTTTCGTGCAAAAATAACGATTAAAGCGCTTGGCAGCTGCACCAAATCCCCCAAACATCAATTTTCCCGAAAAACAATAAAGGAACATCAGGGATATTTTGCTACTTTGCATTCACAAAATAAGTTAATCATTCATTCGAAACTGTCAATGGAGGCACACGAACTTTATCTTCCCATGCTGATTTCCCTTTGGACAATATTTATAGGCATTGCATTGGTAATCATTGGCTATACAGACAAAAAAAAACTGTTTACCTATTCAGGTTGGGGCGTTTTGATGGCAAACGGGTTGGTTTCATTTTATTACAACCTCCTGCAAATTGATCTTTCCCATTTTACTGCAAACAGTTCAATCCGGGAAACCGCCGGTTTTTTGGTAACTGCGGGCTGGTTGAATGTGGCAGGTGCCTTTCTGGCCTTGCTCTCCATGATTTTTTTTCATTTCAAGAAAAAGAGATACATTTTACTGGCCGTTTTGACCATCCTCTTTTTTGCCATCCAGTTTTTTCAGTACTATAGCCTGATTCAGAAACCAAAGTGATGGTAAGACGTATTTAAATACCAGGGAAAACACGGAAAAACAGGTTTTAATTAAGCGGATCTGTTACATACCTGAAATATAAAATTATAATTCCTTGATACGCATCTTTTAATTGCAAACTACCAAAAAGTACAAATATGGCAAATGATAGCAATGGGATTTGGGAGATACTGAAAATCATTCTTCCTGCCCTGATCGTCTTTGTTACCGCCTATTTTCTGTTCCGTAACATGTTGGAAAATGACAAGCGGAGAAGAGAATTTGAGTTCAGGGTTCTTCAAGCCAAAGAGATGACGCCCCTCAAACTGCAGGCCTACGAACGCCTGACCCTGTTTCTGGAACGGATCAGCCCTGAGTCGATGCTGATCAGGCATGCGCCTCATGATTTGACGGTTGGTCAGTACCATCAGGTTTTACTCACCGCCATTCGACAGGAGTACGAGCACAACCTCTCGCAGCAAATCTATGTCTCTGCTGTCCTTTGGCAGACGATTCGCGGCGCCAAGGAGAAAATGATAGTAGTCATCAACCGTTCGGCAGAAGAACTGGATCAACAGGGTGCAGGTTATGAACTGGGCAAGAAAATTTTCTCCAATTATCTGGAGGAAGATCCGGCACCGGTGGCCCTTGCCCTTTCTGACTTAAAAAATGAGGTCAGAAAATTTATTTAATGATATTACCTACAAATTTACATTCACAACATCCCTTAAATCAAGTGATATGGACCCGCGTTTTGTGACCAAAACCATCAACCTTCACACCGGCCATCCGGAGCAAAAGAGAGCCGAAATACTGAATTACTTCAAGGCAACCTACCTCCTCGACGAGCACCTTTTTGAAGTGTTTGCGGATACGGTCGGAATGTACCAAACAGCCGACCCGCTTCGGCATCCTCTCATCTTCTATTTCGGTCATACGGCAGCCTTTTACATCAACAAACTGGTCATTTCCAAACTTCTTGAAAACAGAATCAATCCAAAATTCGAATCGATGTTTGCCATTGGCGTAGATGAAATGTCGTGGGATGATCTCAATCAAAGCAACTACAAATGGCCCTCCGTAGAGGAGGTCAAGGAGTACAGGCAAAGAGTCTACCAAACGGTCGTAGGTCAGATAGAGTCCATGCCCATTCAGCTCCCAATCAAATGGGAGGATCCAATCTGGATCATCCTGATGGGAATCGAACATTCGCGCATCCACATCGAAACCTCCTCGGTACTTATCCGGCAATTATCGCTGAAATACCTGCAACCGATTCCCGGATGGAAAACATGTACCTCCCACTCTTCCGCACCTATAAATAAATTGTTGCAGGTCAAGGGTGCAACCATCACACTGGGCAAATCCTTCAACAATCCGATCTATGGTTGGGACAACGAATATGGCACCCACCAGGCTACGGTAGACAATTTTGAAGCAGCCGCCTTTTTGTGCTCCAACGGAGAGTTTTTGGAATTTATCCACGACAAGGGATACCAAACCGACCGATTTTGGACGGAGGAGGGCGGACGGTGGAAAACCTTCACCAAATCTGAGTACCCCCTGTTCTGGAGAAAAAATGGGGATGATTACAGGCTCAGACTGGTTTTTGAAGAGGTAGAGATGCCCTGGAACTGGCCGGTAGAGGTCAATTACCTCGAGGCAAAAGCCTTCTGTAACTGGAAAAAGGAAAAAACCGGTCAAGAGATCCGGATGATGACGGAAGAGGAGTGGTACATTCTGCACGACCATGCCAAAGTTCCCGATCTCACAGAATGGGAAAAAGCACCTGGCAATATCAATCTCGAGCATTACCAAAGCCCTTGCCCTGTAGATCAGTTTGCCTTCGGCGATTTTTACGATCTCATCGGCAATGTCTGGCAATGGACGGAAACAGCCATTTCCGGGTATGAAGGATTTAAAATTCATCCTTCCTACGATGATTTCTCTGTTCCTACTTTCGACATGCGTCACAACCTGATCAAGGGAGGTTCCTGGATTTCGACGGGCAACGAAGCCATCCGCGATTCCAGGTATGCCTTCAGACGCCATTTCTACCAGCACGCAGGGTTCCGTTATGTATCTTCCGCGCAAGCGGTAATCATCAAGGACAGCACCTGTGAAACGGACCCCGAGGTAGTGCAATATTGCGAAACCCACTACGGAACCTCACCGCTGAAGGTTCCCAACTTCCAGCAGGCACTGGCAGCCTATTGCACCGTTGTTACAACCGGATCGCATCAGCGTTGCGCCCTGGACATGGGTTGCAAAACGGGGCGGACAAGCTGGGAGCTGGCCCGGGCCTTCAACAATGTAACGGGATTAGATCTCTCCGCAAGAACGATTCGTGTAGCGACCCAGTTGCAGGAGCAGGGCAGTTTCAACTATATTTTTTCCGAAGAGGGTGATGTGGTGGATTACAGACAGGTTACCCTGGAAGATTTCGACCTGACCTCCCTGGTGAAAAAGGTGAAATTTCTGCAATCCGATTTTGCCAACCTGAAGAATGTCTTCAGCGGCTACGATCTGATCGTGTTAAATGATATTCTGGACAAGATCTACCAACCCAGGGAGTTGCTTTCCCAACTCCACAGGAGGATGAATGACCATGGAATTTTGGTCATTGCCACAGCCTGGGACTGGGATGAGAAGCAGACCAAACCAGAAAACTGGCTGGGTGGATACCGGAGCTCGGCAGAACCCGTCCGTGGGGCTGAAACCGTGGAGGAGTTGCTGAAAGAGCACTTTTTCAAAACAGATCAATCGACAGTTCTCCCGTCTCTATTCAGGGTCAACAGACGAAAATCCATTCTGAAAGAGATCGAGGTGACCGTGTGGAAGAAAAAGTAATCTGCCATAAACGGCATTCCACAGATTAAACTTAAAAAAGCAAAGATCCGATATGGGCATCGGATCTTTGCTTTTTTTTCAGGCTTTACAATTGAATGGGGAAACAAAAATAGCCGATCTGTTTTTTATATCCTTCTGAAAAATCAGTTCAGCCAGGCATTCAGTGTATCTACTGCCTTCTTTTTCAAAGGCTCCGGCATGTTGTTGATACGGCTTCGGTGGGAACCTCCCGGCTGAAAAAGGATGACTACCCCTGGATTCTTTCCGCCTTTTGCAGCGGAGGCAGACCATGGATCAATGGCCCCGTAAATCAGCAATACATTTTTTGCAGTCGTTTTCAGGTAACGGTCCGTTTGCAGACTCATCTCCGGATTGTATGGGAAGATCTGATCCTTGTCAAGGAACAGGCGTTCCACATATCCCTCCGTATTTTTGGTCTCAATCAACTTCCGGAAAGGCTTGGTATCGTAGGCATAGTAACCCAGTTGCCGGTGGGCCTGAACGAAAAACGGGGCATTGGCCTTGCCGCTTTCGATATCGAAATAGTTGCAGGAACTCACTTTTTGAAAATAGTCAAACACCTCCTTATCGGAAGCTGTCAGTGCAGGAATCTCCTTAACCGAATGGCCCCATTGCCAGAAAGAGAAGGAAAACTCCAGCAACGAATAATCATAGATCTCCCGAACGGGAGCCTTGAAGTGGTAATTTTTCTCCTTGCATAGTTTTTCAAAAAATGGCATCAGTTTATCCTTCCGGCGAAGCACCTCCATCTGGAAATTCTTGACCATCTTCCGCTCCTGCCTGGTACCGGTCAGTTTTTCTATGAAATGGGGATGTCTTCCCTCCTCTACTGAGAAATTGAGCGGAGCAACAAACGGAACCGACACATCCACATCATTGGGATAGAGCATCCGGTGGTAAAGGGTCGTTTCGCCCCCCTTGCTGATACCGGTACTGATCCATTTCTGGTTATATATTTTTTTGAAAAGTTCCACGATGTGGTGCTGGTCGGCAGCAGCATTTTCGACCGTGAGGTCGATCCAGTGGATGGAGTCGGGGTGGGACTTGCCGAAATAACGGTGCTCCACAAAAATCTGGTTGGCTTTCAGCAATGGACACAGCTCCTCCAGATGCCGTTTGCCGGCAGCATATCCCCCCCCATAACCTTCGGTAACAAACACGACCGGACGGTCATAGCCCAGATGCGAAACGAATACCCTTTGCGGGAATGATCCTTTTTCGGGATGTTGATGGTTGATGGGCTGTTTGACATTGACGACGAATGCTTCGCTGAAAAAGGGATTTTGCTCCATCTTCTCCACGGAGACGATATCGGGCAAAGCCTTGATTCGCTCCAGCAGCGTTTGCGCCACAAGCGACTGGACGCCAACAAAAAATAAAAATGAAAGAAGCGCTATGCTCCTTCTGATTTTGAAATTTGAATAAATCATATGATCTAACTATTTTGGAATTTCGATTTTTGATTTTGGAATACCTGCGATCCGTGATTTTTGACTATGAACAAATGCAAATTCTCACTTCACCACCCTTCATTTTTCTCCCAGTTTTCAACTCTTAACTTCTTTTGTTCCTTCCGTCCGATCCCAACCAATCTCTATTCTCAGAAATTGTACGCGGACGGCGGTCTATAAAAAATCGTTCTACTACCATAATATTGCCGCTACGCGGCTGGATTCCCTCTACATGATTTTGCAGTCCAACCTATCTTCAACACTCTCAACTCTCAGTTCTCAACTCTTCACTCTTAGTTCTTCACTCTCAACTCTTCACTCTTCACTCTTCCCAGTCCACCCAGTCTTCCCATTCCTACAGCGAGATCACCCCTTCGATCTCTCCGGCTTTTTGATAGACGGCTAGTACCTCATCGGGATTTTTCATCTCCTGTTTGCAGGAGAGCGAGATGAATTTGATGTCCTTGGAAGTGCGGTAAGTGATCTCCTCCTCCGATTGGAACAATTTCCGGACCTGATCCAGTTTCACCTTGTCATTGGGAACTATAAATTTGAAAAAATAGACCCCAGGCCATTTTTGCTGGGCCCAGAGAATACTTTTTGCGTTTTCGAGTGCTTCATCCATGAATATCAATTTGAAAATCAATTTACCAGATCATCTCCACAAATCCCTTCGATCGTCGTCGGACTCCATCCCTTCCCTGGGCATCCACCACATAAAAATAGACGCCGGCCGGACAGAGTTTTCCGTTTACCTTGCCATCCCAGGCCGCAATCTCCGACTCTGCAGGGATGTAATTGTTGGAAGAAAATTGATGCACCACCTTGCCCCATCGATTTACTACTGTGAAAGTCAGCGACTCGAGGGATCTTGTTTTCAGAATCAGTTTATCATTAACCCCATCCCCGTTAGGGGTAAAGACGGGTGCAACCTTCACCAGGGAAGTATCGACGATGATCAAATCCGGCAGGTAGAAGGTATCCCGGCAGGTAAGCGCCTGAACAGTTTTCGAGGCGACTAACTTTACCTTGTACTTTCCCGACAATTCATAGGTGTAAAGCGGATTGACATCGTACAAGACCGTTTGGAAGGAGTCGATGACGGCTGTTCCACCACCCATCTTTTCCAGAATGGTTTTGTCCTTGAAAAGGTACCACTCAAATTTATCAGGATCGCTGTTTTCACTCAGGTTCTTGAAATCAATATCGGCAGGCGCCTGTGGAAAAACATACTGGGGATCACTTTTTTGCGGTGTACTCCAGGAAAAATTGGCCTTTGGAATCGGCGAAGTATAACTCACCTCTGCACTTTTCATGCATCCTGCCCGGTCTGTGACCTCGACCCGGTAGACGGTATTTTTGGTAGGTGGCTGATAAAGCGTTGGGCTCTGACCGCTTGCTACCTGTTGTGTCCCGGTAAACCAGCGATATTGGTAATTGGAGGAGAGTAAAACTGCCTTTCCTGTCGAAAGATCGTAATATTGAAACAGTGCACCGCTGGCTGTGGAGGAAAAGCTCACGGAGGTGCAGGTCGACTTCGTAATATTTGCCGCTGGTGTGCTCCAGCTGTTGAAAACCCAGGCACGAGATTGTATGGTGGTTCCATTTTCTGTGAACGACACCCGGTAACAGCCATCCTCAATCCGGTTTATGGTCGAAGTTGTGGCAGTTTCATTGGAAAAACTGACAAATTTCGCGGTGACCGGGTCGTATTTTTCCCACAGGAACGAAACGGTTGAACCAGCCGACTTGGCAGTGAGCGAAGCCGTGGCGACACCCTGCTGGGTGCAAAAGTAGAAGATCGGATCATTTGCAGAAAAGGCAGGATAGGAGGTATTCTCCCTGAAATCGGCGTTGCCCGCGGATAGTGTCTGAGCAGACAGCCTTCCTGGTAAGGTCGTTACCAAAACCAGCGGCAGTAGCACCAAAAAGGATAAAAAGGATTTGAACATAAGGCGACAGCTTGAAATACATCCGGCATACAAATTTAAACAACTATCTGTCCTGACAAAGAAAAATCAACATCGATTTTCGCAACGGCTGCCGAATGAATAATTTTCAGTCGTTGCTGCAGAAATTGCAGCAAGGGGTTTATCTTTGCGAAACAACAGATTCCTAAAAACAGTTCCATTTTGGCTAATTATCTTGACAATCTGAATGAAGCGCAGCAGCAGGCAGTTCAAAATTTTAAGGGACCCTCTCTGATTATCGCCGGGGCAGGTTCAGGAAAAACAAGGGTGCTTACCTACCGCATTGCCCATCTGCTGCAAAACGGAGTGCCTCCTTCTTCTATTCTTGCGCTTACTTTCACCAATAAGGCAGCAAGGGAAATGAAGGAGCGTATATCCACGGTAGTGGGACCGCAGGTATCCAGGTATCTGTGGATGGGCACTTTCCACTCTATTTTCTCTAGAATTCTGCGTGCGGAAGCTTCATTGATTGACTATCCCTCCAATTTCACAATTTACGATACACAGGATGCAAAGAGCCTTTTGCGGACCATTATCAAGAGCATGGCACTCGAGGAGAACAGTTACAAGCCTTCGCTCATCATGGGCCGTATCTCTGCAGCGAAAAACAACCTGGTACTTCCCCCAGGATACAAGCAGAACGAGACCATCCGCGAAACCGACCAGGCCGCACGCATTCCCAAGACCGGTGAAATCTATGAAGAGTATGTGAGACGATGCAAAAATGCCGGAGCCATGGATTTCGACGATCTACTCCTGATGACCAATGTACTTTTCAAAAAATTTCCGGATACCCTGCTCAAATACCAGCAGCTTTTCAGGTACATTCTGGTGGATGAGTACCAGGACACCAACTTCTCCCAGTACCTGATCGTGAAAAAGCTGGCTGAACTGCACCATAACCTCAGCGTGGTGGGCGACGACGCACAAAGTATTTACTCCTTCCGGGGAGCCAGGATCGAAAATATCCTCAACTTCAAGAACGACTATCCCGAATTTCAGGTTTATAAGTTGGAACAGAATTATCGTTCGACCCAAACCATTGTCAATGCCGCCAACAGCATCATCTCCAAAAACAAGAACCAGCTGCAGAAAACCGTTTTCAGCGAGAACGATCCTGGATCAAGGATCAAGGTACTCAATGCGCTAAACGATCAGGAAGAGGGATACCTAGTGGTGAACGAAATTTTTCAGAAGCGGATGGCAGAACACGACAACTATTCGGATTTTGCCATTTTGTACCGGACCAATGCCCAGTCGAGGGTGTTTGAGGAGGTGCTTCGCAAACGCAACATTCCCTACAAAATCTATGGGGGACTCTCTTTTTACCAACGAAAGGAGATCAAAGACCTGCTGGCCTATTTCCGGCTGGTGGTCAACAACAAGGATGATGAGTCCTTTAAAAGGGTGATCAACTACCCTGCCCGGGGAATCGGGGCCACCACGATTGGGAAGCTGGAAGAGTATGCTTCCAGCAACAATGTCAGCATCTTTTCCGTATCCATGGATCCGGTAAGTCTGCAAAAAGCGGGATTGAACGGTGGAACAGCCAAAAAAGTCATGGATTTCGCCCTGCTGATCGAAAATTTTGCAGAGCGCTCCCTCTCTCTGGAAGCTTTTGAAATGGCCCAGCGAATCGCTTCGGAAACCGGGATTTTGTCTGAATTATACCAGGACAAATCGCCCGAAAATATCAGCAGGTACGAGAACACCCAGGAGTTACTGAACGCCATTCAGCAATTTGGCATCAGTGCCATCGAGGAGGGACACTCCGCGCTGTTGGCCAATTTCCTGGAGGAGGTGTCGTTGCTGACAGACCAGGACAACGAAAAGGGCGAAGATTTTGACAAGGTGACCCTGATGACGGTTCACTCCTCCAAGGGACTGGAATTCAACAATGTATTTATCGTAGGACTCGAAGAAAACCTTTTTCCCTCGGGGTTTACGGGTACGCTGACCCTGCCGGAACTGGAAGAGGAGCGCCGATTGTTCTACGTGGCTCTTACCCGCTCCAGACACAATGCATTTCTCTCCTTCGCGCAGCAACGGTTCAAGTGGGGGAAAACAGAATTCTGCCATCCCAGCCGTTTCATCGGAGAAATAGACCCGCAGTACCTGGATGTGGAGAACAGCCGATTCTTCCAGCACCATCTTTCTGAGGACTCCACAAGAACCCATGGAGGGTTTAACAGAAACACCTCCACTTCGAACGAAAGAGGGGGATTTTCTGCGCCAAAAAGTGCACCTACCCTGGGGGCTAACTACAGGAAAATCACAGATGCCCCAGCAGGAGAACCCTTCCTGTCGGACGATCCCAACTCCCTGCAGATTGGAATGATGGTTGAACACCAGCGTTTTGGCAGGGGAAAAATCATTGATCTGGAAGGTGTTATGCCAGAAATGAAGGCCAAGGTATTCTTTGCCAATGCGGGCGAAAAACAGCTGCTACTCAAGTTTGCCAAACTAAAAATTGTAGAGGATACTCACTGATTCCGGAAATTGAATGATCTATTTGGCCGTCTTTAGGTCCGGTTAACGGTGACCTGCCTACAGAGATCATCCTGATATTCCTTAAAAAAACAGGACGACACACATAGAATGAACCGCTAAATGTGTAACTTTGCCGGATAGAATACTAATTGCTTTCACAAGAGCACATAATTGAAATTCACGATGTTCAAAGATTACAACACCCAAAGGACCAAGATGAAACTTCCGGAATACGGAAGGGCCCTTCACAAAATGGTAGAGCACGTACTTACCATTGAAGATCGCGATGAGCGAAATCTTGCAGTAAAATCCATCATCGATATCATGGGTATGATGTATCCCTATCTGCGCGACATCAACGATTTCAAGCACAAACTCTGGGACCATATTGCCATCATGTCTGATTTCAAACTTGACATCGACTATCCATACGATCCTCCAGTACCTGAGACTTTCACAGAGAAGCCCAAACACATTCCATACAACCAGTCCGACATCCGTTTCCGTCACTATGGTAAAATCATGGAACAGCTGATCGACAACATCTCCAAGATGGACGACGAAAATCCATCCAAAGAACTGGGAACCGAGCAGTTGGCCAATCAGATGAAGAAATCCTACCTTACCTGGAACAAGGACATGGTGGAGGATGAAAAGATTTTTGATGATCTGAAACTGATCTCCAGGGGAAGGCTGAAAGCCAGGGAAGACATGCATTTGCAGGAAGTGACCGATATCATCAAGATCCAGAAGAAAAAGGCTAAAGTGGGAACCGGCCAGAACCGGAAACACAAATAGATCGCTTCGGTTGTCATGGCAAGATTTATCATCGAAGGAGGAAATTCGCTTTCCGGCGTACTGACACCACAGGGAGCCAAGAATGAAGCCTTGCAGGTGATATGTGCCACCTTACTGACACCTGAAACGGTTACCATCTCCAACATTCCGGAGATCAGCGATGTTCTCAAGCTGATCGATATCCTTAAAAACATGGGAGTTGCCGTAGAAAGGATCGAAAAAGGAACCTATTCCTTCTGTGCCAAAACGGTAGATGTCGATGTGCTCACCTCTCCCCTCTTTTTTCAGCAAGCCTCCGCCTTGCGCGGATCCATCATGATCATAGGTCCGATGTTGGCACGATACGGCAAGGGAACCATCCCTCAACCGGGAGGAGACAAGATCGGTCGACGCAGGTTGGATACCCACTTCCGTGGATTTGAATCCCTGGGTGCCCAGTTTATTTTCGATGCCGAAAATGCACTCTTCCGGGTTGAAGCCAAAAAGCTGAAAGGCTGCTACATCCTGCTGGACGAAGCCTCCGTCACCGGAACTGCCAACCTGATCATGGCAGCCGTCATGGCAGAAGGCACCACCACCATCTACAATGCGGCCTGTGAACCATACGTTCAGCAACTTTGCCTGATGCTGACCCGTATGGGCGCCAAAATAAATGGAATAGGTTCAAATCTGCTTGTCATTAAGGGGGTTACCTCACTGAGAGGATGCGAACACCGCTTGCTTCCGGATATGATAGAAGTTGGCAGTTTCATCGGTTTGGCAGCCATGACTGCCTCCGATCTGCTGATCAAGGATGTAGGATACGACCAGCTCGGAATCATACCGGATTCGTTCCGGAAGATGGGAATAGAATTGATCAGAAGTGGGGACGACATTCGAATACCGGTGCAAGATCACTATGAAATAGAATCTTTCATCGATGGTTCCATCATGACCATTGCCGATGCTCCCTGGCCAGGACTTACACCAGACCTTCTGAGTATTTTTCTGGTGGTGGCCATTCAGGCAAGAGGCAGTGTACTCATTCACCAGAAAATGTTCGAGAGCCGGCTTTTCTTCGTCGACAGACTGATAGACATGGGCTCCAAGATCATATTGTGCGATCCGCACAGGGCCACCGTCATCGGACTGGACCGTTCCCATCCGCTTCGTGCTACCCGCATGACCTCGCCCGATATCCGCGCCGGCGTTGCCCTGCTCATTGCTGCACTATCTGCAAATGGCATCTCAACCATCGACAACATTGACCAGATCGACCGAGGTTACGAAAGTATCGATACCCGCCTGAATGCAATTGGGGCGAAAATCAGAAGAGAATAAAAGAAAAAGCTGTCAGTTTGCAGCTTTTTTTTGTGTCAAAATGTCCGAATGGAGGCCATTGGCAAGCTATTTGAAGGGATAAAACAGTAGAATTAAGTTGTAAGAATGACAAAGAAAAAAGACGAACACAAAAAAGAGGGAAAAGATTTTCAACATCCTACTGTTGAGCAGGATGGTGGTCAGGCCGTTCCCGAGGTCTGCAGCAAGGAAACCGAACTGGAGGAAAAAATTACTGAACTAAGCACAGGTCTGGCATCAGCCAACGATAAATACCTTCGCCTATCGGCGGAATTTGACAATTTCAGAAAAAGAACGCTGAAAGAGAAGATGGACCTGATGAAGAATGCTTCAGAGTCGGTGATCGTTAATTTCCTCCCCATCATCGATGACGTTGAACGTGCTATGAAAGCGATCGAACTTTCCGATAACCTGGAAACTACCAAGGAAGGGATTAGTTTGATATACAATAAATTCAAGGATTTCACCAAACAAAATGGCGTGGTTGAGATGGAAGCCAAAGGGTTGGTATTGGATACAGACCACCACGAAGCCATCACCAAAATACCAGCACCTACAGAAGAATTGAAAGGTAAGATTGTCGAGGTAGTTCAAAAGGGGTATATGCTGAATAACAAGGTTATCCGCTATGCCAAAGTAATCATAGGTGAATAATTAGACGGCTTCGCACAACAAAAAAATAACCAATGTCAAAAAGAGATTATTACGAAGTCCTTGGGGTCTCAAAAAGTGCCACGCCGGAAGAGATCAAGAAAGCCTATCGCCAAAAGGCCATTCAATTTCATCCGGATAAGAATCCGGGAGACAAGGCTTCTGAGGAAAAATTCAAGGAGGCAGCAGAAGCCTATGAAATACTGAGCAATGCGGAGAAAAAACAGCGCTACGACCACTATGGGCATGCAGGAATGGGCAACCAGGGAGGTTTTAGCGGGCAGCATATGACTATGGAAGATATCTTCTCCTCCTTCGGTGATATCTTTGGAGGGGGTGGATTCGGAGGTTTTGGAGGTTTTGGAGGTGGATCCCGCGGACAGAGGGTCAATCGTGGCTCCAATCTTCGTATCAAAGTCACACTCAACCTGAGTGAAGTAGCCAATGGATGTGAGAAAAAACTCAAAGTCAAGAAATATGTCTCGTGCGACAACTGTCACGGTAGTGGGGCGAAAGGAAGCAGCGGCCATACCACCTGTTCCACTTGCAAAGGGAGTGGTCAGGTAACACGGATCAGCAACTCCATTTTCGGACAGATCCAACAATCTTCCGTCTGCCCTACTTGCAATGGAGAGGGAAAAATCATCACACAGAAATGTGAAAAATGTTACGGTGAAGGTTTGATTCAGGGGGAAGAGGTGGTTACCATCAAAATTCCTGCCGGTGTTGGTGAGGGAATGCAACTTTCGGTCGGAGGCAAAGGCAATGCTGCAAGGCGTGGCGGAGTGCCCGGAGACCTGCTCGTCTTAATAGCCGAAGAGGAACATCCGGAGTTAATCAGGGATGAAAACGATCTAATATTTAACCTTTTCCTTTCATTCCCGGATCTGGCCCTCGGTCTTACCGCCGAGATCCCCACCATCGATGGAAAAGTAAAGGTAAAAATAGAGTCCGGTACACAACCCGAAAAGATACTTCGCCTTCGCGGAAAGGGAATTCCGGATGTGAACGGATACGGAAAGGGTGATCTGCTTGTGAAAATACACGCCTGGGTTCCGCAAAAACTCACCTCCGAAGAGAAAAAACAGCTGGAAAAATTGCAGCAACTACCCAATTTTCAGGTTCCAGAAGAGACGAAGGAACGCAACTTCTTTGACCGGGTAAAAGGTATGTTTGAATAAAAAGTCGATCCCGATAAAAGTTTAAGACCACAACTTGCAAACGCACCTGCTCCTCAGGGAGTGGTTTGCCTTCAGCAGCAAAAAGGCCTTCTCACCTAAAAATGAGACGGCTTTTTTGTTGCCGGCAGTTCATTGGGTCAACCAGGAGTATCCGTTCCAGGAAGCTTGAATATTCCCGTTTAATCCCAGCCCCAATCTCCAACTTGTCACCATTCAAATCCGAAACTGGCAGCAAAAACGGTTCCCTAGCGTCCATGTTTTCAATCATTTCTTCATCTGATGAATAGAAAGCCATTTTGAATAATTATAAAAATGTCCACTTTTTGTCCCATTACGACTGCACCCTTTAAATGGAATCAAAGTTTAGATTTGTGGGTCGACTTTTTTGTTGACTATATCGAATTTTCGAATAAACAAATCCATCTTAAAAAGATGGTTCCGCTTTATCAACAACCTAAAATTAATTACGGGTGAACCACCCTTTTAAAACAGTAGTAAAATGAGAAATTTAGTAAGGATTCTGTTAGCTTCCGTTTTTGTGATGTTAATGTGTCAGTCCAATGTTCAGGCGCAGGGACTTAAAAATGTTTTTGGCAAAAGTAAAAAAGTAGTCAACAAGGGTGTTGATACTGTTGACAAGAGTGCAGCCACTGTCGACAAGGGAAAAGCAACTGTCGAAAAGGGCAAGGCAACTGTCAACAAGGCAAAAGGAACAGTTGGTGGTGCTAAATTGGTGATGGGCAGTGCCAAATCACTGCTTAGCAATCCAAAAGCATTTGTAACTCACCCAAAAGAGGCCATTGACCAGGTTCGGGGAACAGCGGCTGTTGCAAAAGCCACAGCCAACCAGGCCAAGAGTACCGTAAATGATGCAAAGAGTGTTGCCAACGATGCAAAAAGCACTGTCAATGATGCCAAAAACATTGCAAAGGGTCACAGTGACAAGGTAATGGATACCAAGACTGCCAAAACTGCCAAAGCTGCTGCTGACGTAAAAAGCAGTGCCAAAACCGCCAAAGCCGCAGCCAAGCCAGCAGCCGGTGCGTTGGACGAATCGCATTGGTGATTGTTCCTGAGTGCAGGTAGTTGGCGCCCATGCTAGTCCCCGGGGGTTCATTATCCGAACAGAAATCTGGCCGGTTTGGCGATCAAAATGATGCTGCAAAAAGTGAATGAAAAATCAAATACTCTATCAACTAAAAACCTCCGCTTTACCAACCTCACCATCCGCCTTATAATATTTAAACCAATATTCAAAAATGAATTCAATTAAATTTTTCATCACTTTCACCCTTTTTACACTTTCCTCGATCTTTGCCGTGGCGCAATTTTCGGAAAGGAACACCAGCGAATCTGCCTTATTGAGCAGAAAATTTAACAGAGACCAAGTATGGGATGTCCAGCGCCAACCAGCCTATCCGGCTGCCGGGAAAGAATGGGTATTATCCAATTTGAAGAGCCCCTATGATATTGGCACAAAAAATACCCTTGACTGGGGACGCAACAACGACCGTTACCTGATGTTTGTGCTGGAACCCGACCGTTTCAATTTTCCTGAGGCCTTGAAGGACAATGAATCTGGGAGAAAATATACTTTGTCACTCCGACAGTTTGATCGCGATGGTCATATGATTAAGGTCGTCTCGAGATGGGGAAAACTGATTGGCGTTGGTTCAGAAGGATTTATGTACGAGCAGGAAGGCCGATTTGGTACATTTTTCTCTGTTAACAGAAGAAGAACCGGTGAAAAATTTTCCTATCGTACCGAAGTAGCTCAGGTAGAAAACCTGTCTCAGGTATTGAGAGAGCGGAAGGATGAGAGAAGGTCCGATATGCGGGAAGAACGAAAAGACGAGCGCCGTGAGGAGAAAAAGGATGAAATCAGGAGTGAAAGAAGAGAGGAGAGGGCACGTGAGTATTATCGGGCACACGATTCAAAATCTGATTTTCTGAACCGAAAGTATACCTATGAAGAGGTTTGGGATGCACAGCGTTTCCCTGCCTTTCCAACTGCAGGCCGCGACTGGAAATTGTCCAACCTGAAGTCTCCGTTTGATAAGAGTAACAATTCAACAATTGATTGGGGCAGAAACAAGGAAAGGTATCTGATGTTTGATCTGGAAGAGGATCATTCCAACCACGGAGGTTCTTTGATGGACGACGTACATCGCTCTGGTAAAAAATACAATGTCGCTTTAAACCTGTTCGACCGGGATGGAAGTTTTGTAAAAACGGTCTCAAGATGGGGAAAATTGATGGGGTTTGGATCAGGAGGATTCATGTATGAACAAGAGGACCAACTTGGCACCTACTTCACAACCGAAACGCTTAGAGCTGGAGGAGCGCTGGTTTACCGGCCTGAAATCGACCAAATACGGAATCTTTCCTCCATTCTGGGGGATGACCGGAAGCTGGGAAATTTCTCTCATCATCGTCATTGATCGTCATTAAAAGATAGCCGGAGTGTCATTTTGAAAAGGCACTCCGGCTTTTTTTTGCCAAAAATGTATTTGGTACAAAATATTTCCTTTACTTAGCAAACTAAATGCGAGGTTTTCCGTTTAATTAACTGGATGAAAAGAGTATTTTCCCTGTTGTTTGCTGTGCTGATCCTGCTTTCCGGGATGCATTTGACTGTGGCCTCTCACCTCTGTTGCGGAGAACTGGCTGCCGTAAAGTGGTCCTTCACCGCAGAGAAGGCAAGCTGTGGCATGCAGGAATCTCAGATTCCGGTTTCCGGTAGCGGAGCCATTGAATCAGACTGTTGCAAAAACAGAATTGCATCCTGCGAGTCTGACGGTAACTATTTTTCACCCTCCAGGGAACTCAAGGATCTACCAGCTATAAAAGCTCCAGCATATGTTGCTGTACTCAGCAACAGCAATACATCCCTTGTTTTGATTAAAACCTATCATTCCATGGTAGGTCCGCCAGTGACAAGCCCCTGTCGTGCGGTAGAGCAAAGTTTTATTTGCGTTTTCATTATTTGATTTTTGGAAAATTATTCAGCAGGACGGCTATTTAAGATAAGCCGTTCCAGATTGTTGTGCATTCATTCAAAATCAAAAATCAAAAATTAAAAAAATGAAAACTTTAAAATTTGCATTGGTTTCTCTTATCGCCCTCTTTATTATTACAAATACCTACGCACAAACGGTTGCAAAAAGCAATACTTTAAAAACTGAAACCATTAAGGTCTCGGGCAATTGCGGCATGTGCAAGGAACGTATTGAAACTGCGGCCAAGGTGGACGGAGTGACCAGTGCCAGCTGGAACAAGGATACCAAGATGCTCACATTGGCCTATAATCCAACTGTCGTAAAGAGCGACGAGGTCCAGAAGAAAATTGCTGCCGTAGGCCACGATACCGAAAAATTCAAGGCAGACGACAAGGTTTATGCCAAACTACCCGGTTGCTGCAAGTACCGGTAATCTGAAAATCAGTCTTTTAAGTCATTTGAAAATGTACAGGTGAGGAAACTTCGAACTTCGATGTTTCTTCCCTGCTTCATTTCCATTTTCAAATTTTCAAATCTCCACATTTTCAAATTTACCCCATGTTCAACCGACTCGTCAGGTACTTCCTCGAGAACCGGCTGATTACCTTTATTCTCCTGATCGCCTTCGTGGTTTTGGGGATGGTTTTCATGCCCTTCAACTGGAAAACCGATTTCTTTCCCAGAGATCCGATTGCCGTTGATGCCATCCCCGACATAGGGGAAAATCAGCAGATTGTCGCCACAGAATGGATGGGGCGTTCCCCCAGGGACATTCAGGATCAGGTAACCTATCCCCTCACCACCGCGCTGCTGGGGATACCGGGGGTCCAAACCGTCCGGAGTACTTCGATGTTCGGAATGTCCTTCATCTACCTCGTCTTCAAAGACAATACCGAATTCTACTGGAGTAGGTCGCGCATTCTCGAAAAGCTCAACTCATTGCCTTCCGGTACTTTACCGGTCGGAGTGCAGCCAACACTGGGTCCGGATGCCACGGCACTAGGACAGATCTTCTGGTACACACTGGAGGGTCGTGATCCTAAAACCGGAAAGCCCAATGGAGGCTGGAACCCGCAGGAACTGAGATCCATCCAGGATTTTTATGTCAAATATGGCATTACTACCGCCGAAGGAGTATCCGAAGTGGCCTCTGTGGGCGGCTTTATCAAGGAGTACCAGATTGATCTGAATCCGGAGGCGCTCAAGGCTTATGGCGTTTCCGTCATGGACGTAATGAATGCCGTCCGGAAGAGCAATCTCGACATTGGAGCCGAAACGATGGAACTCAACAGTGTCGAGTACATCATACGGGGTCTGGGTTATGTGAAAACCCTCGAAGACCTCGAATTGTCTGTTGTCACCGTCAGGAACAATGTCCCGGTCCGTATCCGGGATGTGGCCCGCGTGGCTTTTGGTCCGGCGACCCGTCGCGGCGGACTGGACAAATCAGGCGCAGAGGCAGTCGGGGCAGTGGTGGTTGCCAGATATGGCTCCAACCCGATGGAGGTCATTGGAAATGTCAAGGAGAAGATCAACCTCCTGGCTGCCGGCCTTCCCCAAAAAACAATGCCCGATGGCACCATTTCCAAGGTAACCATCGTGCCCTTCTACGACCGCACCGGTCTGATTATGGAGACCATAGGCACCCTTGAGTCTGCCCTCTCCCACGAAATATTGATCAGTATCCTGGTAATCATCGTATTGGTCATGAATCTGAGGGCCTCCCTGATTGTCGCCGGATTGCTGCCAATCGGGGTATTGATGACCTTTATCCTGATGCGGCTTTTTGGCGTGGAAGCCAACATCGTTGCACTATCAGGCATTGCCATTGCCATCGGGGTGATGGTCGATATTGGCATTGTCGATGTCGAAAATATTCTCAGGCACCTGGAAATGCCTGAAAACAAAGGCATACGTGGCAAAAAACTCCTCTCAGTTATCTACCAGGCTACCACCGAAGTGCGGGCAGCCGTCGTGACCTCCATCGCTACGACCATTGTCAGTTTCCTACCCGTATTTGCCATGCAGGCGGCTGAAGGCAAACTGTTTCATCCATTGGCCTTCACCAAAACTTTCGCCTTAATATCGGCCTTCGTGCTGGGAATCGTCGTGCTCCCCACACTAACTTATCTGTTCTTTTCCATCCGGATGGATACCAGAAAAATCCGCAGGATCTTCAACGTGATTTTGATTTGTGCCGGTTTGCTGATACTCCTTATCTGGCATACTTGGCCCGCACTGGCGCTTGTCGCCGTTGGTATCAATAACCTGCTTGATTTCAAATGGCATGAATCCCGGAAGGAGTACCCGAACTACCTCAACATTGCCATCACCGTTCTGGTGGCAGCCTGGTACCTCTCGATCGAATGGCTTCCGCTGGGTGCGCACAACAGCACCCTGGCCAATTTTATTTTTGTTGGCAGCATCATAGCACTTATTCTGGCGATCCTGATGTCAATGGTTCATTTTTACGAAAGGATCATGCGCTTTGCGCTGGCAAACAAGCTTAAATTTCTGGTCATTCCCGTCGTTACCCTGCTATTTGGACTGCTGGTCTGGCTTGGCTTTGAGAAAGGTT
>Ga0118677_10006990_pt1 | contig 18860 bp, 19 predicted proteins | sample AliMusrvi5mmetaG_FD_86154 | JGI IMG/M metagenome (GOLD analysis project Ga0118677, IMG submission 86154) | reverse complement strand
GCTTTTAAGCATTGGGTTTGGACAGACACTCGAATACCAAAGGAGTTGAAAGAACTTGTGGAACAAAAAAGACCTAAAACCTCATTAGAATTTGGTTGCGGACTTGGAATGTTCTCAACTTATTTGGTAGAACAAGGAATTGATGCAACTGGTGTGGACTTTTCAAAAACTGCCATCGAAAAGGCAAACAAAAGGCTTTTACAAAAACAGCAAAAGCCGACTTTGATGGTTGGCGATGTAACTAACTTGACGATGTTGAGCCAGCCATTTGATGTTGCTATTGATGTCGGTTGTTTTCATTGTTTGAATGAAACGGCTCAAAAAAAATATGTAGCTGAAGCATTCAGACTTTTAAAGCCAGGAGCAAAACTATTAATTTGGGCATTAGACAATTCACCCATTAGCATAAAAATGAACCAAAATTATATGCAACAGGTTTTCGGAGAATACTTCCAACTTGACAATTCAAAATTCAGCAGAAGACGAATCGCATCTTCACACTGGTATTGGCTGACTCGTAAAGACTGACAAAAAAGGGCAGCCGCTAATCGAGTAGACGACCCCTCAAGTAAGAACTGACGGGGAGCGCCTCTCACACCAGTGTACGTACGGTTCTCGTATACAGCGGTTTCCCGAAAGGTCGGGATGGAGCAATTTTCTCGTAATAACAAATGAAAGCCTCATAACCTCTTTTGCGCAAGCGTTCCAAAGTAATCGTTGTCACCAAAATCGGGCTCTGGGCGACAGCCCATCCACCCATTCGGGTTCAAAAACACAACATTCCTCTGAGACAAAAAGCTGTTTGAGCGAAGCCGAAGGCGGAGTGAGTTCTTTTTGTCAGCACTTTTTGGGTTACTTTTTGTGACGACAAAAAGTGACAAAGAAGAAAAAGATGAGCCTCCTAACAAAAGGCCAAAACAATAAATCTGACAGGAATGTACGGTTGCTAATTGCGGCAAATAGTTTGCAAGGTTGAGCACTGCCATTGCATGATTCGTTTTATTTCAGTTACGTTATGAAAGAACTTGTATTTTCAATAATTTTTTCACTGGTTTGTTCTACTGGTTTTTCTCAATCCATTCCTTTGGATAGTTTGTATTTGGGACAGCTACCTCCTGCGAATACTCCAAAAAAATTTAATCTTTCCACCGAAAATGGATTTGCTGCTGTTGAAAGAATAGCTGTTTCCAATGATGGGAAATGCATTCTGTATCACGAAAACAATGGATACAATCCATCTTCCAAATCGAGAGACAAGTATTATGAATATAAAAATAACAAATGGAATGGTCCGTTTCTTTTGGCTGATAGCGCGGAGGCACCTGCATTATCAATACAAGGCGATACCGTGTTTTATGGTCGCAAAGGATTTGTCTGGTATTCTACCGGGGAAAATGCCAACTGGTCAAAGCCGCTAAAATTTAGCAGGATTCCTTATTGGCATTATCTGCAAATTACGAACAATGGGACATATTATGCCGCGATGAAGCAAACCAAAGGTCGAGTTGGCAAAACAGACTGGTCAAAAATTACCATCCAGAAAACCGATACACTCATTACAAGTTTGGGAGTTCCTCTAAATACTACCAATGACAACCTGGACTTTTACATTTCCAAAGATGAATCCTATATTATTTTTGCATCTGACCGTTCGGATCTCCTAAAATATGGCTATTCCGATTTATTTATTTCGTTCTGGGGAAAAGATAATAGGTGGTGCAAACCTCAAAATCTGGGAAGAATAATAAATGACCCCAATGAGGTGAGATGGGGCCCTTTCGTCTCGCCCGATAACAAGTATCTGTTTTATTCACGAACTTCCAAACCTGACAATTCGGATGCATGTACCTATTGGATCCGCATTGACGCAATTATAGATAGTTTGCAGAAAACAAAGAATTAAGCTACACGGCAATCGCGGTACATTCCTCAATTTCCTTGGTACTCCTCCTGAGCTGGTTCATCATCTGCGTAAAGTTGTAATCTTTCAGTTTGGCTTTGTCGGTTTGCCGGTAGATGATCTTGCCAACGCTGCAGATTTCGATCAGTTGGTCATACAGTTCGTTCAGGAGGCACCTGTTCTTTTGAATGATAGCGTAACGTCTGGAAACGAGCGCGAATTTTTTGTCCATATCTTCATCAAGCAGTTTGCGAGTAACGGAAAGCTTGGCAATCAGCACCGACGACAATCTTTTGGCTATCAGATCCATTTTGTATTTCTTGATATTTTCATCAATTGTCTGCAGCAGCATGATTACACTTTCCACGTCGCGCAGCCTGGCGCTCTTTCGTAGTGGTGCAAGACCAAAATCGGCTGAAGAGATCGGCACCTGATTCCCGGCAAGTTTAAGATAACCTTCCAGGTAATTAATGGGGAAAGTGAGGTTGTCAAGCAGTTGGTAAATGCGTTCGGTAATCACTTGCTGCTCAATCGTTTCAAATTGGGGTTGGACCAACTCCTGAACAACTTCAATTTTGGACTCAAGAGCAGCCAGATAATTCGTATCGAACTTGGGGGAATAGGCAGTGAAATCGCTTAGGTCACGTGCCAGTCTAATTGCGCCAATCCCGCATACAATGGGCAATTCCTCATCTTTGCAGTCGAAACTACAGCTAATACTCAATTTCATTTAAAATAGTTTAAGGGGTTAATAATAAATGTATGAGAACTTTATGGGGGCAGTAATTGACAATGAAAAATTAAAAATGTACAATTATTTAACAAACAGTAATGGAGCTCATTTGAGGTTTGAATCTGCGGTTATTAAGTGCAGTGAAGATGAAGCATGAAATAGATAAATCGTTGCATGGGCAAAAGGATAACCAGATGTGCGGTCGGAGGTATCGAAAGCAGTTAGAATGCTGTTTCTATCTATTAATACAGAAGTGAGGTGAGAGGTTACCCTCCAAAGTTTAATATAGAATCACTCAAAGGAACAATGTCGAATTCATTGGTACGACTGTCTCATTGAAAGTCCATCAAAAATAAATTTGAAAATAATTTGAAAATAATTTGGTAATCACAGAGGAATCGTTTTATATTTGCACTGTATTAGTTGTGTAGTACACTAATGCATTAAACATTTAGCTTATGATACAGATCAATGACCTTCATTTCGCCTATCACCGGCAACAGGGACTCTTCAATGGCTTGTCCCTATACCTGGAACCCGGGAGCATCACGGGATTGCTTGGCAAGAACGGAGCGGGCAAGACCAGCCTGCTCAAACTGATGGCAGGTTTGCTTCATCCCCAGACGGGTGAAATTTCAGTATTGAAACACAATCCGCGGAAACGGGAAGTGTCGATGCTGAATGATGTTTTTCTGGTACCGGAGGAGTTCTATTTTCCTGCCATTTCCATCCGGGATTACCAAAAGGCTTACGCTCCTTTTTATCCCAGATTCGACCATGCGATGTTGGACAGGATTCTAAAGGAGTTTGAACTCGATGCTGACAATAACCTTCAACGGATATCTCACGGTCAGAAGAAAAAATTCCTGATCGCCTTCGCACTCTCTACCCGATGCCATCTTTTGGTATTGGATGAACCAACCAATGGGCTCGATATTCCCTCTAAATCATTGTTCCGCAAGATTCTTGCAGGATCACTCGACGAAGATCAATTGGTGATCATTTCGACCCACCAGGTGAAAGATGTGGAAAACCTGATTGATCAGATCATTATCCTTGACAATGGAAAGATGATTTTCCAGCAGACCATTGCGGAGATCTCCCAAAAAGTCTCATTCGTTTCAGGAACCTCCGGAGAAACTGAGGGATCCATATACAGCGAGGCAGTTCCCGGCGGCTACCGTATGATGGTGCCAAATGGTCATGCCGAGACTGAAGTCGATATCGAATTACTTTTCAACGCCATTACAAAAGGAAAAAAAATCTGATCCCATGGAAACAAACAATACATTCTCGTTTCAACGATTCCGGCTACTCTGCAACCAATCCCTGGTCATCAACAAGCGATTGATCACCCTTTGGCTTGGTGGTTTTGCAGGCATCCTTTTTATAGCCTTGTTCATTTTTCAATTGGCTGCAGACTTTGTCAGGTGGGAAAACGAAAGCTACCTGAGTACTTTCGTATCCTTGTTCTTCGTAATGGGTATCATTTACGTAAGCCATTCGTTCCCTGCATTTTCTTCAAAGGAGCGAAGCATGACCTATCTGATGCTGCCCGCTTCTGCATCTGAAAAATACATTTTTGAACTGCTTACCAGGATCGTTTTGTTCATTGTAGTCGTACCATTTATATTTTGGGTAGTTGCCAACTTGGAGGGTTCTATCGTACATCAGTTTGTACCGGGCCTCACCCACTATCGGTGCACTTTCGACACCCTTTGGTCCGGTTTGCTCAATCATGGCAACTGGAATGGATGGGGCGTTATGCTGGCTTTTCAGGGGGTTTTGTTTGTATTCTGCTCCTTTTTTGCCGGAGCCAGCCATTTTGCAAAATCTGCATTCCTGAGAACTTTGCTCACTTTTATAATCCTCATGGCCAGTTTTTCCCTTTATTCCTATTTGATCGCCAGAATTCTTGGAATGAACGGACTGCATCCCGGGAACGACCGGGTACTTTTTATCCACAGCAAAGAGGATGGCATCGTCTATTTTGCATTAGCCACTACCCTTGTCAATCTTTGTTTACTGGCAATTGCCTGGTTCAAACTAAAAGAAAAGGAGGCTTAACGATGGAATTTAAAAACAGCAAAGGAATCTTTCTCCAGATAGCAGACAGCATCTGTGAGAAAGTGATGGAGGGAAAATATCCTCCGGGAGAAAAAATCCCATCTGTGCGGGACCAGGCCACCGAAATGGGGGTAAACCCAAATACAGTGATGCGGACCTACACCGAATTGCAGACCCGCGGAATCATTGATAACAAAAGAGGGATTGGTTATTATGTGAGCAATGAGGCCCTCGCCATCATTCACAAATGGAAAAGGGAAGAGTTCTTCGAATTCGATCTCCCCCTGATTGTAAAGCAGACCAAATTTCTTGGTATCACCTTTGGGGAACTGAAACCTTATTTCGAATCAAACAACAAATCTGACATCCATGAAAACAAGTAAAATCATATTTATCTCACTCCTAGGGTCATTCGCACTGCTGATACTGGCTGCAGCCATCGACCTTCGCATCACGGGCAAGCGAAACGGAAATTTATCGGACGATTTTAAATCCACCAGACTAGCCGTTTCCCCATTCAAAGTTCTCATCGTCAACAACAGCATGAACATCCATATTGTGAAAAAGGATACCGCATTTGCTGAGGTGACATTTTTGAAGGATTCGCTGGCCCCCAGGCTGAATTTCACATCAAAAGGAGACACGTTGCTGGTAAGTGATTTTGAAAAATCCGAACACCGAGATGTCTCTGTTACATTTCATGCGACTGATTCGCTTCAGGTGATACGGTTAAAAAATTCGACTGTCGAAGTGCATCGAATGGGATTGGGAACTCTTGCATTTGATCTCGACCAAAGCTCCCTCACACTCAACCAGGACACCCTGCTGAAAGCTCCCTGCCGTGGCATTTCCATTGTTGCAAGGAACCACTCAGAGATTAATTCTGATGATTTCAGTGTGGAATTGCTTGACCTATATTTGGTGAATTCCGAAGCCAATTTGCAGTTAAAAGCCAAAAAGATAAGCGGTAGTCTGACCGACAATTCCAGAATCTTTGCAAGGCAACCGGAAGAGATAGCACTAAAAAAAGATCCGAGCAGCAAGGTGAATGTCAACGACTATTGAGTTAGTAAGAAGTGCCTAAAGTGCGCTAAAGTATTTAAAGTGCCATAAAGTCAAAAGTACTTTAGGCACTTTATTCATTTTAGGCACTTTAGGCACTTCTGCTTTTGATTCTATTTCATATACAAATAGGTGCATATTTTCATTATTTCGATTATTTGTACAATTTCATAAAAAAATCAAATTATTTCGAATTTTCTAACATAAGTCATTCAATCATATCCCAATTATTCTTTAGCTTTGAGGGAAATGGTTGTAAGGCAGGAATTTTCGTTCCAGAGAACTCCTCCTGCTTCCTTTTGAATTGGCCAATTAAAAACCTGAGGAACTTATGATTACACATGAAGACATTTGCAGTGTTCATTCAATGACTGAAACTGACAAGTACAGTTTACTCGTGCAGGTGATGGATGACTACGACCGCAAAGAAAGTAACCTGATTCAGATTCTGCATATGGCGCAAGCCATTTTTGGGTATCTTTCTCCGGAAGTCCAGTCCTTCATTGCCAAAAACATGAATATTCCCAACTCCAAAGTGAACAGTGTTCTCACCTTCTATTCTTTCTTTTCGACCAAACCAAAAGGGAAATACACTGTTAGCATCTGTTTGGGTACGGCCTGTTACGTCCGGGGAGGGAAAGAGGTTGTCAACAAACTCAAAGAGGTATTGTCGATCGATGTGGGTGAAACCACAGAAGACAAGATTTTCTCGCTACAGGTGATGCGCTGCATTGGTGCGTGTGGATTGGCACCGGCAATGACCATCAACGAAAAGGTATACAAGCAGGTAAATCCCAATAAGCTGCATCGTATCCTGGGTATGCTGAAGTAGGCATCGTCCATCCATTTTTTCAACTGTTATCTGACAACCAAACTCAAATAAGCCATGTTTATCAAATCTCTGAAAGATCTGAACAATATAAAGACATCATTTCAGCAACAGGAGGCTCAATTCTCCTATGTTGCCCATGTCTGTTATGCGGCAGGGTGTCTCTCTTCCGATTGCCGGGAAGTTAAAGAAGCTTTCGTAAAAGCACTGGAACACGAAAAACTCAGTGACAAGGTCAAAATCAACCTGACCGGATGCATGGGAGCCTGTACATTGGGACCGACGCTGATCATCAATCCGGGGCAAACCCTTTACTGTAACCTGAAACCCTCCGATATGCCTCAAATTGTGAAAGAGCATATTAAAAAGGGGAAAGTTGCAACCCAATACTGCTACAAGGATCCCGATTCAGGCAAAGTGATCCCATCCATGCAGGAGATCAATTTCTTCAAACACCAGAAAAAGATCGTCTTGCGTAATTGCGGCACCATAGACTTCGCCTCACTTGAAGAGTACATTGCCAAAGACGGCTATTTTGCCCTTTGCAAAGCCATCACCGCCATGACCAGGGAAGCTGTCGTGGATGAAGTCAAAAGATCCGGGATGCGCGGCAGAGGAGGAGGCGGTTTCCCGACAGGTGTTAAATGGGAAATGGCATCCAAAGTTGTAAGTGACCAGAAATACATCATTTGCAATGCCGACGAAGGTGATCCCGGTGCATTTATGGACCGCAGTCTGCTCGAAGGAGATGCGCATGCCGTCATAGAAGGAATGATCATCGGAGGTTATGCCATCGGTGCAACCAAAGGAGTTGTCTACATCAGGGCCGAATATCCGATTGCCATTGAGCGGCTTACCATCGCCATCAAGGCAGCCCAAAACGCCGGATTGCTGGGGAAAGCTATCTTCGATTCCAATTTTGATTTTGATATTGAAATAAGGATCGGAGCCGGGGCATTTGTTTGCGGAGAAGAGACAGCACTGATGGCATCCGTGGAGGGCAGACGAGGCGAGCCAACCCAAAAACCACCTTTCCCGGTTCAGTGCGGTCTTTATGGAAAACCAACTGTCATCAATAATGTGGAGACTTTCGGCAGCATTGCTCCTATCCTGCTCAAAGGGGCAGAGTGGTTTGCCTCCATTGGAACCGAAAAGAGCAAGGGAACCAAGGTCTTTGCGCTTGCGGGTGATATCCGTATGAAAGGTTTGATTGAAGTGCCCATGGGAATTTCACTCGGTAAAATCCTGTTTGACATCGGCGGAGGGATCCCAAAAAATAAAAATTTCAAGGTTGCCCAGACAGGAGGTCCTTCCGGAGGATGCCTGACCTCTCTGCACCTCAACACGCCAATTGATTATGATTCCCTGATCAAGCATGGTGCCATCATGGGTTCAGGGGGATTGATTGTTGCAGACGAAGACACTTGCATGGTCGACATGGCCCGCTTTTTCATGGATTTTGTGCAGGAAGAGTCGTGCGGGAAATGCACTCCTTGTCGCCTTGGCACCAAAAGAATGCTCGAGATCCTGGAACGCATCACCCTCGGAAAAGGGGAAGAGGGGGACGTTGAAAAACTGGTCGAACTAGGCACTTCCATCAAGGAATCGGCCATCTGTGGCCTCGGCCAAACGGCAGCCAATCCGGTTCTGAGTACCATCAAATATTTCAGGCACGAATACGACGAACACATTCAAAAGAAATATTGCCGGTCAGGGGTTTGTAGCGAACTCTTCATCTCTCCTTGCCAAAATGCATGTCCAGCCGGAGTAAATGTTCCCGGTTACATTGCGCTGATTGCGGCAGGAAGGGTCAAGGATGCCTACAACCTGATCCGTCAGGACAATCCCTTCCCCTCCATCTGTGGAAGGGTTTGTACACATCCGTGCGAAAGCAAATGCCGGCGTGCCCAGCTTGATGAGTCCATTGCTATTGCCGACTTAAAAAGGTATGCCGCCGACTATGTTCTCAATTCTGATGAGCCATACATGAATCTGATGTTTCAAAAGAATGGCAAATCAGTTGGCATCATCGGAGCAGGTCCATCAGGACTCACCTGCGGGTATTATCTTTCCCGACTGGGTTACACAGTTGACATTTATGAAGAGAAAAGCGTGGCAGGCGGCATCCTCGCCTATGGCATTCCGGAATACAGGCAGCCTAAGGATATCCTGAAAAAAGAGATCGATTCCATCATTCAATCAGGAATCAACATCATTTACAATACCAAAGTTGGAGAACAGGTGACTTTTGCCGATCTGAAAGCCAAATACGGAGCCATTTATGTGGCAACGGGTACCCAACTCTCCCACAAGATTGGTATCGAAGGAGAGGAAAAAGAGGGTATTTACCATGGACTGGACTTCCTGAAGGACATCAACCTCAACAAGAAGGTCAAGGTGAAAGGAGTCGTTGCTGTGATTGGAGGTGGAAATACTGCCATCGATGCTGCCAGATCAGCCATTCGGCTGGGTGCCGAGAAGGTCCATATCTTATACCGCAGAACAAGGGAAGAGATGCCTGCCGACCAACGGGAAATACAGGATGCTCTCGATGAAGGAATCATCCTCCATGAACTGGTTGCTCCGGTTAGATTTCTCGGAAACGGAGCAGTTAGGCAGATTGAGTGTGTCAGAATGGAACCCGGTGAATTCGGGAAAGACGGTCGAAGAATTCCTGTTAAACAACCGGATTCCCTCTTTTCGCTCAACATCGACATGGCCATTCCAGCTGTCAGTCAATATTCTGATCTTCCTTTTGTCACCAAAAAAGATCTGGAGTTGACCGACTGGGGAACGTTCGTAGTAGACAGTACTACGCAGATGACCACTCAAAAGGGGGTCTTTGCCGGAGGTGATGTGGCCAGAGGTTCTGATGTGGTGATCACCGCCATCGCAGACGGAAAAGTAGCCGCACGATCCATCGACAAATACCTTGGAGGAAAAGGCATTCTTAACTCAGGAGAACCGATCGAAATTCCCAACATGCGACCGGATGAGGCCAATACCATCGAACACGAGCGCTTCCCGATGCGGTACCTCGACGACGAAAGACGCAAATCCAGCTTTGATGAGGTGGCCCAGGGTTTTCACAAACTCAATGCCATCGCGGAGGCCATGCGTTGCCTGCAATGTTCCAAACACTAACCCGAAAATTCTCTTATTATGTCACTTGTCACACTTACCATCAACAACAAGATCATACAGGCCGAAGAGGGAACCACCATTTTTGAAGCTGCCAAACACAACAACATACTCATTCCCCATTTTTGCTACCTGGAAAATGTTCACCAGATAGGATCATGCAGGATTTGTGTCGTAGAAGTTGAAGGCGCACGCAACCTGATGGCATCCTGTGTAACGGAAGTCAGGGAGGGAATGGTCGTCCAGACCAATACAGCCAAGGTTCGGAAGGTTCGGAAGGTTCTTTATGAACTGATTCTATCAGACCATCCCAAGAACTGCCTTGGATGCCACCGCAATCAAAACTGTGAACTCCAGGATCTGGGCGAGCAGATTCAGATCGATGGGTTCCGGTTTGAAGGGGTCAAATCGAAGGATGTGATCGATAGTACCAGTCCATCCATCGTTCGCGACAGTTCCAAATGCATTCTCTGCCGCCGCTGTGTTACGGTTTGCAACGAAATCCAGGGCATTGGCGTGATGAACGCCCACCACCGGGGATTTGCCACGTTCATTGGACCATCGGAAGATGAAAACCTGGGTCAGTCCATCTGCACCAACTGTGGACAGTGCATCGTAGTTTGTCCTGTCGGAGCACTCAAGGAAAAAGACTCCACCCAACTTGTCTGGGAAGCACTTCAGGATCCAACCAAAACGGTGGTTGTTCAGACAGCACCTGCTGTCCGTGCAGCATTAGGTGAAAAATTCGGCTATGAACCCGGAACCCTGGTGACCGGAAAAATGGCAGCTTCCTTGCATGAACTGGGCTTTGACTATGTCTTCGATACCAATTTTGCCGCTGACCTTACCATCATGGAAGAGGGTTCGGAATTTCTGCAAAGGGTCACCAACCTGTTGACGACCAAGGAAGGTGCCGTGCTTCCGATGATTACCAGCTGCTCACCGGGTTGGATCAAATATGTGGAGCACCAGTATCCGGAAAAGCTTGCCCACCTTTCCAGTTGCAAGTCACCTCACATGATGCTTGGAGCACTCGTGAAAACCTATTTTGCAGAAAAGATCAAGGTGGATCCCAAGGATCTGTTTGTGGTCTCCATCATGCCCTGTACTGCCAAGAAATTTGAGATCACCCGGCCCGAAATGGAATCCAACGGAATTCGTGATGTTGATGCAGTTCTAACCACCCGCGAACTTGCCAGGATGATCAAGGATGCCGGTATTGATTTTGCACAGCTGGCTGATGCCGAATTCGATTCTCCATTGGGACTATCCTCCGGGGCTGCCGATATTTTCGGAGCGACCGGTGGTGTGATGGAAGCAGCCATCCGAACAGTCTATGAACTGGTTACCGGTCGCGAATTACCGATGAAGGAACTGCATGTACAACCCCTGGTAGGTCTGCAGCAAGTTAAAACGGCAGATCTTAAGATTGAAAATCCGCTGCCCTCCTTTGCTTTTCTGGATGGTGTAACGGTTAAAGTTGCAGTTACCAGCGGATTAAAAGGAGCCTCCAAATTGATGGAAGAGATCCGTCAGGGTAAGAGTCCCTACCACTTTATCGAAGTGATGGGTTGTCCCGGTGGTTGCATCAGCGGAGGAGGACAACCGCGCCCAGTCAATAATGTGGTCAGGACGAAAAGGTTAGAGGCAATCTACCGCGAAGATGAAGGAAAGAGTTTGCGCAAATCACATTTGAATGAGGATATCGCAACCCTATATAAAGAGTTCCTCGGACACCCGCTTGGCCATCTATCGCATGAATTGCTGCATACGACTTATGTGAAAAGAGCCAAAAACTGAAAGTTGAGAGTTGAAAGTTGAGAGTTGAAAGTTAGCTTTTAACAAATAGGATCAAAGGTAGTCCTGGGTTACACTTTCAGTTTTCAACTCTCAACTTTCAACTTTCAACTTTTAATTTTCCAGTCGGCTCCCTCTTTGGTGTCTTTGATTTCAAAACCCAAAGCAGTGAGATTGTTGCGGATCTGGTCTGAGGTAGCCCAGTCCTTCCGGAGTTTTGCCTCCTGACGAAGCGAGAGCAGCATTTCCACCATTTTGCCGAAAAGTTCGTTTTTTGCACCGCTATCCCCATCGCTCGTTTGCTGAATTCCCAGCACATCGACGACCATTTCCTTGTACAACTGCTGAAGTTTCAGGAGGTCATCAGGGGTAATGGTTGCATTTCCATCGTTGACAGAATTGATCATCCTCGCTCCGTCAAAAAGATGGGCGATGAGGATTGGACTGTTCAGATCGTCGTTGAGTGCCTCGTAGCAATCCTCTTTCAATTTTTCCACATCGATGGAGGAGGAGGCAGCCGTTTTTAATCCGGAGAGCAGTGTCATCGCATTCATCAGACGTTCCAACCCCTTTTCTGCAGCCTGCAATGCCTCATTGGAAAAGTCAAGCGGACTCCTGTAATGGGCCTGCAGCATGAAGAACCGGATGGTCATCGGACTGTATGCCTTTTCGAGCATGGGATGGGAACCGGTAAAAAACTCATCCAGCTGGATAAAATTACCCAGCGATTTCCCCATCTTCTGTCCGTTGATGGTGATCATGTTGTTGTGAATCCAGTAATTGACGGTGTTATGACCGAAACAGGCCACTCCCTGGGCGATTTCTGCCTCATGATGAGGAAAAAGCAGGTCCAGCCCACCACCGTGGATGTCAAATTTTTCTCCCAAATATTTTGTACTCATAGCGGTACATTCAGTGTGCCAGCCCGGAAATCCGATCCCCCAGGGAGATGGCCAGCGCATGATGTGTTCGGGAAGTGCCTTCTTCCAAAGGGCAAAATCGAGTCCTGATTTTTTTTCCTCCTGACCGTCGAGATCACGGGTATTGGTGTACAAATCTTCTATTTTCCTTCCTGAGAGAATGCCATATAGATGCTTCTTCGCATAGGTCTCCACGTCGAAATAGACAGAACCATTGGTTTCATAGGCAAACCCTGATGCAATCATCTTCTTCACGGCTTCAATCTGTTCGATGATGTGCCCTGATGCAGTAGGTTCAATGCTGGGAGGGAGGACATTCAGCTGCCCCATGTTTTTGCGGTAGCTTAGGGTATAAATCTGCACAATCTCCATCGGCTCCAACTCTTCGACTTTGGCTTTTTTTGCCACTTTATCCTCACCCTCATCGGCATCGTTGACCAGGTGGCCTACATCGGTGATGTTTCTCACATACCTGACCTTGTAGCCAATGTGCAGCAGGTAGCGGAAGAGCAGGTCAAAGGTGATGGCAGGCCTTGCATGACCCAGGTGTGCATTGCCATAGACAGTTGGTCCGCATACATACATCCCGACATGATCCTTGTGAATGGGAACAAAAAGCTCTTTTTTTCTGCTTAGGGTGTTGTATAGCGATAACTTTTCCATGGTCTTTTTATGAGTAGATCAAAGTACAAAATTACAAAAAAAAGGGATGAACGTCCGAAAATTTGAAGAGAGCTTTCTTATCTTTGGATCATTAGAAAAAATCAGATCCGCTATGAAACACTCCTTTGTAAAAATATTCCTGCTTTTTGCGGCAATTTCCATCTCTTCCTGCTCGTTTTCCCAAAACAAAACAATCCCTGACGGACCGCAGGTCCTGATCAAGACGAAATATGGTGACATGAAGGTGGTTCTTTACAACCAAACTCCGCTGCACCGGGATAATTTCATGAAGTTGACCAAAGAAAGAGTCTTTGACAGTCTGCTTTTTCACCGGGTCATCAAGGGTTTTATGGTTCAAGGTGGAGATCCCCAGTCAAAAAGAGCCACTAAAGATCAAATGTTGGGTGATGGGGATTTGAATTATACGGTTCCAGCTGAAATCGTACCAGGAATCATCCACAAGAAAGGGGTGATCGCTGCTGCCAGGAATGGAGACGAAGAGAATCCGGAACGTCGTTCGTCGGCCACGCAGTTTTACCTGGCACAAGGGAAAGTGTACAAGCTGGATGATGTAGCCTCCATTGAACAAAATCTAAACAGCCGGGCCGCTGAATCGCTTTTCCTCAAGATGAAAGCGGAGAAAATTGATACGCTGATGCTTTTTCAGATGGCGAGAAACAAGGAGGGTTATGACAAGCTCATGGACAAACTCAAGCAGAAAGCCATCAGGGAAGTAGATAGAAACCCCATCAGGTTAACCAAACAGCAAATTGAAACCTATACCACTCTTGGTGGGATTCCGCATCTGGATGGTGCCTACACAGTTTTCGGAGAAGTACTGGAAGGTATGGAAGTTATTGACTCTATTGCGGCTCAGCCTACTGGGAAAAATGACCGGCCACTCGAAAATATCCGGATGAAGATAGAGGTGATCAAGGAGTAATTGGTTCTATCTTAAAGCCAACTTTGCGAAGATCCTCGTAGAAGAAGGGATAGGATTTGGTTACTACCATGGCATCTTCGATGCCGACCGAATCTCCGAACATGGCCGCTACCGCAAAAGCCATCGCCATACGGTGGTCATCATAGGTAGAGATCAGTGGACTTGTTTGAATAATTGTCTCATCAATATTGCCATCCCATGACAATTCGCCCCCGGCAGGCTCAGTCAAAGTAGCGCCCAGTTTGGCACACTCATTTTTAAGGGCGGCAATGCGGTCTGTCTCTTTGATTTTTAATGTCTTCAGTCCTGAAAAATGGAAGGGTAGTTTCTTCCCAATGGCCAGTACTACCAGGGTCTGTGCAATATCCGGATTTTCTATCAAATTCAGAATCAGTTTCTTGGTGGGAACATACCTATTCTGAGTCAGCCGAACGGAATCACCCTCCTGCCGGGATTTGATTCCGAAATATTTTTCAAACCACTCTGCCTGAATGGCATCGCCCTGCAGGCTTTTCAGATAAAGTCCCTTCAAATGCAGATCGCATTTTTCGGAGAGGGCGGCCATTGCATACCAATAGGAAGCACCTGACCAGTCGGCCTCGACGCAATAAGGAATTGGTTTGTAATTTTGGGCTTCAATGCGTATTTCATTCCCGCTCCAATGGCTTCTGATGCCAAATTTTTTCATCAGTTCAAGGGTCATTTCAATGTAGGAACGGGAAGTGATTCTGTCTAATAAGCGTAGGGTCAATCCCGCTTGAACGGTTGGTGCAATCATCAATAATGCAGAAATGTATTGACTGCTGATACTTCCGTCCAGCTCGAGAATACCTCCTTTGAGCGCGGTGCCGGTTATTTTTAAGGGGGGAAACCCTTCTTTGCCAAGGTATTCAATCTGTGCACCCATTTTTCGCAGGGCATCCACCAGGATCGAGATTGGCCTTTGCTGCATCCTTTCGGACCCTGTCAGATGCCATTCTCCCACAATCTTGGAAAGATAGGCGGTCAGGAACCGCATGGCAGTGCCCGCATGACCAATGTCGAAATGGTTGGAGTTGGATTCCAAAACCTGATTCATAACTATTGAGTCATCGCAATCGGATAGATTTTTAACTGGGAAAGAGGAATAGCTCAATGCATTAAGGATAAGTACCCTGTTGCTGATACTTTTCGAGGCCGGTAACACTAGCTCACCGACAAGAGATGAATCCGGTTTGGTCAATAAAAATTTCATACGCTTATCCGTTATTGATCTCCCTGAAGTAATCCAGTGCTTCAAAGATCTGCTTCTTGCTGCAATTCCTGTTAATTTCAACCTCTCCTACAGAAGTAAGCAAAGTAAAATTGATTCGTTTCCCTTCGTTTTTTTTGTCGTGGCCCATCAATTCAAAAAGGGCTTCGTAATCGTTGGTGGAAATATCAAAGTTGCCATAAACCGTTTTTATCCAGACTGCCAAATGATGCATAATGCCATCGGCAAACCCGCAATGGAGGTGTGAAAGATACAATTCGGCAATCATGCCGAAGGCCACGGCATGTCCGTGAAGCAGGGGATGTAACTTTTTAAGGGAGAAGCTTTCAAAGGCATGGCCAACGGTATGACCGAAATTCAGTGCCTTTCGGATATTTTTTTCGTTTGGATCCTTCTCTACGAAGTAGCTTTTGATGATGACGGACCTGGATATCATGCCCTGTAATTCATTGTAGTCGGGTTGATTCAAGTCAAATTTTCGAAGTTCTGCCAGGTGATCCTGTGAATGAATCAAGCCGTGCTTGATCATCTCCGCATAACCGGAAATAAAATTATCGTAGTCCAGCGTTTTCAGGAACCGCGTGTCGATGATCACCTGCATAGGTTGGTTGATGACACCGATCTCATTCTTTAATCCATTGAAATTAAATCCAGTCTTGCCGCCTACGGAGGCATCTACCTGGGCAAGTAAAGTGGTGGGAATATTGATAAACTGGACTCCACGCTTAAAGGTGGAAGCTGCGAAACTTCCCAGGTCAGTGACCATTCCGCCCCCCAGATTCACAACAACTGACTTTCTGTCGGCACCATTCCTGCTCAGAAACAGCCAGATCCGTTCTACAGACGATAACAGTTTGTGCTCCTCCCCGGCAGGAATGACAATTTTTTTGAACTTTTCAATGCATGGCACATCGCAAAGGAGTGGTAAGCAAAAACGGTCGCTGTTTTGATCGACCACCAGAAATAATTTGTCATCCGGGAAAGAGGAAACGGTAGCAGAAAGAACCTCTTCCAACTTGTTGGTCACTACAACGGATTTTTGGGATGTCATCGAGAGAAATAGCTACTTTTTACATTGAACTGCAAAGGTAAAAGAATTTTTTTCCCTTCGATGAAACTAAAATAGGTGTACGAATAGGTTATTTTAATTCTGCAATGCTTTGACCCTTGACACCAACAGGGTAATTCCCAATCCAAAGACCCCGATCACGGCGAAAGAGTAACGCAGTCCGGCGGCTTGCGAAATGTATCCGATCAGAGGTGGGCCCATCAAAAATCCGAGAAAGCTGACGCTTGAAACTGTGGCAAGGGCTATCCCGGTAGGTACTTTCGAGTGTCTTCCTGCTGCGCTGTAGACGGATGGCACCATGCTCGACACACCTAATCCGACCAGCATGAATGCCAGTGTGCAGGATATCAGGTAAGGGAAAAATACGGCCGTAAACAAACCTGTGGAAATCATAACCCCGCAAATCTGCATCAGCCTTTTCCTGCCTATTTTCGACACGAAGTAATCGGCTACAAACCTTCCGGATGCCATCATGACCATGAAAGAGGTATAACCCAATACAACCAGTGAGGCTGGCGCATGAACCACATCCTTAAAGTAGATGCCGCTCCAGTCAAACATGGCTCCCTCGCTGGCCATGCTGCAGAAACCTATGATGCCCAATTGTATCAGTGCCAGATCCGGTTTGTTGAAAATCTTGCGTTTGGGTTCATCGGGGTTTGCCTTATGCTTGCTTTTGACAAGAAATGGGTAATTGACCCAAACAAGGATCCAAACTATCAGGATGATGGTTGCGAAATGCTGGAAAGGAGTCACATGGAAATTGATCATGGCAATTCCGACCAAAGCACCGGTAAATCCTGCCAGACTCCATCCTCCGTGGAAAGAGGACATGATCGAGCGCCGGTATATTTTTTCGGCTGCAACCCCCTGCGTGTTGATGGAGATGTTGCAGGCGTTTCCGAATAATCCGAATACAAACAGGACCATTGCGAGTTGCCAGCCGGACTGGACCAAACCAAGCAAACTCAGGCAAATGGTGTAGGCAGGAAGGGCGAAGGGGATCACCCGATAGCTCCCAAAACGGGTTACGAGCTTGCCTGAGAAGGGCATCATCAGGAATTGTCCAACCGGCAAGGCAAAGAGGATGGTTCCGAACATGGCATCATTCAGATGCAAAGCCGTCTTGATATCCGGGATCCGGCTTGCCCAGGATGAGAAGCAGAGCCCCATGCTGAAATAGACCAGTGCTACGGCAATGCGAATGCGCCGCTTGTTGGGAATCGAGGCTGTATCTTTAGCTTCAGGCAAGTTGAATGTGTTGATTTTCAATAGTCACATTGAAATGAATATCCGCTTTAAGCGCTTTAAAGACTTTCAAAATTGTGTCGATTGTAGCACTGTTTATGCTGCTTTCAAGTTTTGAAATTTGAGATTTCTGCACACCAACAAGTTGTCCCAATTGCTCTTGAGTCAATTTCCGTTCCTGTCGAGCAGTTTTAATCATTCTACCTAGTACTTCCATGTTTAGTTCATATTCATATTGGTCTCTTTCCGGAGTACCAACATTGCCTATGTACTTATCTTTCATCTCGGCTAATGAATAGGTCGTATTTTTTGTTTGTACCATTTTTTACTTTATTGTTTTATTTTCAAAATAATTTACTCTGAGCCGAACAGCTCTTTCGATTTCATTTTTCGGAACTTTGTTCCCTTTCTTTATGAATCCAAGTGCTGCAATTACCAGAGTCTCTAAGCCCCCGGATTTATCCCAAAATGCAAGTAGCCTGATTTCCATTCCACTATACTTTGTGCGAAATTCCCAAATCTGATCCTGCAATTTCTTAAACAGCCTTGGGTCATTGGTCTGCTCCGCCAGGTCAATGTTGAAAAATATTTTTCTGGCAGTTTTCGTGTCAAGTCCGGCAATGAATTTCTCGGCTTCCGCTAAAAATATGGTTTGGAAGTAATGCATTCAATTAGTCGTCAAAGGTAAAAAAATGTTTCCATATTTTGCAACTTAGTGAGTGGAATTCTATATGATTCGCAGACCGCAGATTTTAATTCGATTATTCTAGCCAATGGAAGTGTTTGGTTCTTGGCATTTAGGTTTTATATAACTTTTCTTTCCATCGAAATTATGCCAAAAAAACAGTAATCAATGTATCTTCTTGATAAACTGATTACTAATCGACTATTTGAACATAGGTTCTCGTATTAATAAATTGTCCAAACGCAAAGAAAGCTTCATCTAACGTCTTCAGATTGGGGTTTTTTAAAGACTTGATAAACACAAAATAAGTTTTGAAATAGAATGATTCTTTGTCGCTATTGGAAACTTCATCTGCGGAAATATTTTTATAATCAAGTCCATTTATGAAATTGTACGCTCTATGGATGTGCTGGTCGTATATTGGATACTTGTCTGGTTTTATAATATGAAGCAAGAAAATTTTCCAAACAGCAGTCAACCCAATAAAATGCTCCAGAAAGATATTTATATCAATATTTTCTTCTGCTTTCAGTTCGTTGACAATACTAATC
>Ga0118677_10006989_pt1 | contig 18860 bp, 14 predicted proteins | sample AliMusrvi5mmetaG_FD_86154 | JGI IMG/M metagenome (GOLD analysis project Ga0118677, IMG submission 86154) | reverse complement strand
GTGAAGAATCGATTAAACCATTTTCTTATTTCACTATATCTTTTACTTATACCGGGTTTACTGGATCCAAAAAAATCAGAAGTTTATTCAAGCAGTTACGAAAACTTTGAAAGAATCAGATTTCCACCACCCCATCCCTGATATGAATCATCCGATCGGTCATGCCGGCAAAATGTTCATCGTGAGTAACGATGATAAAGGTTTGTCCAAATTTTTCGCGCAGGTTAAAAAATAGCCTGTATAACTCTTCCTGATTACGGGAATCGAGGTTTCCCGAGGGCTCGTCTGCCAAAATGATGGAAGGATTATTGATCAGGGCACGCGCTACGGCCACTCTTTGCTTTTCCCCACCCGAGAGCTGAGAAGGTTTATGGTCGAGACGATCGGTCAATTCGAGCAACTTAAGCAGTTCCCGTGCCCGGGACTCGACCTCTTTACGGGTACTCCGGGCAATATAACCAGGAATACACACATTCTCAAAAGCGGTAAATTCGGGTAGTAAATGATGAAACTGAAATACAAATCCGATCTCGTTATTCCGGAAACGGGATAGCTCCTTCTCGCCCATCGAAAATACACTCCGTTGATTAATCCAGACATTTCCTGAATCTGGTTTACCCAGCGTGCCAAGGATTTGAAGTAATGTGGTTTTCCCGGCACCGCTTGCCCCTACAATCGAAACAATCTCCCCTGTATTAACTTCCAGAGAAATCCCCTTTAAAACTTTAAGGTCACCAAACGATTTAACAAGTAATTCCGCTTTAAGCATAGAAAAAGGGGGAAATTAGAAAATCAGGATATAAAGTGCAAATTGCCAATAATTATACATTTATAATGAATTAAACTGAAAAAATTCCGATTCTTAAAAAGTTACCGGATTTCAAGGCTAAACCGACAACACAATCGCATTCTTAATCTTTCAGTTCCTCATCAATCTTACGTTTTGTCTCCGAAACACCCTTTTCAAGTTTATCGGTCATTTTGGTAAGATCCTGTTTAATATCTGCAGTATGGTTTTCAAACTCACTCTTGAGATCGGCTGTCGCCTTATTAAATTCGCGCATTCCCTTTCCAACCGTCCGCGCAAGCCCGGGAATTGCGTCAGCGCCAAAGAAGAGTAACGCGAAAAAAACTACGACCATGATCTCGCCGCCACTGAAAAAGAGTATAATATGTCCCATTTTACTTTACTTTTTTACAAAGATATAAATTTCCATCCTTGATTGTGCTGTGCAATTGGTTCCTTTCATAAAAAAACCCGGCGCTTTATCAGGCCGGGTCTTTTCAGAAATTTGAATTTCGTTTATTTTTTGTCCGATTCAATTCTTTTGCTCTTTGGCAAAGAATCATAAGCGATTGGAGTAGCCACAAAGACAGAAGAATAAGTCCCTACGAAGATACCAAACAACATGGCAAAGATAAATCCTTTGATTGAAGTACCTCCAAAAAGGAAGATTGCAACCAAAACGATTAATACCGTAAGCGATGTACTGAAGGTACGACGTAAGGTGCTGTTCATTGCATCATTATAGGTCTTTAAAGTCTCCTGTTTCGGATGAAGGTGAAGGTACTCCCGTAAACGGTCATAGACAACAACGGTGTCATTGATCGAATAACCAAGTACAGTCAGGATAGCCGCAATAAACGATTGGTCCACAGCGAGCGAGAAGGAGAGATATCCGTCAAGCAAAGAGTATGTACCAAGCAGGATAATTGCATCATGAGCCAGTGAAACCAAACCTCCGATACCCATTGACCAGTTCCTGAACCGGAATGCGATATAAAGGAAGATGATCAAAAGGGCAAAGATTACTGCAAATACCGCTTGTCTTTTAATATCATCCGAGATTGTAGGTCCCACTTTCTGGGAGCTCAGCTGATAATCTGAGAGGAACCTTGCCTCAGTCACTTTGGGATCAATTAATGGTTTCAATCCTTTGTAAAGCAGACTTTCAATTTGTGAATCTATATTTTCACCCTCTTCTGTAATCTTATAATCGGTAGTGATTCTGACCTGGTTATTACCACCATAAGTTTTAACTTCAGGTGCTGTGCCAAAAACGGGTTCTAATGTTTTCACAACAGATTCAACATTGATGTCATGGTCAAAACGAACCACATAGGTACGCCCACCCTTGAAGTCAATGGAGTAGTTCAAACCTTTAAAGGTAAGCGACAGGATTGAAATCAATATCAGAGTTCCGGAGAAATAGTAGAAGAATTTACGGCTCTGGATAAATGGAACCTTAGCATGCCGCAACCACTCTTTAGACCAGTCAGTAATGAAGGTGATTTTCTTATTTTTATCCAACCAACGTTCAAAAATCAGACGGGTGATAAAGATCGAGGTGAAAAGTGAGGTTATAATACCAATGATCAGGGTGGTAGCAAAACCTTTGATAGGTCCTGAACCGAATACATAAAGTACGATACCTGTTAAGAGTGAAGTTACGTGACCGTCGATAATTGCAGAATAAGCATGCCAGAATCCGTCTTTAATAGCAAGACGTACCCCTTTTCCTGCCCGAACCTCCTCTTCTATTCGTTCGTAGATCAATACATTCGCATCCACCGCCATACCTATTGTGAGGACCATCCCCGCAATACCAGGAAGGGTAAGTACGGCGCCTATGCAAGCCAGAATACCAACGACGAAGATAAGGTTCACACCAAGTGCCATATTTGCAGCCAATCCGGCGCCTCTGCTATAAAAAACAATCATATAGGAGAGAACCAGCAGGAATGCTACAAAGAAAGAGATCATACCGCTCTGGATTGATTCCCTTCCCAATGTAGGTCCGACAATCTCTTCTGCAACGATCTTTGCTGAAGCAGGCATCTTACCCGATTTCAACATGTTTGCCAAATCCTTTGCCTCTTCTACTGTAAAGTTTCCTGAAATTTCAGTTCGTCCGTTAGGAATTTCGCCCTGAACAGTTGGGAACGATTGTACATAATTATCGAGAACTACGGCAACACTCTTACCGATATTTTCGCGGGTCATACGCTGCCATATTTTGGCTCCCTCAGCAGTCATGTTCATATCCACAACGCTGTTTGATTTATTTTGTCCAAAGTCCTGACGGGCATCCGATACAACATCACCTTCGAGTGGGGCGCGTCCATCACGGTTAGTCACCTTTAGTGCAATTAACTGGAAGAAATTACCCTCTTTCTGAGTAGGTTGAGCTGTCCATCTGAACAAGATCGTTCTTGGGAATATTGATTTAATCTGAGGCAAATTCAGGTATTCACTAACCTGAGCTGTATCCTTGCTATGTGTATATCCAACAACGGGACCTCGCATAATCTGGCCATCGCGCGATGTGTTTGGAGACAATACGGAGAATAACGGGAAGTTTTTTGCTATATCGGCAGCTGATCCGGCGGCCAGAGAATCTTTACCCTGCTTTTTAACCTCGCTAAGTAAATCGTGTGATTTGGCTGTATCCTTTGCACTGGTAAGCTTGGCACTCTCTTTACTTACCGTGATTGCTTTACTTGCTTCATTAATTTCGCGAAGACGTTTGTTTGCTTCCAGTAAATAAGGATAAACTTCGCTGTTCTCATGGGTTTCCCAGAATTCAAGATTTGCAGTTCCCTGTAAAAGTTTTCTTACCCGCTTAGGATCCTTAACTCCTGGAAGCTCTACAAGAATCCTACCCTTGGTCTGAAGCTGCTGAATATTTGGCTGTGCAACACCGAAACGGTCAATACGCGTGCGCAGAATCTGGAATGAGTTATCAATAGCGCTATTGGTCTCCTTACGGATAACTTTGATTACATCGGCATTGGAGGAGTTGAAATTCACTTTATCTCTCAAATCCAACGTATTGAAAATAGCAGCCAGCTTAGCATTCGGATCAACAGTTTCGAAAGCCTTGCCAAACAAGGTTACAAAATCATCCTGACTATTGGTCCGCTCATTTTTGGTTGCCAATGCAATTGCCTTAACAAATGTTGAATCAGTACTAAAACCAGACATTGCTTTAATCAGATCAACTACAGAAATCTCGAGTGTGACGTTCATACCCCCTTTAAGGTCGAGACCCAGAGGAATAGCGAATTCATTCACTTCACGATAAGTGTACTTACGCAAACCCAAAAAGTTGTAAACAGGCTGACTGGCAATCGAGTCAAGGTAATTTGCTTCCTTCTTTTGTGCAAGTGCCTCTAACTCCAGCGGAGTTGCACCTGGGTTTTTTAGTCTTGCCTGTTTAACACCATAAGCCTTAGCATCTTTCTCTACCGAATAGGTCTTGAAAGTGAAATAAAGCTGGTAAAAACACACTAAAGCTAACGAGATGGCTAAAAGCCGAATCAGTCCTCTATTCTGCATTGGATAAAAGGTTTAATTATCTGTATTGAATTATATATATCTACTAAAAAAATTCAGTTGGCAAAGATATTTATTTTTTCCATTTAAAACGACTGCAAATAAATGTTTAATATTCAGAACAGCTTCTTTTGAGTAAACTGAAGATTGTTCACTCTAAATATAGAAGCGGGAAACTGACCGCCATCGATTAGCTGCTTTTAAACGAATAACCGCCACATTGTATGGTTCGATGAAAAGTATATTGGCAACTCCTTCTGATTTTATAATTATTTAACACTAATTATTTGGAAAACTATATGTTACACCATTATCTTTGTGGTACATTTTTTTTCATAAGTTTAGGTTTAGTTAGGTTAGTTAGTTTGGTTAGTTTTAGTAAAAGGATGGAGCCGCCCGGTTTCATCCTTTTCAATTTTTATTCAAAAAGATCCAAAACCTCATTTTTTGAGATATCTCTGAAAGGATCAGCGGAGTTCACAAATTGGTTGGCCAGCTTTGATTTTCGCTCCTGCAGTTGCTGTATCTTCTCTTCAATGGAGTTTTCGGAGATAAACCGGTAAACAAATACCTTTTTATCCTGACCAATCCGGTGAGCACGACTAATAGCCTGCATCTCGGCAGCAGGGTTCCACCATGGATCAGTAATAAAAATATAGTCTGCCGCAGTAAGATTTAATCCCACACCTCCGGCTTTAAGTGATATCAAAAAGATTTTCTTTTCAGGATTTTCCTGGAATTCATCAATAACCTCTTTTCTGTCAGTTGTTTGACCCGTAAGCATACTGTAATTCCATTGTTCTTTGGCAAATTCGTTTGCAAATAACTTAAGGTGTTTGACAAAAGAGGAAAAAACCAGTATTTTATGATTTTCAGAGACCAGAATCGAAAGCATAGCCATAATATCGTTGAATTTTCCCGATTCAAAGGTTGAATTACTGTCAATTAACCTGGGATGAATGGCGATTTGCCGTAGCCGGGTAAGGGCTTGTAAGACAAAGAAGGTTGATTTTTGCAATTTGTCCTCCTGAAAGTTATCGAGCAGCACGTTTCTTACTGCCGATTTCTCGGTTTCATAAAACTCAAACTGTTCTGGGGTCATCTCTACAACGATGGTCTCCTCGGTTAAAGCAGGGAGGTCCTTTGCAACCTCCTCTTTGGTCCGCCTAAGCATAAACGGATGAATCAGTTTATGTAGCCGCTCCCTAGCCTCGGGAAGATTGTCCCGCTCGATAGGAATAAGAAACTCCTGTTTGAAATAGTTTTTACTCCCAAGTAACCCCCGATTCAGAAAGTTCATTTGTGCCCAAAGATCAGACAATGAATTCTCTATTGGAGTCCCGGTCAATACAATCCGATGTTGTGAATGAATACCTGTGATCGTTTTATAGGTTTTTGACTCACTATTCTTAATTGTTTGACTCTCGTCGAGGATAAGGTAGAAAAAATCGTTGCGGAAGAACTCCTCTGCATCGTTCCGAACTGTTCCGTAAGTAGTTAGAATGATATCAAAATTGGATATTATATCATTTAAAACGCTTTTTTCCCGCCGTCTTGCTCCGCTATATACATATGTTTTCATTGAAGGGGCAAATTTCCGGATCTCTTTTTCCCAATTGTGGACAAGGGAGACTGGCAAAACAATCAGCGAGCCGGGCTGGGGCTTAACTGCATCCGGTTCTGCAGAAGCAAATAAGGAGAGTTGCCCTGAACTTAGGGGTTCAAAATGGGGATATACGGAATCCTGTCTCTTCAATTTTAGTAATAGCGATAGCGCCTGAATAGTCTTCCCCAAACCCATATCATCCGCAAGGCACCCCCCCAGGTTATTCACATACAGATTGTACATCCAGTTATACCCCTCCTGTTGATAATTTCGAAGCGATGCATTCAGACCTTCAGGCTTTTCCTGAGGAACAATAACTGAATTGGCCAACCGGGCGATCTTCTCATGCGTAGATACTTTCGGATCATCAGCCAGCTCTTCAATAAGCATAAAATGGTAATTCTGTAATCTGACAGCTTGTTCTCCGGTTTTTCCAAAACTAAAAATTGCCTGGTACCTCGCGAACCACTCCTCCGGCAAAATGGCAATCTGGCCATCGGGCAATTTAAATTCCCTGATTTGTCCAAGGATATTCTTCCTCAATCTCACAAAGGGAAAGGAATACTGTCCAAAAGTGACAGTAGCAAAAACATCAAACCAATCACTTGTTTGGCTGACCTTTAATTCCAGTGTTTGCGCTCCTGTAAAATAGGTATGCTCCAGACGCTCCTGACTTACTGAAATTCCTATTTTTTTTAGATCATCCTCGTGCTTCGAAAGCCATGCAATGGCCTCATACCACGCTTTAGCCTGGTCCTCAGTATAAAGCTGCAAATTTAAATTCGGAGTTTCACCTATCAATCCAACAACGCGAAGGGCCTTAATGATTTCAATTTCCCAAAACTGATCTTTTTCATACCGTCTGAAAATGTAGTTTCCATCGTTCACTTCAAAGGATGCAATCTTTTTACCATCATCACCTGCCGAAATTCGCTGATCGTTATACTTAAAAACAGGTATGAAGACAGGAAACCCCGAAAGGTCAGATTCGACCGAAAGAATTGCCTCTCTTCCGGCCGTCATATCTAAAATTTCAAATCCTGAATAGCTGATTTCCTGACTCTTGACTGCATTTAAAATAAAAGAGCCAAAGTATTTCTCTTCAACACTATGCGGGATGCTGATGTATTCTTTTTCGAAAAAGGGGAGTAGTTTCGATCCCGAAATATCTTCGAAAAAATAGAGCTTATTTTGGTAGAACAGCCGGCACGGTTCATTAACAAGCATCACCATATTCTGGTGCAGTAAGGATAGTTCCTTATCTCCATTTCGGATTGTCAGATAATAACGGGTTTCGTTTTCAAGTTTATGAAAGTTAAATACTGCCCGGGTATCCTCAAAGCACAGCTCGATCCGGTCATCCTCATAAATATTGTTGTATTTAGCCCGTTTAAAATAGACAGGTATGTCTGTAGTCTTCAGAATATCGAGGCAACGAACCATAATCTCCTCAATATAGGGGACGAGTTTTTTACTGAACTCATCCGACTTGACATTTTTATAAAAATCGTTTAAGGTCCCTTTTTTATTATACTTTTTAGCTAAATTTTCATCCGCGTACTTTTCGGTAAGCCTTACAAGTTGAGATTCAAAGGGAGAAAAAGAAAAGGGCTCATTTGCGAGGTCATGGACACGAATGCGCTTAGAGATAGTAAAATAATTATTATCCTCCCCATCTTCAGCAAGATACGGTAAAATAAGAAATCCAAATAAACGGTGTTCCGAAACCGCCACGATAAATTTTTGTCCCACGCCAAATTAAAATGTTAAGATCAACAACCTGATTATGAAAGGGTGTTGAAAGAAATAAGCAAACCGCTAATTTACTCAAAAATCAGAGACCTGAACAAGGAAAGGTAAAATATTCACCGACTTGCAAAAACTTATCTGATTGATTTTGTAAATTTGCAGCTTCGCAGGCTGTTCTATCGCCCCGATTGATCGGGGAGGAAAGTCCGGGCAATACAGGGCGCCATGCTTCTTAACGGGAAGGCGGGTGTAAACTCGCAGTAGTGTAACAGAAAATAACCGTCCCGATGAAAATCGGGATAAGGGTGAAAAGGTGGGGTAAGAGCCCACCGGTAGTCATGGCAACATGATTAGCCGTACGCCTCATGGATTGTAAGGCCAAATATATTACGAGTTCTTCGGAACACAGGGCTGCCCGCCCTGGTTTCGTCTGCCGAAAGGGGGGCGGAAGACGTAAGGGGTAGGCTGCAGGAGGCTGTTGGTGACAACCGTCCCAGATAAATGATAGAATGAAAAACAGAACCCGGCTTACAGGCCTGCGATTTTTTTACCCGTAGCATTGCATTCTCCAGAGAATAAAGAACTGCCCTGAATTCGTCTGAGCGAATGTCAATTGTGCTAAATGCAATATAATCAATGAATAAAGTTCAAAATATCTCAATTCTGGATTACACGTATCCCCTTCCTGAGGAACAAATAGCCTCTTATGCGCTCTCAGAAAGGGATCGGTCACGCCTGCTGATCTGGAGAAACGGGGTGATTTCCGATGAACAATTCTATAACCTTCCAAACTACCTTCCCGCCGGATCGATGCTTGTATTCAATAACACACAGGTAATCAGAGCCAGGCTGTTTTTCAGGAAAGAGACTGGCGCCAAAATCGAAATCTTCTGCCTCGAACCGCTTACACCTAAAGATTATGCCTTATCATTTTCTCAGACAGAACGCTGCCGCTGGAAATGTATTGTCGGTAACCTAAAGAAATGGAAAGATGAAATATTGGTCCAAACAATAACACTTTCAGGAAAAGAGGTAAACTTCAAGGCTGAAAAAATAAGAGCATTGCCAAATAATTCCTGCGAAATCGAATTCTGCTGGGATAATTCGGAACTTAATTTTGCCGACCTTCTGGAGGGTTTTGGAAATATTCCGATCCCCCCCTATCTCAACCGCGAATCGGAAGATGTCGACCTTTCCAGCTATCAGACTGTTTATTCCAAAATAAAAGGATCGGTGGCAGCCCCAACAGCCGGACTCCATTTTACCCCTGCCGTTTTTGGTGCCCTGGCACATAAAAATATAGATTGTGCAGAGGTTACCCTTCATGTGGGAGCCGGGACTTTCCAGCCGGTAAAATCAGATACCATTGGTGGCCACGATATGCATACCGAGCATTTTATCTTTTCCAAAGAACTTATCGATTGCATGGCAAATTTTAATGGCCAGGTAATTGCAGTCGGAACAACCTCCGTCAGGACGTTGGAAAGCCTCTATTATATCGGATGTAAGGTGATTGAAAATCCGCAAATCAATCCTGAATTGCTGCACATAAGCCAGTGGGATCCTTATCAGGAACCAAAGAGTTCCATTTCGCATAATGACGCATTTGAATCATTATCAGCCTATTTGGACCGCAATCGGCTTGCTTCTCTCACAAGTTCAACACAAATCATCATTGTGCCAGGATATAAATTCAAGGTAATCAGCGGCATGGTAACAAACTTTCATCAACCACAGAGCACCCTTTTACTCCTGATTGCCGCTTTTCTGGGCAATGACTGGAAGAGAATCTATGAGCATGCACTCAGCCATAAATACCGTTTTCTGAGTTACGGAGACTCGAACCTATATTTGAAGGGGTAGCTGGCGGCTAGCGGCATGCAACTGGCAGCTGGGTATTGGCTACTGACAGATAGCGACTGGAAGCTGGTAAATAGCGACTGGCAATTCCTTTCACTAAAAAGGCGAAATAAGAATAACCATCATATTATCATTATTTTGCAGATTATCCGGAAGGTACAAAACCTTATTTTCCCTCTTTTCAAACCTTATAGCCAGAAAAATTCCTACAAATTAAAACCTTATTTACCTTATCTGAAGCACCAATAAGGTAAATAAGGTTCGTGTTGATTATTTGGGGTGATCCCAGCTGCTAAGGTTCAGAGATAAAATAAGGTTCTCTAAAAAAAAATCTATCATCAGATATTACATGGATATTTCCAGCGTGTTTTTATTAATTCTTAATTTTTTCATTCTCTAATTCTTTAATTCCTTCATTACCACAACCTCCCCTGCCAGGTATCCGATTCCAGAAGCCGCTTCTCCACTTTGGCAACAAACTCATGGTTTTTCAATCCCCAGCGCGGAGCGATCACCATATTATCGGGGGCTGAGCTCACGAATCGCTCGACAATAATTTGGGGATTCAGATTCTCAAGATATTCAACAACCAAAGCAATATATTCGTCCACACTAAAAGGGTGAAACCGTTCGGGATATTTCGAATATTCGTGCGCCATCGCCGTTCCCTTATGAATCTGAAGCTGGTGCAACTTTAGATTTTCTATTGGCAGGGTCGAAATAATCCGGGCTTGCCGGATAAAATCAGTATGACTTTCTCCGGGTAGCCCCAGAATAACATGGGCACAATTGTGTATCGAACGTTTTGAAGTCTCTTCAATGGCTCTTATCGATTCCTCCCAGGTATGTCCCCTGTTAATCTTTTCCAGCGTTGTATTTTCAATCGATTCAAGACCCAACTCAACCATCACATAATATTTCAGGGAGAGTTCCTCCAACAGATCAAGTACTTCATCACTTAAACAGTCGGGCCGTGTTGCGATAACCAAACCAATAACACCCGGATAGGCCAGTGCCTCCTCATACAATTCGCGCAGTATCGAAACGGGGGCATAAGTATTTGTATACGACTGAAAATAGGCCAGATAGCGCATTGTGGAATACTTTCTGGAAAAAAACGCAACACCATCTTCAAGCTGTTTTTTGAGGAGGCTATTCAAATCACAATAGTCAGGCTGAAACGTTTTATTATTACAATAGGTACATCCACCTTTCCCCCGCGTACCGTCGCGGTTGGGACAGGTAAAGCCGGCATTGACCGATATTTTCTGAACACGCCCTTCGAACAGCTTCCTGAAATGGGTTGAAAAATCGTTATACCGTTTAGTATGGCCCCACGGAAAGTTAATTGTATCTGACATTATTGAGATCTTGAAGGGCAAAATTAACTTTTATTTGCACCCTCCAAGCACCAAATAAACTGTTAACTTTTTGTTGATAATTGATTTCGACAAAATTTTTATCGATGGTTCATTTTTTCAACATTTGTTTATCTTTATCACAAAATGAATGAGAGCATGATGTTTACAAATAAAGACCTGGATCAAATTGTCACGAGAGGAAGTAATCTTGCTGAAATTGAAAAGCAACTGAATCATTTCAGAAAAGGATTCCCGTTTTTAAAGGTTCTCCGTCCTGCCACCATCGGAGATGGAATTATCCGTTTGAATGCAGAAAAGGTTTCAACGGCGGTAAAGCAATTTACCCAAAAAGTGCAGCAGGGTTTACAACCTGCTAAATTTGTTCCTGCGTCGGGTGCCGCCAGCAGGATGTTTCAATCGCTGTATACCTTTGCTGAAGCGGCCCATTCGGATGAAGAGGCGGCTAAATTGCTCCGGGAGGATCGATTTAAAAGCGTAAATCAGTTCTTTAATCAGCTCAAGGATTTTGCATTTTACAGAAAACTTGTTGCCACGCTTGACAACCGGATTAGCGAAGATGGTCATCCGAGGTATTGCGAAATAATCAATTACCTGTTGTCAGACAAAGGCTTAAACTATGGCTTCCTGCCCAAAGGCCTTTTGGATTTCCACCAATATTTGGAAGGACCCAGGAGTCCGGTAGAAGAACACATGATTGAAGGAGCCCTTTACGGTGCAGACAATCAGGGAAATGTAAAGCTTCATTTTACAGTTTCGCCCGAGCACCTCGATCTTTTTACAGAAAAAGTTACGGAAGCCACTCCTGCGTTAGAGATTAAGTATGGTGTAAAATATGAGATAACTTTTTCGGAACAAAAACCGTCAACAGATACCATTGCGGTCGATCCTGAGAATAATCCCTTCCGCCTTTCTGACGGATCGCTTTTCTTCAGACCGGCAGGACATGGCGCATTACTTGATAATTTAAATGAGATTAACGGAGATATTCTCTTTGTTAAAAACATCGATAATGTAGTTCCTGACCGGCTAAAAGAGGAGACCGTGCGCTACAAGATGGCCCTCGCGCTTCTTTTGACTGATTATCAGGACCGGATATTCAGCTTTCTGCAGATCCTTGAAAAAAAATTGGTTTCCGATGAGCAGATGGCCGAAATAATAGAATTCACTGAAAAGGAACTTTGTATTGAACCGATCGATAATCAGTATAATGGTGATGAATCGACCTTAATTCATTATCTCTATCGCAAACTGAACCGACCCATCCGAATTTGTGGGATGGTGAAAAACGAAGGAGAACCCGGCGGAGGTCCATTCTGGGCTCAAAATGACGACGGTACAGTCTCCCTTCAGGTTGTAGAAAGCAGTCAGATCGAGTATAACGATCCTAATCAGCTAGAGATCGCGAACCATTCCACCCATTTCAATCCGGTTGATCTGGTTTGCGGTGTCCGCAATTATAAAGGTGAAAAATTCGATCTCCTGAAATACAGGGATCCCGAAACAGGATTTATTTCCTCTAAATCGAAAGATGGCAAAACGCTCAAAGCGCAGGAGCTTCCGGGGTTATGGAATGGAGCAATGGCTGATTGGATTACCTTGTTTGTTGAGGTTCCAATAATCACCTTCAATCCGGTAAAAACGGTAAATGATCTTTTACGCAGCGAGCATCAGCCATTATAACTCAAATTGTTATCTTTGCAACTAAATTATTGAGGTATGGCAATGTGGGAAGGGGCAAGAGAAAATTCCGAAAGTAAGGAATTTGCCGGAGTAGTGAAACGTTATAAGAAAATGCTGTCTGAAGAACAGATGGGTTTCTTTGATGTCTCTGATTTCGAGCATATTGTCGACCATTATATCGAAAAAAACCAATTAACCAATGCCCTTCAGGCTTGTGAAATAGCAATATCCCAACACCCTCATTCATTAATAGTTAAGATTAAAAAGGCGCAGGTGCTCATTGGTCAGTTAAAGACCGACAAGGCACTAAGTCTCCTAAAAATGCTTGCCGAGATTGAAAGTACTAATCCCGAATTGCTTTTAATGCTCGGGAATTGCTATTCAATTCAGGGTGAGGATACTAAAGCCTACGACTGTTTCCGCAAAGCGGAGAAATTCTCCTTTGAGGATCGCGACGAACTTTTATATAATATTGGTGCCGGCTACGTCCAGAATGCAGATTATCGAAAGGCTACTTATTTCCTTGAAAAAGCATATGCAGAGAATCCAAAAAATGACAGCGTTTTATACGATCTTGCCTTTTGTTACGACAAGCTTGGGGAGGATCAAAAGAGCATCCAAATATACAATGAATACCTTGATATAGATCCATTTGCAGAGTCAGCATGGTACAATTTGGGCATCATATACACACGGCTTGAGGAATATGACAAGGCTATTGAGGCTTATGATTATGCCCTTGCAATCGATGAAAATTATGCCTCGGCACTTTTTAACAAGGCCAACACACTCTCAACGGTTGAGCGACATGAAGAGGCATTGATTTATTATTTTGACTACCTCCGATTTGACAAAAACTCTTCGGATGCGAGGGTGTATATTGCCGAGTGTTATTTCCAACTTGAAGAATACACAAAATCATACCATTATTATAAACAGGCAATTCAGCTTGACTCGAATAATGCCGATGGTTGGTATGGCGCCGGTGTAGTCCTAATGGTTGAGGAAAACCTTTCAGAAAGTCTTATCTTTCTCAAAAAAGCAATTAAACTCGATGATAGTTGTGCCGACTTCTGGAACGCCTTCGGTAAGGTAAATGCAGCTCTCGACCACTACGAAGATGCTTTAATCGCCTTCCGGAAATCTGTTGAGATTGAAGAATCGAACGCCGATTTCTGGATTGCACTGGCCGATTTCTTCTATCATTATGATCAGACTGACCTTGCTATTCAGACTTTATTTCGTGCAGAAAGCGCGGTTTCAGAAAATGTTCAGTTATTGTACAAACTCACCGGATACCTGGCAGAGAACAGTAATCTGCAACTTGCCAAGATTTATCTGAATAAGGCACTTACGATGAATTTCTCTTTACACAATGAGATGTTCCTCGATTTTCCCAGCCTGCAGTCGAAGCCATGGATTAAAAAACTGATTGAAAAATTTCAATAGGCGACCTTCATAAAATGAGACGTAAATTCGGACTGATTGGTTATCCGCTTACCCATTCCTTCTCCAGAAGATTTTTTACTGAGAAATTCACCAATGAGGGGATTGAGGCCGAATACCTTAATTTTGAGATTGAGAGCATCTCCGATTTGCCTCAACTTTTAAATTCACACCCGGATCTCATTGGATTTAATGTGACCATCCCCTACAAAGAGCAGGTAATTGCGTATCTTGATTTTACAGACACCTCGGCATCTGCGGTAAAAGCTGTAAATACAATTAAAATAAACCGTGCGGGCCACCATATTTCACTGCATGGCTATAATACTGACATTCAAGGCTTTCAGGAATCTATCAAACCTTTACTTCAGACCTATCATCATAAAGCGTTGGTTCTGGGAACAGGAGGAGCATCAAAAGCAGTAGTTAAGGCTCTTGAAAATCTCCATATCGATACAATCCTTGTGTCACGCAATCCTGAAGACAAGGGGGAAATCTCCTATAGTGATCTTGACGAGGATGTTATGGATAGCTATAAAATAATTGTAAACACAACTCCGATAGGCACTTATCCAAATATCGAAGGATGTCCTTCAATTCCGTTCGAACTGATCACACCCAAACATTTGTTATTTGACCTGGTATATAATCCTGAGACTACTGAATTCCTGAAACAGGGTAAATTACATGGTGCAACAATTAAAAATGGATTGGAGATGTTGCACCTTCAGGCGCTCGCTGCATGGGAAATCTGGAACCAGGAATAATATTTCGTTGAAGTCATTTTCTGAACAAACCCATTTCAAGTTCATCCGGATAACCAATATCAACCAAAAAAAGCCCTTTGGCCGGAACACTTGCCCCTGCCGCATTACGGTCCTTCGCCTCGATAACTTTACAGAACTGGTCAAGAGTCAGTTTTCCAAATCCAACCTCCAATAAAGTGCCTACAATAGCCCTCACCATATTGCGCAGGAAACGGTCGGCCCTGATCGTGAAAACATACCGGTTTCCTTCGTCAATCCATTCGGCATGATCTACCTTACAAATGTTGGTCTTCACATCAGTCCCTAGCTTACTAAAGCTCGTAAAATCCTCATAGTTGAATAATTTCCGGGCAGCCTCATTCATCCTGGCAAGATCGGGGACTCTTGCTTCCTTGGCTGCATAAAATCGCTGAAAAGGATCTTTTGCTTTAACAATATAATATTTATAGGTACGACTTGTTGCATCAAACCTTGCATGAGCTTCAGAATGTACCTTGTAAATATTCTGAATCGCAATATCCGCCGGCAACAGGCAATTAAGATTATGAATAATTTTATCGTTGTCGAGATTCTCCTTCTCAACCTCAAAATGAGCCACATAAAAGGAGGCATGCACCCCGGCATCGGTTCGTCCTGCACCAGTTACAGCAACAATTTCACGGGCCACAACCGACAACGCCTTTTCCAAAGTTTCCTGAACTGAAATACCGTTGGGCTGTATTTGCCAGCCATGGTAGGCGGTTCCGTCATAGGAGAGCTGAATAAAATATCGCTGCATCAGATTGCTTATCTAATTATAATTTTTGATTAGGACCATTGATTCGTAATTTTCACCGCTTCCCATTCAGATTTCAGGATACTATAATAGATTGTATCCCTTCGCCGTCCATGGGTCATCACCATGTGACTCCTAAGAATTCCCTCCTCTTTGAAACCTATACGGGATAAGGCTCTCCGGGCTCTTAAATTCAAAATATCCGTCTTTAATTCAACCCGCTCAAATCCAATAGTTTCAAATACATATTTAAGCAACAGGTATTTAATCTCACCATTTACACCCGTCCCCTGAAACTCCTTTGCGATCCAGGTCCATCCAATTTCAACCCGTTTATCCTTAACGGAGATATTTCCAAAACTCGTCGATCCAATCGGATTATCAGTAGATTTATTAATTATAGTAAATGGCAAACGGATATTATTTTTATGTTCATTGATTCCGTTTTCTACCCAGGCAGAAAGTTCAGATGGTACCGATAAATCACTTGTGAAATAAATCCACATCAATGGATCCGATGTCAATGGTTCAAAGGATTTAAAATCATCTATAACCGTTGGCCGCAATAAGATTTTATCGGTTTGCAGGATCAATTCTGATTCAAACATAAGCTTAAAAACGAGGGATGAATAAGCTGACGAATTTAGTTGAATCTCAGACAAATTATTGTTTTAATAGAATATTTTTAAAAACGGTTCACTTCAATGTCTCCCCTTCCCTGCTTTGATCTTTTCCCGAATCGGCAAAGAGTCATCCGAATTGAGAAAATCGCGTGTTGAATCGGGCAAGAAATCGATAACATGATCAAGTTGATCGCTCTTAATCGCTTCACGAACCTTTGATGCGCTGATATAATTGGGTTGATTATCCGGTCCTACTCCAATCGCTATCCTGGTAACCTCTGCAACTTCGACTCCCGATTTGGGCAAAATAGTATTCATCGCAAGGTTATAAGCTTCGGTGGTCTTACACGCATATTCAGTCCCCACATAACGTTTTCTAATACTCAGAACAGGAACGACATAATTGGCAAATATCTGAACATCAAGCTCTGCCTGCTTCTGAATCACATCATTTACAAGTTCATTCTTCAGGAAATAGGCCGGAAAAATAGAGCCTGACACGATATACATTCCTCCCCGGACCATCACAACATTTTTCAGATGGTTAATTCCTTTGCGGATCAAATCCCACCGTACTGAAAATGGAAAAGCTGAAAGATCCTCCTCCACGACAAACAAATAAACCACTTCATTTTCAGCCGAGGCCTTTTCAATCAGAAATTTATGTCCGTTTGTAAATGGGTTACAATTAACGACTAAGGCTGCGACTTCGCCGGATTTAGCAGGGACGATTAAGGTCTTAAGGTAATCCTGGTAAGTTGAAATAGATTCAAAACCGAATTCAAGCAAGGTATAAAGCGGCTCCGCCTTAGCAATCTCAGTAAAACCAAGACCAGTGAACGGCAATGAATTTTCCGGACGCGTAAAAACGAACGTATGTTTAAAGGTCTTCAGCAGCTTCTCTGTCATATACGTGACGATCAGGGCAAATGCTGTTGTGTCACGAAATTTTGGAGCTACAACAACATATTTCAGTATCCGACCTAAATGAGATCCTGTACCCACGATATCACCCTTTAAATTATAGACGATCATTGTACATTCAACCTCTGACGGATCAAAGTTAAACCCAAGGGGGAGGAGAAAATCCTTAACCAGTTTTACGTCAAAAGGATTTTCCAGATCAAGGGTCTCCTGCCGGAAATCGGTATCTTCAAAGGTCATTTATTGTTATTTATTATTTTCTAAATTAATTATTTAATTGTCATTACGTAAAGACGAGCCGCGATGTGTCATTACACGATGTCCGTGTTAATTACCGACCATACAAAAATAGTCACAGCCAGAAGGTCTGCTGATCCGCCGGGCGAAATATTTTCAGTTTTGCAAAAATCAATGAGTGCAATATAATTCGAAGTGCTAAAATCGTTCAATGCAATTTTGCATAACTCCTGAAACTTCGTCAATACATCCGGATTACTTCGGTAAAGGATATTTGTATCATTGTTGTTTGCGGCAACAGCCAGAAAACAGTTAATCAAATCCTGCTCCCTAATTTCAGCAATACCTTCGAGTTGGGGTAGTCCATATTTAAAAACAGTTTCAAATCCACTTTCTGCCTCCGCGCGTGCACCCCCAAATCGATATTTCAGGAAGATATCAGTTCCGTGACTTTTTCCCGACTGGGACGATTCTGTAAGCTCGTTACGAACCAGGTTCCGGCAAATTCCCAGAAGAATGGCCCGGAATTCGATAATATTAAAGTTCTCACCTTGACTGAATAATTTACCGCAACTAAAAAGGGCAAGCCCCATCAGGAAGATAATCCCTTTCTGTGTATTAATATTTTGGGTTGCTTTGTTCATCGCGGCTTCCATTTGCAAGCCTATTCGACGAATCAGTGGAAGTGCGCTTGTAAGGTTGGCTTCTTCAAATGCAAATCCTGCCTGCACCAGCTCGCAAAACCATGGCGAGATTGCTGCTGTCGAATGCAGAAAGGTCGCGAAATTCATGTCAGTATGACTTCCACTGCTTAATTTATCAACAAGCCCGGGTTTGGGTGTTAACGATATTTCAGTCAGAATTGCCTGCAATGCGAGTGAAGAGAGCCTTTTTACAATCTCAGTCTCGCGCTGCTGCCGGGAAAAAGACGCCATCTTGGGAAACATAAACGCCCTTAACTCTTCCGGTTTATGTGCATTCTCCCTGCGGCATTCGATTGCCTCCCGCTCGAGGCAAAAAAAACAAATTTTTGATTTGCCTGATGAGACCGTATTTCCGGATGGATCATTCAAATCGGCATCAATAAACCTGCCAAGCGGGTGGTTTTGTTCAAACGATTCACAATGCTGTTTAATCTGATCAAGCGTTAAGCCTTCCGGATGACAAGGTACCAGATAAAAATCTCCTGCTGCGTCACCCATTTCAATAGCTTCAGCATCCAGGATATCAATAAGCCGGGCTTTCAGGAAATACTTAAAATCACGCAGGCAATAATCGAAAAAAGTTTTAACAGTTAAATTGCTCTTGGGATATCCCGGAATGTTAAGGGTCAGACTCAATGAAGGTAGTCCCCTAAACGAAATCTGGCTCTTGAGAATAGCCCGATGATCACGGGCTTCCAATATGGATTCTAGTGGTTCGATAACAGTTGTTTTTTTTTGGTGATTAGACTTTTAGTTTTTAGACTGTAAGGT
>Ga0118677_10006988_pt1 | contig 18860 bp, 18 predicted proteins | sample AliMusrvi5mmetaG_FD_86154 | JGI IMG/M metagenome (GOLD analysis project Ga0118677, IMG submission 86154) | reverse complement strand
ATAGCAAACTGTCCGGCACCTGTTGCAGCAGCCGCATCCAGAGCGCGAAATTTTCCGGGGTGGATTTGCGCAAATGGTTGAAGGCGCAGAAAACAAAGCCATGTTCCGGCAGGCCTGCCTGCGCGCGGGCAATCGTTGGGCCGACGGCGCGCTTGTCGTCATTGATCTGGAAGCTGTGCGGCAGCCGGATGATCTTTTCGTTGTAACAGGCTTCATCCTGCGGCGGCACGGTGATGCCGTCTGCGATGAAATAATCCATGAAGGATGCGCCCATGGTGCCGGGATTGGCCAGGTACAGCACCTGCAGCGGCGCGGGGTGGCGGCTGAAAATGCCGGCACGGTGATTGCCGGTATAGCCGTTCAGATCCACCAATATGTCGATCTCGCGATCCTGGATCAGCGCCGCCGCGTCTGTATCGGACAGGGCTGTGATATCGGCGATATGTTCCACGGCGGCTTCAAAGCGCGCGCGCAGCGTGCTGCCGTCGCTGCCGCCATTGTCGAAGGCGGTGACTTCAAACTTGCTGCGGTCATGCGTTTCGAACAGTCCGATCATCAGGTACAGCGTCGCCTGCGTGCGGAATTCGCCGCAGACATAGCCGATGCGGATTCGTCCCGGCCGGCGGCTGGCGGGTTCGGGCAGCGCCGGCAGGGCCGGATAACGGATACGGGCGTAGAGGGCAGCGCAGCGTTGATGATCGGCCGGATCGTCGCACAACGCCAGAAAGGTCAGCGGTTCGGCCACCGCGCGGCCTGCCCGCACGCCATCCCGCAGCAACTGCGCCTGCTGCTCGAAATCCGTCCAGTCCGCCGCCGCCATCTTCAGCGCCAACAGGCTGCCGCGCGCGAAGGGAAAATCCGGCGCCGCCGCGACCAGTTGCGTGAGATCGGCGGTGGCGCGCGCCAGCCCATCCTCCTGCTTGGCGAGGAGCTTGCCCCGCGCAAACAGGGCTTCGGGCAATACCGGGCGGATCGCCAGCGCCCGGTCATAGTCCGCCAGCGCTTCGTCAATGCGCCCCATGATGGTAAAAGTGATGGCGCGGTTGTTGAGCGTGGCCCAGTCATTGGGCGCGATGGCCAGCGCGCGGGCAAAACTCGCCAGGGCTTCGGCGTAACGCTTCAATTCACGCAAGGCCGTGCCGCGATTGTTATGGGCTTCGACGCCACCCGGCATCAGCGCCAGCACCCGGTCGAAACAGGCAAGCGCATCTTCGGGGCGCTTCAGGCTGATCAGCGCCAGGCCACGATTGTTCCAGGCTGCGATCAAGTCCGGCTGGGCCGCCACCGCCTGATCGAAATCCGTCAACGCATCTTCTGGGCGTTCCAGGTTGAGCAAGACATCGCCCCGAGTGGCCAGGGCCAGCGCCTCGGCGGAAGCGTTCGGCGCAGTTGCAAGGGCGCGCGCCAGGATTTCCAGCGCGGCATCATTTTCACCCAGCGCCGCCAGGGTGGCGCCGTAATAGAGGAGGGTGTCGGGCGCGCCGGGCTGATGCGCCAGGGCGCGCTCCAGCAAACCGCGCGCCCCGGCGAAATTCTGCTGATGAAAGCGCAACAGCCCCAGCAAATGCAGCGCGGGCGGGAAATCCGGCTGCGCCTTCAGCGCCGCGGCATAAAGCGATTCCGCCTCAGCCAGCCGCCCGGCCTGGTGCAGCCTGACCCCCTGCGCGATGGCCTCATGCGGGGTCATAGGGCGGTTCGTCTTTCTGCGGGTGGGCGGTGAGACGCCAGATTAGCATGGTTTTCGCAGGGGAAAATGCCCCGATGCCCCAGGCGCCGCCCCAATTCCGGTTGACTTGGGCGGCGCTCGTCCCCCAGCATGGATCGACCGATGCACTGGAAATATCGGCTGGGAGGAATGGATAAATGCGTAAATTTGCAATGGCGTCTGCCGTGCTGGCTTTCGCCGCGACCTCGGTTGTTCTGACACTGCCCGCGATCAGCGCGGATGCCCCTGCGGTCGTGCGCAAGGTGCTGTTGCAGGAAGATGCGCCCGGCGGCAACACGCTGTCGATGGTGCAGGTCACGATTCCGGTCGGCGGCCGGGAGGGCAAGCATACCCATCCGGGGCCGCTTGTGGTTCACGTGATCTCCGGCGCCTTCTCGCTCGATTACGAAGGCAAGCCCAACATCACCTACAAGGCCGGTGAAGACTTTTATGTCGAGCCGAACCATGTGCATGAAGGCATCAATCGCGGCACCGTGCCGGCAGTTGGCATCGCTGCTTTTGTGACGCCAAAGGGCGCGCCGCTTACCAAGCAGCAATAGGCCAGGCAATATGGCTTGCATCATGCGGCGGGTCCGAAGGGATCCGCCGCATTTTTTTGCGCTTACAGATAGGGCATCATCAGCCGGGCGGCGGCGTCGCGCAGGCGTATCCAGACCGGCCTTGCGATCAGGGCGCTGATACTGAGCGCTTTGCCGCGCGCGATCTTGGCGTCAATGATGGCATCCAACTGCTGCACCAGCCTTGGATCGTAGCATTCCAGGTCGAATTCGAAATTCAGCCGGAAGCTGCGCGCGTCCCAGTTGGAGCTGCCGATCAGGCACCAGCTGTCATCCACGGTGCACAGCTTGGAATGATCAAAGGGCAGGGGCGTGGTGTAGATATTGGCGGCGATGTGCTTGAAGAAGCGCAAATGCGCCCGCATCGCCCAGTCCATGAACAGGTAATTGCACTGGTCGGGGATCACGATATCCACCTGCACGCCGCGCAATCCGGCCTGGGCGATGGCGAATTGCAGCCGCGCATCGGGCAGGAAATAGGGGGTTAAAATGCAGATGCGTTTTTTCGCCAGCGACAGCGCCGCACCCAGCAGCATTTCCAGCTTGTAGATGTCGGCATCGGGACCAGAGTGCAGGCCGCGCGCATAGACCGGCCCTTGCGCCGCCAGTTCCGGCCACCAGAAATCATCGTCCAGGCTTTCGCCCGTGGTGAAATTCCAGTCGCGGGCGAAGGCATCCATGATCAACCGCACCACGGGGCCGCGAACGCGAAAATGAATGTCGGTGATGAAGTCTTTGGGATGCAGTGTCCTGGAGTTTTCCGCGCCGATATTCATGCCGCCCATGAAGGCCAGCTCGCCATCCACCACCAGTATCTTGCGGTGGTTGCGCATGTTGAGAAACGGCATGCGCCAGGGCAGCCAGGTGTGCAGGAAACGGGCCGCCGTGACGCCGCCGGCCTTGAGGCGATGATAGGTGGGTGAATGGAAATAGCCGGCGCCGACACTGTCAATCAGCACGCGCACCGTGACGCCGCGCGCCCGGGCCGCGATCAGGGCGTCGGAAAAATCCCGCCCCGCTTCGTCATCGCGGAAAATAAAGGACGTCAGAACGATGGAGCGATGGGCCACGGCGATGGCGGCCAGCATCTGCGGATAGGCTTCGTCGCCGCCCTGCAGCACCACAAGATCGTTGCCATCCATCAACGGCTCGCCCGTCAGCCGCCCGCTGGCGCCCAGCAGGTCGCAGATATTCTCAGGTGCGCCCTTGATCTGCGCCGAGCCGGGCTTGTCTACCTGCGGGTGCCGCAGCTTGCTCATGCGCAGCGCCCGGCGCGTCACCCGGTTGATGCCGAACAGATAATAGATCAACCCGCCCAGAATGGGTGAAAACCAGGCCGCGCCGATCCAGCCCAGCGCGCCGCGCACATCGCTTTTCTTCAGCAGCACATCCACCGTCACCACGGCGGCGAGCAGCACATACGCGATTGCGAACAGGGTCTGCAGGACGGGCATGTGAAGAAAAATCATCACGGGAAAGGCCGGTTCTTGTGATTATCGCGGTCGGAACGGCAATTTGCTTGAAACTGTTGCTCGGGTCATCAAGTTTAATGACATAGTATCGTGTTCCCAGGATCCCCGCATGACATCTTCCAGGCAAATTTCCAAAGGCGCCGATTTGCGGGTGGTGAGCTGGAATTTGCTGCGACGGGTGGGCGCCTGCGTCGAAGACATTGCCCGGCTGGTCAAGAGTCATCATCCCGATTTGCTGTTCCTGCAGGAAGCCACCGCGGAGGTGGCCGCGCTGCCCGGCCTGGTCGGCGGACATTTCTTCCGCCATGCCATGGAGCGGCGTATTTACGGACTGGCGGCCTGGAGCCCGCACCCCTTTCCACAGACCACGGCCCTGCGCTTGCCGGCCTCGGTGCTGCCCGGGCGCGTGCCGCCGCGCCATGCCCAGCTGGTGCAGTTCGCCGGCATCAGCTTTGCCAATGTGCATCTGTCGCACGGCCAGTTTCTCAACCGCTGGCAGCTTGTGCATATCGCCAGCGCGCTGGAAGGACCCGCCGCCATCATTGGCGACTTCAATGCCGTGGGCCCGACCATGCTGCCCGGCTTTCGCGATATCGGGCCGCGCCGCCGCACCCATCGCTCCGCCAACATCGTCAATCTGCGGCTTGACCGCTGTCTTGCGCGCGGTATCGATGCCATGGGTTCGCAAGTGCTGGAGCGGGGCGCTTCCGACCATCATCCCATCATGCTGGATCTGGCGATGGCCTCCCAGCAATTGGCTGGCGGGGCGCTGCTGGCTTTCTGAGGAACCGGGCTCTTGCCGCAGCGTTCCCCGAAGGCACGTGCCATGTCACTTGGGCCATGCCATATTCCGGCATATTTGATTTTCATTGCCTGGTTAAGGAGATTTCATGCAGATCGGCATTGTCGGCCTGGGCCGGATGGGCGCCAATATCGGCCGCCGCCTGATGAAGGCCGGGCATACGGTGGTGGGCTTTGACCGCGATGCCAAGGCCATTGCCGCCCTGACCGGCGCCGATGCCGCCGCCGATCTGGCTGACATGATAAAAAAGCTGTCACCGCCGCGCGCCGTGTGGGTGATGCTGCCGGCGGGAAAGATCACCGAAGATGCCATCAGCCAATTGGGCGGCTTGCTGTCGCCCGGCGATACCGTGATTGACGGCGGCAACACATTTTACAAGGATGACATCCGCCGCGCCAAAAGCCTGAAGGCCAAAAACATCACCTATGTGGATTGCGGCACGTCTGGCGGCGTGTGGGGGCTGGAACGCGGCTATTGCATGATGATCGGCGGCTACAAGGCGGCGGTGGACCGGCTCGACCCGATCTTTGCGGCGCTGGCGCCCGGCGAAGGCGTGATTGACAAGACGCCGGGCCGCGACAAGCGCGATCCGCGTGTCATCAAGGGTTATATGCATGCCGGGCCGGCGGGCGCGGGCCATTTCGTCAAGATGGTGCATAACGGTATCGAATATGGCCTGATGCAGGCCTATGCTGAGGGTTTCGATATCCTGCGCGGCAAATCCAGCACCGAGCTTCCCGAAGATGAGCGTTTCGACATCGACCTGACCGATGTTGCCGAAGTCTGGCGGCGCGGCAGCGTGGTGTCGTCCTGGCTTTTGGATCTCACCGCCATCGCTTTGGCCAAGTCGCCCGACCTGGATGGCTTCACCGGTGCGGTGGACGATTCCGGTGAAGGCCGCTGGACCATCAATGCCGCCATCGAGGAAGCTGTCGCCGCGCCGGTGATTACGGCGGCGCTTTATACCCGCTTCCGGTCCCGGATTGCACATAGCTTTGGCGAAAAGATTTTGTCGGCGATGCGCAACGAATTCGGCGGCCATGTCGAAACCCATCCCGCTCCGTCCGCCGATGGAAAAAGCGGGAAAGCCGAATGACGGTGCTGTCCCACAAACAGCCGCCGCCGCCCGCAGCCATCGTGATTTTCGGCGCCAATGGCGATCTGACCAAGCGGCTGGTGGTTCCGGCGCTCTACAATCTGGCGCGCACCGGCATGCTGCCGCCGCGTTTCGCCCTGATGGGCGTGGATCACAACGACAAGACCAGCGAAGAGTGGCAGGCCGGGCTGAAATCCTTTCTCGCCGATACGCTTTCCAAGAATGGGGAAAGCGTGGATGAAAAACTCTGGCAGCCCATCGCCAGGAACATGACCTTCCTCAAGGGCGATTTCGAGGACGATGCTGCCTATGGCAAGCTTTCCGGTCTGCTGACGGAACTGGACAAGAAAGAGCAGCTGGACGGCAATGTGCTCTTCTATATGGCGGTGGCAGATCGCTTTTTCGCCACCATCGCCGGCAAGCTGGGCAAGGCCGGGCTTTCGAAGCAGGATGGCAAAAATTTCCGCCGCCTGATTGTGGAAAAGCCCTTCGGCCATGACCTGGCCTCGGCCAAGGCGCTGAACAAGTGCCTGCTGGAATATTTCCAGGAAGAACAGATTTATCGCATCGATCATTTTCTGGGCAAGGAAACGGTGCAGAACATCATGGCACTGCGTTTCGCCAACGGCTTGTTCGAGCCGATCTGGAACCGCGACCGCATTGACCATGTCCAGATTACGGTGGCGGAAAGCATCGGCATCGAAGGGCGCGGCAATTTCTATGAGAAAACCGGGGCGCTGCGCGACATGCTGCCCAATCATCTGTTCCAGCTTGTTGCGATGGTCGCGATGGAGCCGCCGGTCTCCTTTGACGCCGAGGATATCCGCGCCAAGAAGGCCGAGATGTTCAAGGCAGTACATCCTTTGAGTTTGGCCGATGTGGTGCGTGGTCAATATGATTCCGGCACCATTGCCAGCCAGGCAGTTCCCGCCTACCGCGCGGAAAAAGACGTTGCGTCTGATTCCAATGTCGAAACCTTTGCCGCGGCGCGGCTGCTGATCGACAATTGGCGCTGGGCCGGAGTGCCCTTTTACCTGCGCACCGGCAAGCGGCTGTCCACCCGCTCGACCGAAATCGCCATCCGCTTCAAGCGCGCGCCTTTTGCCCTGTTCCGCGAAACCCCGATGGAAGAGCTGGATGCCGATTGGCTGATCCTGCGCGTGCAGCCCGATGAAGGCATCAAGCTGCGCTTCAATGCCAAGCGGCCCGGCCCGGCCATGACGCTGGAAAGCGTGGCGATGGAATTCAAATACAAGGACTGGTTCAAGCAGGCGCCCGCCGTGGGATATGAAACCCTGATCTATGACTGCCTGATCGGCGACACCACGTTGTTCCAGCGCGCCGACCAGGTGGAATCGGCCTGGAGCGTGGTCGAGCCCGTGCTGCGCGGCTGGGAAAGCGTAGCGCCGCGACATTTCCCCAATTATTCGGCGGGCAGCGAAGGTCCCATCGCGGCCAATGATCTGCTGGCCCGTGATGGGCGTTCGTGGCGGGCGATAAAATGAAAATTACTGGTACAACCGAGATTCTGGACGATCCGCAGGCGCTGGCCGCCCGCGCCGCTGATGTCATTGCAGATGTCTTGCGGGGCTGCGCCGCGCCGTTCCGCCTCTGCCTGTCGGGCGGCAGCACGCCGCGCGGGGCCTATAATCTGTTGTCGGGGCGCAATGATCTGGACTGGGATTGCACCGAGTTGTTTTTCGGCGATGAACGCTTCGTGCCGCATGACAATGCCGACAGCAATTATCGCATGGCGCGTGAAAGCCTGCTGGCGGGCGGTACTGTTCACCCCCGCGCGCTGCTGGCGATGCCCACCGATGGCACGCCGCAAAGCTGCGCCGATGCCTATGAAGAAATTCTGCGCCAGCAATATGGCGCGTCGCTGCTGGATCCCGCCGTGCCGCTGTTCGACCTGATGCTGCTCGGGCTGGGGCCTGACGGCCATACCGCTTCGCTGATTCCGGGCCAGCCGGTGCTGCAGGAACGCACCAGATGGGCGGCGCCGGTGCCGCAAGGCCGCGATGAAGTGCGCCTGACCTTGACCTATCCCGCGCTGGAATCCAGCAAACTCACTTTGTTTTTGGTGGCGGGCGCTGATAAAGCGCAGGCCGTGGCGCGTGTTCGCAGCGGCGATGCCAGTTTGCCGGCGGGCGCGTTGCAGCCATCGGGCGACGTGATCTGGCTGCTCGACCGGGCCGCCGCAGGTGGCTGAGCTGCGCATCGAGGATTATGCCGTGATCGGCGATTGCCGCAGCGCCGCGCTGGTCGGCCGCGACGGCTCGATTGACTGGCTGTGCTGGCCGCGCTTCGATTCCGATGCCTGTTTCGCGGCTCTGCTGGGCAATGCCAAGAATGGCCGCTGGCTGATGGCGCCGGCCAGGCCGGCCCGCAACGTCACGCGGCGCTATCTGGGCGACAGCCTGATCCTGGAGACGATGTTCATCACCGCCACCGGCACGGCGCGGCTGCTGGATTTCATGCCGCCCAATGCCGACAACGGCACTCTGGTACGTCTGGTGGAAGGCGTTTCCGGCCATGTCGATATGGCAACCGAGCTGGTGATCCGCTTCGATTACGGCATCACCATTCCCTGGTTGCGCAAGCTGGACACCAAGACGCATACGGCGGTGGCCGGGCCGCATCTTCTGACCCTGCGAACCCCGGCGGATCTGCGCGGCAAGAACATGCATTCGGAAGCGGCTTTCACCTTGCGCAAGGGCGAGCGCATGCCGTTTGTCATGGGCTATAGCCGCTCGCATCGGCCCGTCGCCGCGGTGGTCGATGCCGACATCGCCCTGGAGGAAACACAGAAATACTGGGCCGACTGGTCGGGCAAATGCCGCATCCAGGGCAAATATCGCGGCCAGATCATGCGCTCGCTGCTGACGCTCAAGAGCCTGTCCTATGCGCCGACCGGCGGCATCGTGGCGGCAGTGACGACCTCGCTGCCGGAAAAGATCGGCGGCACCCGCAACTGGGATTATCGCTATTGCTGGCTGCGCGACGCCACCTTCACCCTGCTGGCCTTTCTCAACGCCGGCTATGTGGAAGAAGCGCGGGTGTGGCAGGACTGGCTGATGCGGGTGATCGCCGGCGCACCGGAGCAGCTCCAGACCATGTACAGCGTGATGGGCGACAAAAGGCTCGACGAGATCGAGCTGTCGCATCTGGCCGGTTACCGGAATTCGCGGCCGGTGCGGATCGGCAACGCCGCCGCGCAGCAATTGCAATTGGACGTTTACGGCGAACTTGCCGATGTGCTGGCCCAGGCGCGCAAGGGCGGGCTGAAACAGCCGCCCGAACGCGAAGGCATCCGCCAGGCTTTCCTGAAGCATCTGGAAAAAAGCTGGAGCAAGCCCGATGAAGGAATCTGGGAAATTCGCGGCACACCGCAGCATTTCGTCCATTCCAAGGTGATGACCTGGGTGGCGTTCGACCGCGCCGCCCAGTACCCCAATCTTGGCAAACGCGAACAGGCGCATTATCGCCGCATCGCCGCGCGGATCCACAAGGACATCTGCGCCAAGGGCGTCGATAAGAAACTGGGCTGTTTCGTGCAGGCCTATGGCTCATCCTGCATGGACGCCAGCCTGTTGCTGCTGCCCATGGTGGGCTTCCTGCCGGCGACGGACAAGCGCATCAAAAAGACGGTGCAGCAGATCGAGAAAAGGCTGCTCTTCAAGGGGCTGGTGCAGCGCTATGAAACCGGCTCCGGAGTGGACGGCCTGCCGCCGGGCGAGGGAGCCTTTCTGGCCTGCAGCTTCTGGCTGGCGGACAATTACCTGCTGCAAGGCCGGATGGCGCAGGCGCGGCGGCTGTTCAACCGGCTGAAAAAGCTTTCCAATGATGTCGGCCTGTTCGCGGAAGAATATGATCCGGTGGCCAAAACCATGCTGGGGAATTTCCCCCAGGCCTTTTCCCATGTCGCACTGATCAACAGTGCGCTGGGTTTGATGACGCAGGAACAGAAACGTGGCAAAAAAATCCGCAAAGCGCCCCCCATCGTCCGCACGTAAAAAGTCCGCAACCAAGGCCGCCGTCACGCGCATATTGGCGATTGATATCGGCGGCACTGGACTGAAAGCGGCTGTGATCGGGTCGACCGGGAAATTCGTCGAAGCGCGGGTGCGCGTGAAGACGCCGCAACATTGCACGCCCAAGAAGATGGTGCCGCTGCTGCTGGAGCTGGTCAAAGGCTTTAAGCGCTATGACCGTGTCTCCGTCGGGTTTCCCGGTTATGTGCGCGGCGGCAAGGTTTTCACCGCGCCGCATCTGGGCACCAAGGCCTGGTCCGGCTTCAAGCTGGAAGCGGCGATGCAGCGCGCTCTGAAGAAGCCGGTAAAGCTGCTCAACGATGCCGATGTCCAGGGCCTGGCGGCGATCAAGGGAAAGGGACTGGAACTGGTCTGCACCCTGGGCACCGGGCTGGGCACCGCCATGTTTCAGGACGGGATGCTGCTGCCGCACATGGACCTGTCGCACATGGCGATCCATGCCAAGAATGATTTCGATGTTTATATCGGCGATCACACCTTGAAAAAGGTGGGCGCCAAGGATTGGAACAAGCGGATCCGGAAAACCATTGCCATGCTGCACAAGGTGTTCTTTTTTGATCACCTCTATCTGGGCGGCGGCAATGCCCGGAAGGTCAAATTGCCTCTGCCCCGCAATGTTTCCATCGTCTCCAACGATGCCGGCATGGCGGGCGGGGCTTTTATCTGGCTGCCGAAATCCAAGCGGAAATAATGAAGCGACGGCCCGGAAAAGTGTGGGTTGCCTAGCGACAGCGTCGTGGCAACGGTTTTCCGTAGGCCGCGCGCCCAAACATAAGGGAACTTGTGGGTTCCATAAGGCGTTAACGGGAAGACCGGGGAGTTTGCCCTGGCCCCAAACGCCTATTGAAACACATGATTTGGATTTTCCCCGATGACGCCGCCCGTGAACGGCAATACGGCCCTGTTTTTGGACATAGACGGGACCTTGCTCGATCTTGCCCGCACGCCCGACGCCGTGGTGGTGCCCGCCGATCTGCAAGCGGCGTTGCTGCGCCTGTATGACGAATTGCGCGGCGCCCTGGCCTTTGTCAGCGGCCGCTCGCTGATTGCCATAGACCGGTTATTCGCGCCGCTGCGCACCGCCGCCATCGGCTGCCATGGCGCCGAAGTGCGCGGCGATGACGGCAAGGTGCGGGCGCTGGCGCCGGCGATCTCGCAGGAGGTGCGCGGCCTTTTTGCCGATCTGGCCAAGACCCATCCCGGTGTCTTGGTGGAAGACAAGATTTACGGCTTGGCGCTGCATTATCGCCTGGCGCCCGAAGCCAAGCCGGTCTTGCAGGCGGCGCTGGCGCAGCATCAGGACCTGCTGGCGGCGGAAGGCATCACCTTGATCGAAGGCAAGGCGGTGATTGATGCACGGCCCCGCGGCATCGACAAAGGGGTAGGCCTGCGCGCCCTGCTGGACCAGAAGCCTTTTGCGGGACGGCGGGTGCTGTTCGGCGGCGACGACACCACCGACCTGGATGTTTTCCAAATGTTGCCGGAGATCGGCGGCACGGGATTTTCGGTGGGCAAGCATTTTCCCGGCGTGGAGCATGTCTTTGCCAGCCCGCGCGCGGTGCGCCAATGGCTGTCGCGGCTGGCGGAAGGCGGGATGGCGGCATGACGGCCCAGCCGCTCGACCTGGCCGTGATCGGCAACAACCGCATCGCCGCCCTGCTCGATACCAGGGCACGGCTGGTCTGGTGGTGTTTTCCACGCCTGGACAGCGACCCTGTTTTCTGCCGCCTGATCGCGGGGGACGAGGAAAAAGGCTTCAGCGATGTGGTGCTCAAGGATTTCGTCAAAAGCGAATCCTGCTATGTCGTCAACACCGCCACGGTGGTGACGCTTCTCACCGCCGCCGATGGCGCCCAGGTGCGCATCACGGATTTTGCGCCGCGCTTCCGCAATTTTGACCGCATGATGCGCCCGCCCCAGCTGATGCGGATTATCGAGCCGATTGCGGGCTTGCCGCACATCACCATTCGGGTGCGTCCGGCGCAGCATTACGGCAAGCCTGTCGCGCGTCGCGTGTCCGGCAGCAACCACATCACCTATGGCGAGCCGGCGCTGATCCGCCTCACCACCGATGCGCCGCTGTCCTATATCGAAAGCGAAGCACCCTTCGCCCTGACCCACAATCTGCACCTGATTTTCGGGCCGGACGAACCCTTTTCCGGCGAGCCTGCCGCCACGGTGCGTGATTTCGAGCGGCGCACCCGCGCCTATTGGCAGGAATGGGTGCGGCGGCTCTCCATTGCCTATGAATGGCAGGAAGCCACCATCCGCGCCGCCATCACTTTGAAGCTTTCCAGCTTCGAGGAGACCGGCGGCATTGTCGCCGCGCTCACCACCTCTCTGCCGGAAAGTCCCCATTCCGGGCGCAACTGGGATTACCGCTATTGCTGGCCACGCGACGCCTATTTCGTAGTCAAGGCGCTCAACCGCATCGGCGCCACCCGCACCATGGAAGGCTATATCGAATTCATTCTCTCGATTGCGGGCGGGGATGACGCGCTCAAGCCCTGTTACGGCATCGTGCCCAATGCCGATCTCAAGGAATGGATCGCGCCGGAACTGAAAGGCTTTCAGAATCACGGCCCGGTGCGCTTCGGCAATGCGGCGGTGGACCAGGTGCAGCATGATGCCTATGGCAGCGTCATTCTTTCGGCGGTGCCGATGTTCTTCGACCGCCGCCTGCCCAGTCCGGGCGGCGAAGCGCTGTTCGGGCTGATCGAGAAGCTGGCGGGAAAATGCGCCGAACTGGCGCTGAAACCCGATGCCGGCATCTGGGAATATCGCGGCCGCGCCCGCATTCACACCCACAGCGCCGCCATGTGCTGGGCGGGTCTGTCGCGCGCCGGGGCGATCGCCAACCGGCTGGGGCTTGTGGATCGCGCCGCCCATTGGAACGGCATTGCCGACACGGTGCGCGGCGTCATCCTGGAACGCTGCTGGAACGAAAAGCGCCAGGCCTTTGCCGCCGGGGTGGATACCGATGACATGGACGCCAGCGTGCTGCTGTTGCCCGAACTGGGACTGATTGACGCCCACGACCCACGTTTCATTTCTACCGTCGCAGCGATTGAAAAGGAGCTGGTGCATGGCCGCCATGTTCTGCGTTACGCCGCGCCGGACGATTTCGGCCTGCCGGAAGCCGAATTCCTGGTCTGCCGCTTCTGGCTGATTGATGCCTTATGCCTGCAAGGCCGCGCCGGGGAAGCGCGCGAACGCTTCAACGATGCCCTTAGCCTGCGCAACCAATACGGATTGTTCGCCGAGGATATTCACCGCGACACCGGCCAGCTGTGGGGCAATTTTCCCCAGACCTATTCCATGGCCGGGCTGATTTTGAGCGCCATGCGCCTGTCGCGAAGCTGGGAGGAGCGCTATTGGCACGCATCTTCATAATTTCCAATCGCGTGTCCGTGCCCCAGAGCGGCGTCCATCCCGGCGGGCTGGAAGTCGTGCTGAAATCCACGCTCAAGAACCATCCCTGCGTCTGGCTGGGTTGGAGCGGCGACGTCAAGGCGCATCCCAAGACACGGACCATCAGCAAGCGCGGCAATACCTACATCACCACCGACCTGACGCCGGAGGATTTTGAGGAATATTACAACGGCTTCGCCAACCGTGTGTTGTGGCCGATCCTGCATTACCGCCTCAATTTGGCGGAATTCTCGCACCGCGAGCTTGATGGCTATCTCAGGGTCAATGAGCATTTCGCCGACCAGCTCGCTAAAGTCCTCGAGCCCGAGGACATCGTCTGGGTGCATGACTATCACCTGATCCCGCTGGCCAAGGCGCTCAGAGCGCGGGGATTGATGAACCGAATCGGGTTTTTCCTGCACATCCCCATGCCGCCGCCGGAAATCATCGCGGCCATGCCCCATCATGAAACCCTGATCCCGTCACTTTGCCATTACGACCTGGTGGGCTTCCAGACCCATGGCGACGCCGCCAATTTCGCCCGCTACCTGGCGGGCGAACTGGGCACGCCGTCGCATATCTCGCACCGCCTGGGCACCGGCGACCGCGTCATGCGCATTGGCACATTCCCGGTCGGAATCGAGACACGCACCTTTACCCGCCTGGCGCGGCAGGCGGTGCGCGGCGAACTGGTGCGGGATGTCCGCAAAAGCATTCCCGGCTTGCTGATGATCGGTGTGGACCGGCTCGATTATTCCAAGGGCCTGACGCTCAGGCTCGAAGCCTATGAACGTTTCCTCGCCGCCCATCCGCAATGGCACGGCAAGATCACCTATCTGCAGATCACGCCCAAAAGCCGCAGCCAGATCAAGGAATATGCCGAGATCGAGCAGGCCGTCAGCGCCATGGCGGGCCGCATCAATGGCGCCCATTCCAACGCGGCCTGGGCGCCGGTGCGCTATGTCAACCGCGCCTATAGCCGGCCGGCGCTGGCGGGGCTTTACCGCACTGCGCGGGCGGGATTGGTGACGCCGTTGCGCGACGGCATGAATCTGGTGGCCAAGGAATATGTCGCCGCCCAGAATGCTGACGATCCTGGCGTGCTGATTCTGTCGCGCTTTGCCGGCGCGGCGGCGGAGTTCAAGGAAGGCGCTTTGCTGGTCAATCCCTATGATCCGGATTCGGTGGCCGCCGCCATGGCGCGGGCCATCGCCATGCCGCTGGCCGAGCGCAAGACGCGCCATGCCGCGCTGTATGCCACCCTGCTGACCAACGATATTTCCAAATGGGGTGACCGCTTCCTGTCCACCCTGATGGGGACCAAGACCTTCGACCTGGAAGCGGTGGAAAAACAGACGGTATGGCAAGACCCTGCCAACCTCCTGTCGCATTAATTACATTGTCGGGGCGAGCAGTCCCAGCAGCGCCGCCAGCGCCACCACCACAAGGCCCAGGCCCAGTTCGCGGCGAATATTGCGCAGCAGCCCGTCCGCGCTTCCGCCCGCCGCCAGTTGCGGCAACAGCCGGAAATGATTGCTCAGCGCCAGCGCCACCATGCCCGCGACCAGTACCAGCTTGGCGCCCAGCACCGCCAGATAGTTTTGCGTGTCATGGCCTTCGCCGCCCAGCAAAATGCTGGCCGCGTTCAGCATCCCGGTCAGCACCAGGATCGCCACCGCGATCATGCCCCATTCGGCGAAAATCGCGGTCGCGCCCGCCAGCAGATTTTTTTCCGTCTTGCCTACGAACAGCGCCGCCAGCAGCGCCAGCCCGCCGATCCAGAAACCGCCGGTGAGCAGGTGCAGGCCATCGCTGGTGATGCCGATGGCGGCAAAATTCGCCGGACTGGCTTCGGCGGCATGGCTGGTGGCGGAAATCAGCACCAGCGCCGCGCCCGACAAAGCGGCCAGCAGGCTGTCACGCCATTTCAGCAGCACGCCCAGGCCCAGCAGCGCAAGCAGCGCCAGGCGCGCCAGGAACACCTGACCGAACAGGGTCTGGGTCATGGTCAGTGTCAGCATATGGGCGTCGAACATCGCCGCGCTGTTGCCCGCCATTTGCGCCGTGGTCAGCCCAAGCCATAGCGGTGCGCTTAGCAGCGCCACCAGCGCGGCGGCGCAGCGGATGCGCCCCGGCGGCAAAATCAGGGCGGGCAGGCGGGCGCGCAAGATAGCGTTGAGCAGGCTGCCGCCGAACACGATCATCAGGCTGGCGTCGTGCAGCCAGCGAACGCTTGCGAAAAATGCGGTCACTTGACGGTGAAGCTGAAATCGCCGTCCAGCCGATGGGTGTCATGCCCGACCGAATGCCAGGAGACACGATAGACACCGGGCGCCAGCTTGCCCGGCGTCAGGGTCATCAGCGGGCCGTCAATCACCACCGGCGCGCCGCTGACATTGCGTCCGTCCGCATCCAGCAGCAGGGCGCCGCTGAAGGCCGGCTCCAGCGCTTCGGAAAAATGCAGCACGATATGCTGCGGCGATTTTACTTTGGCGTTCGCCGCCGGCATGGATTTCTGCAAATGGGCATGCGCGAAAGCCGGGGTCGCCAGCAGGGCGAGCAACAAAGCAGGCAGGATCTTCTTCATGAAATCTCCGGCGCAGCATTACCGGGTGGTAATGACAGGCGAGCGCCGATCTTAAATCATCCGATGCGGATGATCCATCACGCCGTGACGGTCATCGGGCTTGGCGTAGCGCCGCCAAAGCCAGGAACAGCCAGCCCGCGACAAAGGCCAAGCCGCCAAAGGGCGTGACAAAGCCCAGCACCCGCGCACCCGTCAGCGCCAGCAGGTAGAGCGAGCCGCAAAACAGCACAATGCCCGCCAGGAACAGCGCCGCCGCCGTGCCGGCCCGCCGCGATCCCGGCCCCTCCGGCAGCAGGGCGGCAAGCCCAATCGCCAGGGCGTGATACATGTGATAGCGCGCACCGGTTTCAAAAATCCCCAGCGCATTGGGGGTGAGGCGGCCCGAAAGCCCATGCGCGGCAAAGGCGCCGCAGAGCACGGCAAGCCCGCCATTCACTGCCGCGATAAAAAGCCAGATGCGCATGCCGCTATCATAGACAGGCCAGAAGCCGTTTGCGAATGTGCGATTCAGCACGGGGGCAGGGTTTGACGGAATTTGTGACCGCCAGCGACGGGATAAAACTCGCCTATGAGCGGGTGGGAGACGGCGCGCCGGTTCTGCTGATCCATGGCTTTGGTTCTTCGGCGCACCAGAATTGGAAATCCACCGGCTGGTACGGCAGCCTCACCGCCGCCGGTTTCGCCGTGGTGGCGATGGATTGCCGCGGCCATGGCCTCAGCGACAAGCCGCATGATCCGGCTTTTTACGGCCATGACCGCATGGCGCAGGATGCGCTCGCTGTGATGGACGCGGCAGGAATAAGGGCTGCGCCGGTGGTCGGCTATTCGATGGGCGGCTTTATCGCGCTGCGGCTGGCGGCGGCGCACGGTGCGCGCGTCAGCCGGATGGCGATCTGCGGCGTGGGTGAATTTTATTTGCGCGGGCCGCGCATCGCCAACCCCGAGGCGCGCAGCAGCCTGGCCGAGGCGCTGCTGACACCAGACAAGGCCAGCATCACCGACAAGCGTGGCCGCATGTTTCGCGATTTCGCCGACCAGCCAGGCAAGGACCGCTTTGCGCTGGCCGCCTGCATGCAGGCCATGTCGCAAGGATTGCCGCCTGAGACTCTGGCGCAATTGCAGCAGCCGGTGCTGGTGGTGTGCGGCGAGCTGGATGATGTCGCGGGCATGCCCGGCCCGCTGGCGGCGGCATTTCCCAATGGCCAGGCTGTGGCGATTGCCGGGCGCGATCACATGTCCGCGGTAGGCGAACGCAAGACGCGCCAGGCCGTGCTGGATTTTCTCGCATCGGCTTAGTGGGATAGCGGACCGGGACCGGCGCAAACGCCGTTCCGGCGTTCTGGTTGCATATTTCTTCCGGTTGGCAGGACTGCCCAAATGCGCAACGGCGCGGCGAATGCCGCGTTGTGTGTATGGAGCAATTACCGGCGCTGCATGTCAGCGGATCGCTATTTGGAATTTATTCTTTATACGGATTATATCACATGATGCACAAAATCGCCCCGGATGGGGTACGCTTCCGTACGCAAATAAGCCTGTATTCTCAAAGCTTTGCCTCTAAGTTCAATGCAGGGGTGGCGGCGACTCGGGCGTTGCGCGCAGAAAGCAATAAAGGGGCAACCGGCCATGTCTGAGGCCGCAACATTCGCCATGAATGACGTGTCCGTGTCGCGCGACGGCTTGCGCAATCATCTGTTCGCCAAGATGCGGCCAGAGGATTGGGATTTGATCGCGCCGCATCTGGAGCCAGTCAACCTCAAAGAGCGTCAGGTCGTCGAAGTCCCCGGCAAGCCCATCACCCATGTCTATTTTATCGAAATCGGCGTGGTGTCCATTGTCGCTGTCAATGCCGACGATCATCGCATCGAGGTCGGTGTCATTGGCCAGGAAGGCATGACCGGGGTGCCGCTGATCATGGGCGACACCAAAGCCCAGCATTCCGGCTATATGCAGATCGCCGGCAACGGCTATCGCATGCCGGCGGGTGCCTTTGCCGAGGCGCTGGGCAAAAGCGCCAGCCTGACCGCGCTGATGCTGAAATCGGCCCAGGCCTTCATGATCCAGACCGCCCATACCGCCCTGGCCAATGGCCGCGCCAAGCTGGAAGAACGGCTGGCGCGCTGGCTGCTGATGGCGCATGACCGCATGGACACCGATGCCGTGCCGCTGACCCATGAATTTCTGGCCGTGATGCTGGGTGTGCGCCGCGCCGGCGTCACCGTGGCGCTGCATTCCTTTGAGCAGCGCGGTTTTGTCGGCATGAAGCGCGGCCAGCTCACCTTGCTCAATCGTTCGGGTATCGAGCAGGTGGCAGGCAGCTTTTACGGCATGCCGGAGGCCGAATTGAAGCGCCTGATGAGCGAAGTGGTCTAGGGCCGCCGGGGCCGTTATAAAGCCCCATGCTTCCATCCCGTTTTCAGGACTGGTTCGCCGCACGCGGTTGGACGGTAAGGCCGCACCAATTGGCGCTGGTCGAAGCCGCAGCGCGGGGTGAGAGCGTGTTGCTGGTGGCGCCCACCGGCGGCGGCAAGACGCTGGCGGGTTTTTTGCCGACCCTGATTGACCTGGCGGAGCGGCCCAAAAGATCGCGCGCCCGCACCTTGCATACGCTGTATATTTCGCCCCTCAAGGCCCTGGCGGTGGATGTGGCACGCAATCTTGATGCGCCGGTCGCCGAGATGGAGTTGCCGGTCAGCATCGAGACCCGCACCGGCGATACGCCTGCAGCGCGCCGGGCCCGTCAGCGCCATACCCCGCCCGACATCCTGCTCACCACGCCCGAACAGCTCAGCCTGCTGCTGGCCCATCCCCGGGCGGACAAATTGTTCGGCGGTCTCAAGACCGTGGTGCTGGATGAATTGCACGCGCTTTACAATTCCAAGCGCGGCGATTTGCTGGCGCTGGGCTTGGCACGGCTGGCGATTTTGGCGCCGGGGCATCGCCGCGTCGGCCTGTCAGCGACGGTGGCCGATCCCGGGCCATTGCAGCGTTTCCTGGTGCCGCAGCCGGCTGGTGCGGAAGCCTTGAGCGCGCTGGTGCGCGGCCAGCCGGGCGCGCCGCCGAGAATTTCGATCAGCGCCTCGGATTCCTATGTCCCCTGGGCGGGGCATCTGGCCCGCCACGCCATGGCCGATGTGCTGCTGGCGATTGGCGG
>Ga0118677_10006987_pt1 | contig 18864 bp, 18 predicted proteins | sample AliMusrvi5mmetaG_FD_86154 | JGI IMG/M metagenome (GOLD analysis project Ga0118677, IMG submission 86154) | reverse complement strand
GATCTGTACCGTCCCAGACTTCTGCAACGGCCTTTCCCAACTCCTCGCTCGCCGACCTTCCTGCACCACGACCGCCGAGAGTATCCACGCGGATATGTGCGTGCAGGCACAGTTTCTTCAGATTCGGCGATAGCCGCCGAAAGTCGCCACGCAGGATACGACTGACTTGACTCTGATGCATCCCGACCTTCCGCGCCAACTCTTCTTGGCTGGTTCCATCATGCTCGATTCGGGCACGAATCGCAGTGGCTAACTGCTCTACTGTGTATGAGGATGCCATCACTTATGCAAATAAATATTTGCATATTTGCATAAGTCGTGGCAGCATTCAACCTGAAATTGCACTGAGTGCCCGGACGGAACCAAAATGCCACAGACGATGCGCGCCCTCTTTGCGGAGGAGATCGGTGATCTGGTGCTCCCTGACAGCACCAATCAGGCCATGCCGGGCATCCAGTGGGGGCACTTCGATGAGTTCTTCACGCCAGCATACTGGGCAGCTCAGGCGTGGATGGCCGCAAGGAACGGCCAGTATCGCAATTACCGTCTTGGAGAAAACCTCATTGAGGAGGTCGCAGCATGCCTCCTCGGGGGGTATGGCATGGTGTCGGAACTGGGGCTCGCCGCATACGCAAAGGTGCGCGACGCTGGCATCCTCTCGTGTCGATCGCCATCGCAGACGAAGGTCTGCACTCTGTTGCGAGAGCCATTGCTGGTGGATGGCCGCGTTCTCCACTATAGATACCCACAGCAACGGAGTCGGTACTTGTGTGATGCCGTAACGCGTCTGCACAATGAAACCCCTCCCCAGAGTAGTGACACGGATTTCAGGAACTGGTTGCTCACGTTTCCCGGCATCGGCCCAAAGACGGCTTCATGGATCACCAGAAATTGGTTGAACAGCGACAACGTCGCTGTCATCGATGTTCATATCCACAGAGCCGGCCTTCTCATGGGCCTTTTCGGCCAAGAGCACCAGTTGCCAAGGCATTACTTTGAAATGGAAGACAGGTTCCTGCGATTCGCCACAGCCATCGGCGCGCAACCCGCCGTGCTCGACAATCTCATGTGGCAGCATATGAGAAGTATGAACGGGATAGCACTGGATACGATCCGCGCCCTGGCTATTCAGTCGTCCTTCGACTCTTCCCCCAGAATCCCGACCGCCGCTGCATGACGACGTTGACACAGCCCGGCCACGGTGATAAACGGGTTGCGAAATGCCATAGCGGCAGAGGGAGGTCCAGATGTCAGGTTCAGGTGGCGGTGGCCTCGGCAGTTCAGGCGATGTTCCAGGCCCAGGCGGGTTTGACTGCGCAATGGTGTCGCAGCGGACAATCCTGAACTCGCCAGATCCCGCTGTTCTTGCGGGTCTCCGTGTCAATGATGTACTGACTGTAACCTTGCTGGACCGCAACGGCCGTAGGCTTCTTGCCGCCGTGACGCAGGATGGGCTAACCGCCGGGTCACTCACATTGCCGGTCTTGCCCCGCCTACTCGAATGCATGGATCAAGGCTTCCAGTACGTCGCAATTGTCGTTGAGATCACCGGCGGCCGCTGCATCGTCGACATCCGTCCCCGCGCCAGGTTGCCATGAACATCGCTGGTGGTTACTATTTGGAGCATTGCGAGGAGCCGTACTGGCATGAGCTCTATGGCTCTGGAGTAAGAGCTGCGGCGGCAATTGGTGCTGTCGCCAAGAATTTGCACCTGCACACGAGCGTCTTCGAAGACGACGTCCGCAGCCTCGTCGCAAAGGCATCCGCCTTTGGGTTCACCACGGACTATGCCACAGTGGGGTACCGCACTTGTTTCACGTATGCTCACGGTCTGTGCACCCCGGCTATCACGCCACATCCTCTGCAGATGAAGAGGGGGAGTCCCTTGAAAGTGGGCCCGTCCGAGAGCGTTCTCCGCTTTGGCTTTATCGAAACGGACGCCGTTGTCCAAGGCGAGCGCGTCGTCTACGATCCCCAATCTGCATACGATCCGCGCCCGTTCTGGGATAACGGCTCAACTGCCAAACACCTCGCGATTGTGGCGAACCGGTCCGAGGCAAGGATGCTGACGAGAACTGACGATGAAGAGGAAATGCTTACTGCACTCTTGACCGGTCAGAACGTCGAAGTCGTGGTCATCAAACGTGGCGCTCGGGGCGCCCTTCTGGCGACAAAGACCGATCGGGCTGTCATCCCGGCGTATGAAACGGATCTTGTTTCGCCCATCGGTTCTGGCGACGTGTTCGGTGCATTCTTTGCCCTCAACTGGGCGGACCGAGGGATTCCGGCCCATGACGCGGCAACGAAAGCGTCAAAGGCCGCCGCCTACTATTGCAATGGTGCCGTACTTCCAGTTGCCGCGGACTATGAGAAGAACTTCAGGTTTATTCCTATCGTGGAGAAAGACCCCGGAAGAGAGAAGACAATCTACCTTGCCGGGCCTTTCTTCACGATGGCGCAAAGGTGGCTCATCAGAGAAGCACTACAGCATCTGAGTGCCAACAAGGTGCGGGTGTTCTCGCCGTTTCATGCAGTGGGCGCCGGCCCTGCACACGAGATATACACGCCGGATATCGAAGGACTTGAAAAGAGCGACGTTGTCTTCGCCTGCGTTGACGGCCTGGATTCGGGCACCCTCTATGAGATTGGCTATGCCCGAGCGCGTGGGAAGACCGTCATAGTTTTCGTCCAGAATGAGGGCGAAGGCGATATGAAGATGATTGTGGGCGGCGAGTGCGTTGTCTGCAGCGACTTCTGCACGGCAATATACAAGGCGATCTGGGCAACCCTTCGCGCATGACCAGAACTGCAATCCTGTTGTCGGGAGGGATGGATTCCATCGCCCTGGCGTATTGGAAGCACCCCGACGTTGCCTATACGATTGACTACGGCCAGGCGTCAGCACTCGGGGAGTTTCGTGCGGCCGGCGCGGTCTGCAGAGTGTTGGGCATCCCGCAAAGGGAAATTCGGGTCGACTGCAGGAGCTTGGGATCCGGGGATCTCGCCGGCACCGAGCCAAACCCGCAGTCGCCATCCTCAGAGTGGTGGCCATTCCGGAACCAACTTCTGATCACTCTCGGCGCAATGCAGGCCATGCAGGATCAGGTGACTGTTCTCCTTGTGGGCACCGTCGCGACAGATTCATTCCATCGCGACGGAACGAAGGAGTTCTTCGACGCAGCCGACGGTATTCTTCGGATGCAGGAAGGGGGCCTCTCGGTGCAGGCACCAGCGATTCACCTCACGACGGCAGAACTTGTGAAGGCATCGGGTGTCGACGCACCGATGCTGGCATGGGCTCATTCGTGCCACACGTCCAACCTCGCCTGTGGCTGCTGCCGCGGGTGCTGCAAGCACCGCTCGGTTATGACGGAACTCGGCCATGGATCATACTAAGCTTCCAAGTCCATACCGACGTGACAGCGAGCGCCGCCCGCAGCAATGCCAGTACGTGACCGAGTCGCCTATCTATCTCCCCCGCCCGGAGAACCCGGGCGACCGTCTGTTTTTCGACGTACTACACGAAAGAAGATCAAGGCGTGAAGGGGGCCAGCCGATCGCAGCCGACGTTTCCTCTCTTCTCTGGCATTGCGCGAAGACCAAGGCCACATCGATAGAGGAGAGTGGATTTCTCTGGCAACACCGCGCGTCACCTTCGGGTGGCGGTCGGCATCCGGTTGACATCGTGCTCGGCAACTACCAGGGCGATGCCTCGGCACTGTACTTGTACGACCCACTTGCCCATGCCCTCGCGCGTCTCGGCGACCTGGACGGCCACCAACTGAAAACGTTTGTGAACACGATCGACCAGGTCCTGCCGGTCGGCGAGGCCGTCATCGTCTGGTTCGTGGCCCAGTTCGACCGAACGCTGTCCAAGTACGCCGACGGAGAGAGTCTGGTCTGGCTGGATACGGGTGCCTTGTTGGCAACCGTGTACCTCGTCGCCGAAGCTTCCGGCCTGAACTGCTGCGCCATTGGCATCACCGGCGAACCGTGGATCTCACGTATTCTGAGAGCCCCCGAGCTGCTGGAGGGCGTCGGCGGCTGTCTGCTTTGGACAAGGGCGAGCCAGAGAACCGCTGGACCTTCCGCAGGACCTCTAACTGGGGTGGACTGAAGTACGCCCTGTCGCCGGGACCTGTTCCGAGTGCCCGCCCTACCGCCATCTTGTTTTCAGGAAACGCCAGAACCTGCTTACGGTCTGTTTGCCCGGCTGGGTTGGGCGTACCTGTGCAAGCGATCTGTCCTTCACTTCGACAATATGGACCTCGGTCACGGGAATTAGGAGGCGCGGATGATGTGCGACGATCACCTCCTGGTGATCTTCCGTGAGCTTGTATTCTGTCACTTGGGAGAGGATTAACCGGGTTCCGTCGTCTGATAGGTCCATCAACCTGCCACGGTAGTTACGTGTATCTTGAAGATTTACGTCAAGAAGAAAACCGACATAGTGAAGGTAGTCCGCGACAGTCCGTAGATTACCCGACCCTATGTGGACGCCCGGAGAATGCGGCGTGTCATTTGTCTTCGTACTGGGTTTCCGGCTAAAATCGAACAGAGCCATTTTGATTCTCCAGTGAGGTCAATCATGCACCGCCAGGCCGGGGCCCTGTGATTTCGTGTTTTGCGCCAGTTGCTTTTTCTGGCCGGATATCGAAATAGGCTTGCGCTGTTTCCTTCGTGATTGCGCGGCCGTCGCTTGTCCGGATATTACGATACACAGTCAGCAGCAAGTCGGGGCGTGCGTGCCCCAATTGAAGCGCCGTTTTGCCGGCGTCTTCGGACTGCGCCAAGTGATAGGACGCGAACGCGTGGCGTCCGGCATTGCTCGGGACCTCAACGTTGGCTTTGCGCGCCACCTCGGCCGCCCGGTGATGAAAGGATACGTCAGAAAGCGCCCAGACCGGCCCGGAGTTCTTATGGCACGGCAGCAGCCATTCGTGTAGGTTCGCCATGATCGTGACGTGACGCTGGCGTCGCATCTTGGCAACTGCCGGTTCAATAGTGATCGTGCCGGCGGCAAGGTCCACGGCGGACCAGTCAAGCCGATCGAGTTCCGCAGCCCGGACACCAGCAAAGAAAGCGATTACCAGACGCGGCACAAGCGAAGGATCGTGTTTCGCGGCGGCGGTCAGTAATGCGCGGACGTGAGCCGGGGGCATGATAGGTGGCGTCTTGCTTTCGGGATCAGCGGGCAGTTCGACCTTTTCGGCGGGGTTCATGGCTTGCCACTCCCTCCGCACAGCGAACGCGAACAGCGCTCGGGCGTTTGCAAGGTAGTTTCGCGCGTTCAACCCTGTCCACCCGCCAGCCGTGAGCCAGTCCTCCACATCCTGCCGGGTAATCTCCGCTGCCTTTCGTTCCCCAAAAGTCGCAGCGAAAGCGGCCAGCCGGTTACGTGCCGCCTTGACGGTGCGTTCCCGGCGGGCAATTGACTTCCTACCTCGGCGGCCGGGGGCTTTCAGATACTCCGCGATCAGGTCGTCAACGACGATTCCCCCGGCGGCACCAGAAGAATGGTGCTGCAGGTAGAATTGGACGGCATCAAGAATGGGTGTCTTTCCGAGCAGGCGACGGGCCTCCCCTGCGTCCATCCTGTCCCGATCAGACAGGTCACGGGCGGCGGTACCCTTGTTCATGATCTCCGTCAGGAGTCGGTTGCAGTGGGTTCGGGCCTCGCCCAGGGTGGCGAATCGTTTGCGGGTCCGCTTGCCGTTATGAGTGCCTTCGTCGACCTGATACGGCTTGCCCTTGCTTACCCGGCGGATTACGAAGCCGGCTTCCGTCCATCTTGTTTCTTCGGCCTTGCGTTTCATGTTGCCCTCCCGCATCGTGCGAATGCGTGCACTTGTGTGCTCTGGGGGTAAGCTACTCTTGGCACACTCTTGGCACAAGAAAAAACAGAAAAATGAATGAAAGCACTGCTATTATTGATCATAATGCCGATTGTTTGGAAGGTTTGCTAAACCGCCGTACTGGTAACAACCGGTACCGAGGGTTCGAATCCCTCCCTCTCCGCCATTCGACGCGCCCGCCGTCGCGGGCTTGCTCATGGCAGGCCAGGGGTACGCCAATGACGGTCGCGTCGAATGCCCTGAGCTTGTCGAAGGGCATCTTGAAGCGAATCTCACTTGCTCATGGCAGGCCCGCAACGAACGAAGTGAGTGCGTCCAAGGGCAGTCTCATTTCTCCGGATGCCGGAGCATCGTCAGCAGTTCATCAAGGCGTGCGTCCGGGCTTGTCGCTTTTAGCCGCGGAAACTTACTGCCGGCCTGCATCAGATACTCGCCGGCGCGCTTGAACATCACTTTGCCGTCCTCGACTTGCACGGATTGCAGGTTCTGGTTGGCGGCCTGAATGCGCAGTTCGGCGAGCTTGATCAGTCGATCGCACTCGGCTGGCAACGGGCCAAACCGGTCACGGAACGCCCGGCGAACGTTGCGGACTTCCTTCACGTACGACGCCTCCGCCACCCGGCGGTACATGCTGACACGCAGGCGTTCGTCCTCGATGTAAGTCACCGGAATCAGGGCCGCATGCGTGCCGCCGGTGTCGGAGGGCGACAGACTGATGAAGTCGAGCGTGATATCCACGTCGATCACGGGCGGCAGGGCCTCGCCCTTGGCCTGAGCCACGCTGCGGCGCAGCAGTTGGCAGTAAAGTCCGAAGCCCACGGCCGCGATGTGCCCGCTCTGTTCGGAGCCCAACAAGTTACCAGCCCCGCGGATTTCAAGGTCGCGCATGGCCAGGCGGAAGCCCGCGCCGGCCCCGGAGTACTGCTTGATCGCCTGGATTCGCTTGCGTGCCGTGGGGTCAACGTGCGCCTGAGCGGGCAGCAGCATGTAGGCATAGCCCCTGTGCTTGGATCGTCCGACACGGCCGCGCAGTTGGTAGAGATCGGCCAGTCCGAAACGGTCGGCCCGGTCGATGAGAATCGTGTTCGCGTTGGGCACATCGAGGCCGCTTTCGATGATGGTCGTGCAAAGCAGCACGTCGAATTCCGCCGCCACAAACGCACGCATGATTTCCGATAGGGCACCCGCCGACATCTGGCCGTGCCCGATCTCAATGCGAGCCTCGGGCACGAGTTGCTGCAACCGGTCGCGGACCCGTTCGATGGTGCGGACGCGGTTGTGCAGGTAGAAGGCCTGGCCCTCGCGGTTCAGCTCGCGCAAGATCGCCTCGCGGATCACGGTCTCCGTCGCCGGCATGACGATCGTCTCCACGTCCTGCCGGTCCTGCGGCGGCGTCTGGATGGTGCTCAGGTCCCGGGCGCCGGTGAGGCTCATGTAGAGCGTGCGCGGGATGGGCGTAGCCGTGAGCGTGAGGACATCCACGAGGCGGCGGAGATGCTTGAAGCGTTCCTTGTGAAGCACGCCGAAGCGCTGTTCTTCGTCAATGATCACAAGCCCGAGATCCTTGAAGGCGATGGTTGGCTGAAGCAGGGAATGCGTGCCGATCACGATGTCGACTGTGCCTTCGCCCAAGCCCTTGATCACCTGGTCGCACTCGCTGCCCGTGCAGAAGCGGCTCAGCATTTCGATGCGGACAGGGAAGGGCGCGATGCGTTCGCTGAAGGTCTGAAAATGTTGCTGCGCCAGCACCGTGGTGGGGACGAGCACGGCCACCTGCTTGCCGGCCATGACGGCCTTGAAGGCGGCCCGCACCGCGACCTCGGTCTTGCCGTACCCGGCATCGCCGCAGAGCAACCGGTCCATGGGCCGCTTGGCCTGCATGTCGCGCTTCACCTCAGTGATGGCGTGCTCCTGATCCTCGGTTTCACGATAAGGGAATGCCGATTCCAGCTCGTGTTGCCACGGCGTATCAGGGGGAAATGCGAAGCCTTCCTGCGAATCGCGCGCGGCCTGGATCTCGAGCAGGGACGAGGACAGGTCCTGTACGGCTTTTTCGGCGGCCTGCTTTTCCCGAGCCCAACGTTTGCCGCCCAACTGGTGCAACTCGACCGAACGCCGGCCCACGCCCACATAGCGGGTGAGCAGGTGCGCATGCGACACAGGGACGTACAGGCGGGCACCCTCGGCGTACTCGATGGCCAGGGCTTCCTGGAGCCGGTTGTTGATCGTAATCTCCCGAAGGCCGAGGTAGCGCCCCACGCCGTGCTCGACGTGCACGACCAGGTTGCCTGGTTCCATATCGGTCCAGTCGGAAACCCGGGCGCCGGTGACGACGGCCCGGGTTGCAGTACGCCGGCGCTGGATTTTGCGGCCATAGAGGTCGGACTCGGCGATTACCGTCAGCCGGAAGGCGGCGGAAGTGAAACCACTCGACAGCGGCGCGATGATCGTTTCGATCGGTGCGTCGCGGAATGCGTCGGCATACAGCTCGCGGAAGCGGTCCTGCGTGCCGGTGCTGTCCAGGTAGAACAAGACCGTCTGACTGGTGCGCGCCTGCGCGGCGACCGAGGCCAGAAAGCGGCTGCGGGCCGTTTCGATCACGTCCGGGTGGAGTCCGTGGCGGGCCGTGACCGAGGGGATGGCCTCGACGGCTTGCAGCCCCAGGTCTAAGGTCGGACAATCCTTGTCCGGCCGGGCGCCGACGTAGATCGCGCGGGATGTGTCGCGGGCATGAAATTGGGCCTCGATCTCGGCATCCGCGCAGGTAACGAGTTCGGCCTTTGCATCGGCAATCGAGGACTGATAGACGGCGGCGTGGGAATGAATGGCGTCGACATCCGACCAGACGACGAGGAGAGGATCGGGCAGAAGCGCGGCGAGCGACGTGCGCGCCGCGGCGCTACGCTTGAGCAGAGGCCACTCGGCTGCGGGCGGAAGTATCGCGGTGTCGAGGCGCGCGACCGACTGCTGTTCAGCGGGGTCGAAGGTGCGAATCGATTCAAGGGTCGAGCCGAAGAATTCGAAGCGAAACGGCCACTTGCTGGTCAGGGGCCAGGCGTCGAGGATGCCGCCGCGGAGGGCGGCGTCGCCGGCGGCCATGACTTCGGCCCCGAGCGTATAGCCGGACTGGGCCAGCCGTTCGGCCAACTCGGCAGGATCGACCTCATCGCCCGGCGTCAGGGTTTGCGTGTGCTTGGCCATGGCCTCGAGCGTCAACGTGCGCTCCATAAGCGCCTGGATGCTGGTGACGATCAGGCGCGGTCCGGGCGTTGACAACGCCAGAAGCGTCTCAAGCCGCGCTCCGATGGCCTCGGGATCGGGCCGGGTCGATTTGTCGCCGGGGAGCACTTCCCACGACGGGAATTGGAGCAACGGCGGGGCGTCGGGCGGAGCCAATGTCCGCAGGTCGCGGTAGATCAGGTCAACGGTCCGGGGACCATCAGCGATCCACACCACCGTGCGTCCCGAGGTGCGAGCAAGTTCCCATAACAGCCATGCTTCGGCCGAGGCCGGCAGGTCGGCCACGTGGGAGACGGGTTGTTCCAGAAGCGGCGTGATGGTGGCGCGGAAGCGCGGCTCGATCGTTGTGGACCAGAGCGACACGGGCGCCCCTCAGCCGTACCGCCGCCGCATGTGCGACGGCGCGATCTTGAGGGCGATGCGGTACTTGGCGACCGTGCGGCGTGCGATTTGAATGCCGCGTTTCGTCAGGATTTCGAGAATTTCCTGGTCAGACAGCGGATTGGCCGGATCCTCGTCCCGAACGAGCGTATCGATGGCGTCTTTGACCGTCTTATTGGATACCACGCTTCCGTCGTCAGTACGGAGCCCCGGCGTGAAGAAGTACTTCATCTCGAAGACGCCCTGCGGTGTCTGCATGTGCTTGCCGGCCACCGCCCGGCTCACGGTTGTCTCGTGAAGTCCCACGACGCCGGCCACCTCGGCCATGGTCAGCGGCTTGAGGTGCGAAACCCCGTTTTCGAGAAAATCCGTCTGAACCCGCACGATTTCGCTGGCGATCCGGTAGATCGTGTTCTGGCGCTGATGGATGCTGCGAATCAGGAAGGCACTGGACCGGACGCGTTCCTGGATGTAGTCGCGGACTTCCTTGCCGGTGTCCGTTTCATTCATCAGGGAGCGGTAGTACTTGCTGATCCGCAGTCGCGGCAGATCGTCGTCGTTCATGAGGATCAGGTACTGGCCGTCCACCTTTTTGACCACAACTTCGGGCGTGACGTAGGGCGAGGATTCCGCGCTGTAGGCGCGGCCGGGCTTGGGGTTGAGCGTGGCGATGAAGTTCGCCGCTGACTCGACCTCCTCGACCGGCGCCTTCAGAATCCGGGCGATATCCTGGAGTTTCCGGGCGGCCAGCCGTTCCAGGTGCGTCATCACGATCCGGGCGGCCAGGCTGTCGTGCTTGCCAAGGCGTTCGAGTTGGAATAGCAGGCATTCGCGCAGGTCGCGGGAGCCGACCCCGGGCGGATCGAAATCCTGGACGACGGTGAGAATATCCTGCATGTGCGCCACATCGGCGCCGGCGGTGGCGGCCAATTCTTCGATTCCGGTCGTCAGGTACCCGTCATCGGTGATACTGCCGACGATCACCTCGCCGAGGGCGCGGTCGGCGGGATCCAGTTCCGTCATCGCCAGTTGCCGGAGCAGGTGCTCCTGCAGGGATTCCTTTTGCGTGATCGAGTCGATCAGGAAGTTGTGGCGTTCGTCATCGGCCGACGTGTAGGGCCGGTTTTCCTTCTCCTGGAAGAAGTAGTCCTTCCACTCGTCGTCAAGCCGCGCTAAAATCTCAAACTCTTTCCGGAAATCGAGCGATTTCTGGTCCTCGGATTCTTTGGTAACGGTCGGTTCGACTTCGATCGGCGTGGTCTCAACTGAGACTTCCTCAAGGGTCGGATTCTGGTCCAGCTCGGCGCGGATCATGGCGCGCAGCTCCAACGCGGGCGCCTGCAGCATTTCCAGGGATTGGCGCAACTGGGGCGCCAGCACCATGATCTGGCGCTGTTGCTGGGAAAGTTGCATGCTTTGCGCTGGCATGTTGAGAAATCCGTTTGCTACCGTTGACTATAGGAGTGGGCCCCGTGGCTCTCAAGGACAAACGCTATGGCATTGCGACTGTGTGTGCTGGGGAGCAGTAGTGCGGGGAATTGCACGTACGTCGGGTCCGAAACGACGGGCCTGTTGGTCGACGCGGGGCTGAGCGGTCGCGAGACGGTCCGGCGTCTCGGGGAGATCGGCGTGGCAGTGGAGTCCATCCGGGCCATCTGCCTGACCCACGAGCACACCGACCACACGTCCGGCCTGGGGGCGCTGCACAAGGGTGGCCGCGTGGAACTCTACGCCAACAGCGGCACCATCGAAGGCCTCCAGGCGCGGGGCGCGAGCGAGGCGCTGGCCTGGAAGGTCTTCAGCAACGGTAGCCCGTTCCAGGTTGGCGATCTGACAATCGAGCCATTTTCCGTGCCGCACGACGCCTATGATCCTGTTGGCTTCATCATCGGGTGCGAAGGCCGACGCGTCGGCGTTGTCACCGACATGGGCATGGTGACCGGTCTGATCCGCGAGCGGCTCCGTCATTGCGTGGCGGTGGTTGTGGAGGCGAACCATGACGAGCGTCTGCTCAAGGATGCGGACCGCCCTTGGCGCCTGAAGCAGCGGATTGCCGGACGGCAGGGGCACCTGTCGAATGCGAACGCCGCTGAGTTGATCGCCGAAATCGCCGGCGAAACCCTGGCCGTCGCCTACCTGGCGCACCTGAGCCAGGACTGCAACCGGCCGGACATCGCGCTCAAAGCCGTGGAGACGGCCCTGCAGCAGCGCGGCATCAGCCGTGTCAGCGTACGACTGGCCCCGCCCGACCGCGTGAGCGAACTGTGGGTTGGGTAAGGAGCGAGTGTTCAGTGTTCGGCGTTCAGTGCTCAATGGTTGACGGACAACAGATCAGATAATATGATTTAATCAGATCAGGGCTATTTCGATGAAGACATTATCTGCCACAGAGGTCAGCCGCAATTTCAGTCGCGTGCTCGATTCGCTCGAACACGGGGGCGGTGAGATTGTGATCATCAGGAACAACCACCCGGTCGCGCGGTTGATTCCGGGTGCACCCCGGATGACGGCGTTGGAGGCTTTCGCGGATCTCTATCGGACCATCGATGATGCCGAGGGTGGGGCGTGGCTGGCGGACATCGAGAAGGGCGAGCGACTGTTGGCGGCAGAGACGAGGGATCCATGGGCGTGATCGTCGATACATCCGTTTGGATTGACGTGGAGCGCGGCCGCCTGTCGCCCGGCGATGTGGCCGCCATCACGGGCCAAGAACCGGTGTACCTGGCGCCGCCCGTGCTTGCCGAGATCCAATACGGAGTCGAGCGCGCCAAGACGGCGGCCCACCGTCAGAAGCGTGCCGCCGCCTTGGACCGATTACGGTACAAGCCTTGCCTGGTGATGGACGCGGAAACCGGTGCGGTTTTCGGGCGTCTGGCGGCGGCGTTGGATTCTGCCGGCCGACCGTCAACGCATCGTGTTCAGGACGTCTGGATCGCCGCCCTGGCGATCCAGCACAACCTCAAAGTACTCACGCGGAATCCTAAGGATTTCCAGGGCATCCCGGGGTTAGACGTTCTGGTTGTGCCTTGATCGGCTGCGTTCCTGGCTGCGTTCCCGGCTTGAAGTTGGACCTGCCGTGTGTGACACTAGCGCGGTGTTCGACAGCAAAGAGGGTGCAGCATGACCGTCAGTCAATTTATCGAAATCGATCCACGGCGTTGCAATGGGAAGCCTGTGGTGGCAGGAACCCGAATCCCTGTTACGGTCATCCTCGATCAACTGGCGGATGCGGGTTCGATTGACGAACTGCTGCGGCGCTACCCGGAACTCACTCACGATGGCATCGTCGCGGTCCTGCGGTACTGCAATGCGGTCATTGAGCACACGGATGTGGAGCTGGCCACCGCGTGAACCGACCGAGACTGCTCTTGGATCAGTCCTCGGTTCGATGGGTGCGAACCAGTCGGTGATTGGCGCGGGCCAGACGGCCTGATTTACGGAATGTTGAATGTCGCGCTCTGACCCTCGGTGTTGCGACCTTGCATGTCGTGCCCTGACCCGAATGGCATTGGAGATGATCGGGCAGAACATTTGACGTTTGAGGGTTGCCCCCAATCTGGGCCGCAGAAGAGCAGAGAGACCGCTGGGAGATGCAGAACCGAATGAAACACCTACGCACCGTCCTCCCCCTCGTGTTTGGAACGTTTCTCGTCGCCTGCGCCGGACCTGCGCAGGCTGGCACGGTGTACGTGAGCGCCACGAACGGCAACGATGTGTACACCGGCTCATCGTGGGCTCTCGCCAAAGCAACCATACAGGCCGGCGTTGATGCCGCCACGACCGGTGACACGGTGTTGGTCAGCGACGGCACCTACAACTCCGGCGGCCGCGTGCCGCCAGGGCAAGTTCTGTGTCAGGCGCGCGTGGTCATCGACAAGGCGGTTTGCGTGTCCAGTGTCAATGGACCGTCCAACACCGTCATTGTGGGTGAGGGGCCGCGTGGTGATACGGGCGTCCGGTGTGTGTGGATCACCACCGATGCTTCGCTGACAGGTTTCACGCTGACCAACGGGCATACCCGGACTGGCATCGGCGGAGCTGATGAAGACGGCGGTGGGGTATACTCAGTTGTTTCATCGGTAATCTCCAACTGCCTATTTCTAGACTGTGCAGCGAACAACGGTGGTGGGTCATATCGTGGCAACTTATGCAACTGCACACTCACAGATAACTCGGCACAGGGCGTCGGCGGCGGCACCTACAACGGCACGCTGAACAACTGCACGCTTACGGGTAACTCTGCCGACGCCGACGGCGGCGCTGCGAATTACTCCACGCTGAACAATTGCACACTCATGAACAATTCGGCCTCCTCAGATGGGGGTGGCGCTGCGAATTACTCCACGCTGAACAGTTGCACGCTCAAGAGCAATTCGGCCTCCAGCAAGGGCGGCGGTGCGGATTCCTGCTGGCTGAATAGTTGCACACTTACGAAGAATTCAGCCGCCATGGGCGGCGGTGCCTCTTCCTGCGCGCTGGACGACTGCACACTCACGAGCAATTCGAGTTCCTCCAGTGGCGGCGGTGCGTATTACTGTGCGCTGAACAACTGCAAACTCATGGGCAATTCGGCCTACAACGGCGGTGGGGCGTGCGCCGGCACGTTGAACAATTGCACATTCATGGGCAATTCGGCCCGGTCCGACGGCGGCGGGGCGAACGGCGGCACGTTGAACAATTGCACACTGTCGGGCAACACCAATGGCGGCATCTATAGTGCAACAGCCCGAAATACCATCAGCTATAACAACACAGGTTACGAGATGAACGGTGTCGCCGCCTCGTTCTGCTACACCAATGATCCGCTCTTCATAAACGCCACTGTGGGCAATCTCCGCCTGCAGTCCAACTCGCCCTGCATAAACAGTGGTTTCAACGGATTCGCACCGACCAACGTGACGCCCTATGACCTGGATGGAAATCCGCGAATCGCTCAACTGACTGTTGATAAGGGCGCCTACGAGTTTCAGGGAACCACGTTTTTCGATCTCTTGGCCGCTTCCGGTCCCAACGGCAGCATCAGTCCATCCGGTACGATCAGGACCAACCAGGGCGTAGACGTGGCCTTCGTTATGCTGCCAGCAGCGTATTACCATGTGGAGTGTGTTGCCACCAACGGCACGAGCGTGGGCGCTTTGACGAATTTCACCTGGCAGAACGTTTCCGCACCGGGCACGATCACGGTGTCGTTCGCCGCAACCACGGCAGCCCTCGGGACACCGCACTGGTGGTTGGCACAGTACGGCTGGACGCAGAACTTCGACACGGTCGAAGCGGCCGATCAAGACGGCGACGGACTATTCACCTGGCAGGAGTACATTGCCGGCACATGCCCCACAAACGCGAATACCGATGGAGATCAGTTTGATGACGGTGTGGAAGTCAGGGCGGGTGCCGATCCTCTGCGAGACGATTCGCAGACCTATGCTGCGATTCTCAGTCATCCGGATTCGTTTGGCCTCTACACCTCGAACTCTGTCATGGACCTTAGCTATGGTGAGGTAATGCTGAATGTCGTCAGCAACACCATCCGAGTTCGGTTGAGGATGCAGGTAACGTACGACCTGGCGGGTAATAACTGGACGAATCTTGGAGATGCGGTCGAATGGGTCTACCCGCTCAGCACGAACAAACAGTTCTTCCGGTTCCTCGGGGGGCCCGGAAACTGACGGGCGGGGCTGCCCGTATTTTACCGTCGCTGTCGCGTCGGAAGGTGAGCATTCACGTCGGAAATAGCATATGAGCAACAGATTTATCGGACGTTTCTATTTCAAGAAGACCGCCAATGGCAATTTGATTGGCGAATATTCAAACTGCCATCCACTTACAACGCGGAGTTATGCAGAGGCTGCTACGCGCACATCGAGCGGGAGCGATTGGGTCGGTGATTACACGACAACATGGTGCGAGGCTCCAAATAATCGGTGCGTATCGGCCAAGTTAGAGATCAGGACGAAACCGGATTGCGTCGGTATTTTTGTTCTGAGGTGGAATTCAGGGTCGGGACCGAATGGCAAGCCGTTGTTTTCGGGCGAGGCAATGTTGTGCGACGATATGCTTATCGGCGACTACACGAATGAATGACGGCGATAACGGCGGTGGGGTCAGGGCTCGCCATTCGCCAACGAGAGAGTCAGAACTCTGCAATGGTTGCTGATGGATAGTCGGGGCCAAGCGGTTTCGTCCTTCCCGCGGCGGGGTCACGGCGAACACGCGCCATGATGGTTTCCAGCCGCCCGCCAGGTTGTGAGTCCCGCTGGATCTGCTGGTCCCATTCGTCGAGGTGTGCCAGTTCGAAATCGGCGAACCAGGATAGAAACTCATCCAGTTCCGTCTCTGGAAGGGCTTGCACCTGCTTGGTAATGCTCTGGACTAATGTTGTCATAACGACACTATGCTTCCACAAGTCGCGGCTATCGTCAACTACGTCGCCGAAGCCCAAGGGACACTTGTTTGCCGTGTGCTGTCGGCTGTTGACGGATTCCCCATTTCCTCAATCACGATCTGCGCCGCGCGTTCGGGGGCGCCGCCTGAGCCGAGCAGGCGTCGCACTTCGGCATAGCCTTCAAGCATCGCGGCCCGTTGGGGCGTGTTGTCGAGGAGCGGCAGCAGGGCGTTGGCCATGGCCGGGGCGGTCGCCTCGTGCTGGAGCAGTTCCGGACAGATGCGGCGGCCGGCGATGACGTTGGCGATGCCGATGTGATCGATGCTCACGAGCATGCGACCGAGCCAGTAGGTGAGCGGAGATGTCTTGTAGACGATGACCGATGGGCAGCCGATCAGGGCGGCCTCCAGAGTGCCGGTCCCCGACTTGACCAGCGCGGCCCTCGCTTGGCGCAACACCTGGCGCATGCCGCCATCCACCACTGCGATATGCGCCGGGCGCCGAGGCATCTGTGCCAGCAACGTACGGAGCTTGGTCCCTTTCTCGGCGGACGGCGCCGCCATCAGGAAGCTGGCGCCGGGCCGGCGCTGCTCGATCAGGCACGCGGCTTCGCACAGCACGGGCAACAGGCGCGTGATTTCCTGGTCGCGACTGCCGGGCAATATGGCGACTCTCGGTTCCCCGGCCCACGGCAAGTCTGTCGTCGGTTCGGCCAACGCCTCGGCGATTTCGTCCACCAGCGGGTGGCCCGCGAAGTCCACCTTGAGCCCGGTTCCTTTGAAGACGTCCGGTTCAAAAGGGAAGATCGAAATCAGGCGGTCCACAACCTTCGCCATTCGGGGAATCCGGCGGCGGTTCCAGGCCCAGACCTGCGGACAGATGTAGTAGATGACCTTGAGGCCCATGGCGTGGGCCGCGGCGGCGAAACGCAGGTTGAAGCCGGGGTAGTCGATCAGCACGACCGCATCCGGCCGGCGTTCGCGCGCCGTGGCGGCCAGGTCGTGGAACATGCGGCGGAAGAACCCGATATGGCGCACCACGTCGGTGAACCCCATGACACCCGTGTCGCGGACGTCATACAGGATTTCCATGCCGGCCGCGCGCAAGCGGTCGCCGCCGACGCCGTATGCTCGCACGGTAGGATCGTGTCGGCGAAGGGCCTCCAGCAGGAGGGCGGCATGCATATCGCCCGACACCTCGCCGGCCACAATCAGGAGCGTTCGGGGACCGGTCATGAACCGCCTTGCCGAATGTGAAGACAGATCGCGGCGGCCAGCTTCAATGCCTCGGCGGCGTGGCGGCCCGAGACGACCGGCTCCGCGCGATTCAATACGCATTGCACGAAGGACTGCAATTCGTTGTCCAGTGCTTCGCCGCGCTCGATCGGCACGGAGGCCCGGCTGATGGCGGCGCCTTGTTTGCGATAGATATGGCCCGACTGCTTTTCGTAGTCCAACGAGACGTACGCATCCGACTGAAAGACGCGGATCTTTCGGGTCTTTTCGAAGCTGATGCGGCTGGCCGTCACGTTGGCCACGCAACCGTTCTGGAACGACAGGCGAACGTTGGCAATATCCTCGCTCGGGCTCAGCACGGGCACGCCCACGGCGTGGAGTTCCTTCAGCGGCGAACGAACCAGGTGCAGGATGATCTCCAGATCGTGAATCATCAGATCGAGCACGACGCTGACTTCGGTGCCCCGGGGCCGGAGCCCGTCGCGTTGAGGCGGGTAGGGGGCCAGGCGGGTCGCCTCGATGAAACGCGGCTCGGTGAGCACGGTTTCAAGAAAGGCCATCACCGGGTTAAAGCGCTCGACGTGCCCGACCTGGAGGATAAGCCCGCGCTCGCCGGCCATCGTCACCATGGCCTCGGCATCGGCGGTCGTTGAGGCGATCGGTTTCTCGACGAGCAGATGGACGTTGCGCTCCATCAACAGCGTCGCCACCCGGTGATGATGGTCGGAGGGCACCACGACGCTCAGGGCTTCGGTTTCGGCCGCGAGCGCTTCCATGCTCGGGTAGGCGCGGGTTCAGTACTTCCGTGCTATCTCCTCGGCGCGTTTGGTATTGAGGTCATAGACGCCGACCAGCTCGGCGTCCGCCAGTTCGGAATAGACGCGTGAATGCCATTGACCGAGGCTGCCGACTCCCACGACGCCGACGCGAAGTTTGCGGGTTGGTTGCATGTGAGATTTCAGTGTTCAGTGTTCGGGTTTCAGCGTTTTGTTTCAGTGTTCGGTGTTCGGTGTTCAGCGTCGGAAATCTGGGATAAGTCCTGAACACTGAACACTGAAACCTGAACACCCGTCGGCCGAGCTTCGCTCGGCTGGGAATCTTCCGTCTCCACGGCGACGATTGACAGACCGAGCCGCACGGCCTCGCGGGTCAACGCCTCGCGGTCGAGCAGGATCGTCCGGCGCCCCTCCACAGCCAGCACGGCGGCCTTGGCTTTGCGCAGCGATTTGAGGGTGCGCAAGCCGACCACGGGGATATCGAAGCGCATGTCGTGGCCGCATTTGGCCACCTTGACGACCGTGGCGCCAGCGCCTCCGAGGCGACCGCCGCGGATAATGGTTTCGTCCGTGCCCTCGAACGCTTCCACGGCGAGGATCGTGCCTTGCTTGACGACCACGGTTTGTCCGATCTCAATGCCGCTCGTGGTCTTGGCTACGGCGAGGCCGAGCGTGATATCGCCGCGCTCGGACTCGGTCGGCTCGCGCCCGGCAATGAGACCGGCGGGCGGCATGGCCGATTCCATGAACAGGTAAGCCGGCAGGAGTTCCACGCCTTGGGCTTTCAGCTCGTCGCACAGGGCGCCGAAGATGCTGTGCGCGTTGCGTTCCTTGAGACGGGCCAGCACCGCGAGGGCTGCCCGGTCGAACCGCAGGCTGAACAGATGGGTGGGTGTGATCTGGCCCGCCATGACCGCGTGCCGGATGGCGGTTTCGCGGAAAGCATCATAGACGGCCTGGAGCTGGCCCAGCTGCTTGAACGCGTCGCCGAT